>Ga0172380_10001068_pt1 | contig 48819 bp, 46 predicted proteins | sample Leawe162metaG_FD_119747 | JGI IMG/M metagenome (GOLD analysis project Ga0172380, IMG submission 119747) | Leachate microbial communities from a municipal landfill in Southern Ontario, Canada - Leachate well 162 metaG | ecosystem: Engineered > Solid waste > Landfill > Unclassified | place... | reverse complement strand
GATGCGAAGGCTGCCGGAACCACGCTCAAGGATACCGGCGCCAAGCTGATTGCACTGGGCTACGAGCATAGTCTGTCCAAGCGCACGATGCTGAAGGTGATCTACTCGCGTCTGGCCAACGACGACAATGTGGCCTACGACTACGGTCTCAACGCTGCCGGCGTGAATCGTACTGCGCTCAATACTACAAGTGGGGCTGGCGCTACCGATGGCCTGGGAACTAGGATCACCGGGGTGTCGGTGGGGGTTCGCCACTCCTTCTAATATCGCCTGACCGCGACTTTGGAATCCACAACGGGCGCTTCGGCGCCCGTTGTTATTGGCGTACCTGGCGGAGCGCACAGGATAACGAGTTGATATTTCCTTCGCCAACTATTGTTTCATATAGGAATCCCATGATACTATCTCCTATATGAATTTTTGCCTACGCGTTCCCCTCAATACCTCGGCCGAGCAGACCGCGCGTTTACGCGATTTGCAGACGGCTTTTGCCGAACTCTGCAATGCGCTGGCACCTGTGGTGCAACAGACGCGTTGTTGGAATCGTGTGACCTTGCATCACCTGACCTACAAAGCTTTGCGCGAACGGTTTCCCAAAATCGGTTCGCAAATGGTCTGCAATGCCATCTATTCGGTATCCCGAACCTCCCGGCTGGTGCTGCAACATCCCAACAGCCCTTGGAATGTCGCCAAGCATCCGCAGCAGGCACTGCCGCTGCTGAAGTTCATGGCCAATTCGCCGGTGTATTTCGATCGTCATACTCTGAGCCTCAAGGACGGGCAGTTGTCGATGTATACCCTGGATGGGCGAATGCGCTTTCAACTCGATCTGCAACCGGCAGACCAAGTGCGGTTTCACCAGGAAAAATTGCGCGAAATCGTGCTGTCGAATACGCCGCAGGGCTATCAGCTGGCCTTCTGGTTTTCCGCACAAGACGAAGCCACGGAGACTCAAGTGCTTCCTGCCGAAGCTTCGGCGGAACTGCCGGAATATTTGATCGTGCTACCGGACCAGATCGCACCAGCGATCCCCGCGCGAGAACTCGCTTTGCCCAGCCAGGCGGAGGTGAATCAGGTATGAATAGCCAAGTAGTCACTCAGCAAGACGAGCGCCATGAAGTTCAACATGGCCGACAACTGGATGCCGCTTGCGCACCCGTCCTCCCCAGTTAACCCGATCGCGAGAATGCATATGAATCCCGCCAATGACAACTCCGAATTGCGCAAAGCGCTGTTTGATCTCAAGCCGTTTTTCCAGCGCACGATGATTTTCAGCTTTTTCACCAATATCCTGGTGATGATGCCGACGGTGTATATGCTGCAAGTGTATGACCGGGTGGTGAATAGCCGCAGCCATATGACGCTGGCAATGCTGACGCTGTTTGTGATCGGCTGCTATGTGCTGATGGAATTGCTGGAATGGGTGCGCACCGGGATTTTGCAGCAGGCGGGACTGAAATTCGACGCGCAAATGAGCGAGCGGGTTTTCAATACCGTCTTCGAAGCCAATCTGCGGCGCATCCCGGGCGCGTCCAGCCAAGTGCTGAGCGACCTCAGGAGCGTGCGCGAGTTTCTTTCCAGCCCCGCTGTCACCGCCATCATGGACGTCCCCCTGGCCTTCCTGTACATCATTGTGTTGTTCATGATCAATCTCAAAATGGGTTTCATGTCGCTGGTCGGCGCGCTGCTTTCCGTGGGGCTGGCCTATTTCACCGAACGCGATACCCAGCCGCCCCTGACGGCCGCGAATCGCGCCGCGATTGGCGCACAGAATTACGCCAGTGGCACTCTGCGCAATGCCCAGGTGATCGAGGCCATGGGCATGCAGGGCAATATTCACAGCCGCTGGATGAAGCGCCAGAACGAGTTCTTGTTCATGCAGGCCTTGGCATCCGATCATGCCGGCGGTTACGCCGCATCCTCCAAGTTTGTGCAAATGGCGCTGTCTTCCCTGCTGCTTGGCGCGGGGTGCTGGCTGACCGTGCTGGGGGAATTTTCCGGCGGCGGTGGCATGATGATCGTTGCATCGATCATCGGCGGCCGCGTGCTGGCGCCGATCGTGCAATTGATCGGGCTGTGGAAACAAGTGGTGAATGCGCGCGACGCCTATGGGCGTCTCGACAAGCTGCTGCAGGCCGTGCCGCCCAAACAAGCTGGCATGGCGCTGCCTGCGCCGAAGGGGCTGCTGTCGGTCGAAGGTGTGGTGGCCGGTGCACCGGGTTCGCCGGCGGCCATCATCCGCGGCGTTTCGTTTGTGGTGCCACCCGGGCATGTGGTCGCCATCGTCGGCCCGTCCGCCTCGGGAAAAACCACGCTGGCGCGCCTGATGGTGGGCGTCTGGCCGACCGCCAACGGCAAGGTGCGGCTGGATGGGGTGGATATCTTCCCCTGGAACAAGGCGGAACTCGGGCCGCATATCGGTTATCTGCCGCAGAACGTGGAACTCTTCGATGGCACCCTGGCCGAGAATATCGCGCGTTTCAGCCATGTGGATATGCCCCAGGTCGAAGCGGCGGCGCGCGCGGTGGGCTTGCATGAAACCATCCTGGCGCTGCCGCAGGGCTATGAAACCAGCATCGGCGACGATGGCTGCTTCCTGTCGGGCGGACAGCGCCAGCGCGTCGGGCTGGCGCGCGCCATCTACGGCAATCCGCGCTTCGTGGTGCTCGACGAACCCAACTCCAGCCTCGACGAGGCGGGCGAACAGGCGCTGGTGCGCACGCTGCTCGCTTTGAAGGCCGGCGGCACCACCATCATCGTGATCACCCACCGCACCAGCGTACTGGCGGCGGCGGATCTGATGCTGATCCTGCAGGAAGGCCAGGTCAAAGCCTATGGGCCGCGCGACGAGGTGCTGGCGGCCCTGCAACGCGGCGCGCAAGCGGCTCAGACTGCGGTGGCCGCTCCCGTCGCGGCGGTGCAGCCAGCCCCGGCCGCGTAATGCCGACTTCCTGAGAATTCCACTATGAGGCTATCGCCAAGACCATGAAGACTCCCAAATTCTTTCAACGCAGCGAATTATCCGCGACGCTCTGGTTGTTCCGGCGCGAATTCGCCGTCTGCGTGATATTCACGATGGTGGTGAACATCCTGATGCTGACGCCGACGCTCTACATGATGCAGGTGTTCGACCGGGTGATGCTGAGTCGCAGCGAATTTACTTTAGCTGCGCTGACCCTGGTGATGCTGTTCTTCTTTGTGGTGATGGCCTTCGCCGAATGGGTGCGCTCGCGCCTGTTGGTGCGCACCGGGGTAAAACTCGATGAGCATTTGAACTCGCGAATTTTCAATGCCAGCTTCGAAGCGCATCTGAATCAGCTTGGCGGCAATCCGACCCAGGCCTTTTCGGATTTGACCAATGTGCGCCAGTTCATGACCGGTCAGGGTCTGTTTGCCTTCATGGATGCGCCCTGGACGCCGATCTACATGTTTGTGCTGTACATGCTGCATCCTTTGCTGGGGCTGCTCGCGGTGATTTTTTCGCTGCTGCTGATCGCGCTCGCCTATCTGAGCCATCGCCTGACCCACGTACCCCTCGACAAGGCGATGGAAGCCGGCATGCAAGTCAATGTCTATGTGCACAGCAAGCTTAGGAATTCCGAGGTCATCGAATCCATGGGCATGCTGGGGGACTTGCGCCGCCTCTGGCAAATTCGTCATCAGCGGTACCTGGGGGCAAACCAGAGCGCGCAGGATCTGGCCGCGCGAATCCAGGCGCTGACCAAGTTCTTGCGCTATACGCAGCAGTCCCTGACCTTGGGCGCCGGCGCCCTGCTGGTGATCGAGGGCGACCTGGCGGGCACCGGCGCCATGATTGCCGCCAATATGATGATGGGACGAGCCACGGCACCGATCGACCTGATGGTGTCCACCTGGAAATCCACGCTGTCGGCGCGCAAGGCTTTCTTGCGTCTCGAAGAGTTGCTCATGCAGAATCCGCAGCGCGATGCCGGCCTGGTGCATGATTCACCGCAAGGACATATGCAGATCGAGAATCTGGTCGCCACCGCGCCGGGCCGCGCCGCGCCGATCTTGAAGGGACTCACGGCGGATTTTCCGGCCGGGGAAGTGGTGGCCATCATCGGCCCGTCGGGTTCGGGAAAATCCACCCTGGCGCGCACGCTGGTCGGTATCTGGCCGTATGTGGAAGGACGTGTGCTGATGGACGGCGAGCCGATCCAGAGCTGGAACCGCGAGGAACTCGGGCCGTTTCTCGGCTATTTGCCGCAGGACATCGAATTGTTCGAAGGCAGCATCGCCGAGAATATTGCGCGTTTCGGCACGATCGATCCGGAGAAGGTGATCTTGGCCGCCGGGCGAGCCGGCGTGCATGACATGATTCTGCGCTTTCCGCGCGGTTATGACACCTCGATGGGCGAGGCGGGCAACCTGCTGTCGGGCGGACAGCGCCAACGCATCGGCCTGGCTCGGGCGATGTATGGCGATCCCAGCCTGATCGTGTTGGACGAGCCCAACTCCAATCTCGACGATGTCGGCGAGGCGGCGCTGGTTCAGGCGGTGAAGGACTTGAAACAGCAGGGCAAGACGGTGTTCCTGATCACCCATCGGATGAACATCATCGGTTGCGCCGACCGCATCCTGATGCTGCATGACGGCAAGATTCAGCTCTACGGCCCGCGCCAGCAAGTCATCGCCGCCCTGCAGCCCAAACCGGCGCCGGCAGGCAATGCCGCCGGTGGCGTCAGTCCCGCTCCGCAACCCGCTTAACCCTTTATCAGGAACATGATCATGGCAACTCAGAATCTCGCAGCAACGATCAAACCAAGCAACTTGCCGGCCACGCTTCCCGCACTCGAAGGGGAACTGGTACTGCCCACCGATACCGCCCAACCGGCGCGTGTTGGCTTGTGGGTGCTGGGCCTCGGTTTCGGCGGCTTCTTGCTCTGGGCCAGCCTGGCACCGCTCGATGAAGGCGTGCCGACACAGGGCATGGTGACCATCGATACCAAGCGCAAAGCCGTGCAGCATCTTTCCGGCGGCATCATCAAGCAGGTGATGGTCAAGGAAGGCCAGTCGGTCAAGCAGGGCGATCCCCTGGTCAGCATCGACGATGCGGTGTCGCTCGCCAATTACGAATCCGTGCGCCAGCACTATCTGACTCTGCGGGCCATGGAAGGGCGCTTGCTGGCCGAACAGAGCGCTCAGGGGAAAATCACTTTCCACCCGGATTTGCTGAAGGCGGAAAGCGATCCCTATATCCGCCAGACCATCAACAATCAGCAGCAGTTGTTCCAGTCGCGGCGCATGTCTTTGCAGGCCGATATGGATGCCATCAAGGAATCGATCCAGGGTCAGGAAGCCTCGATCCAGGGGGCTGAAGGCGTATTGAAGGCACGCAACAGCCAGCTTGAATATATTCAGGAGGAACTCAAAGGCGTGCGTGACCTGGTCAAGGAAGGTTATGCGCCGCGCAACAAGCAATTGGAACTGGAGCGCATGGCGGCGGAGTCGATGGGGTCCATCGCCGAGTTGCAGGGCAATATTCAGCGCGGGCGACGCGCCATCGCCGAAATGAAACAGCGCGCGATTCAGCGCAGCCAGGAATATCGCAAGGAAGTCGATACCCAGCTCTCGGATGTGCGGCGCGAGGTGCAGGCGGATGCAGATAAATACAAGGCGGCTTCCCAGGAGTTGGGCCGCACCGTGATCCGCGCGCCGTCGGAGGGCCAGGTGCTCGGCCTGGCCATGCAAACGGTTGGCGCCGTGGTCGGTCCCGGGCAAAAGCTCATGGACATCGTGCCGAAAAACGAAGCCTTGCTGCTCGAAGCCAGGGTGCCGCCGCATCTGATCGATAAGGTGCATGCCGGACTGGGGGTCGATGTGCGCTTCTCGTCTTTCGCTCACTCGCCTTCGCTGGTGGTGCAAGGCAAGCTGGAATCGGTCTCTTCTGATTTGATCGTCGAGCAAAATAATGTCGCTTACTATCTGGCGCGCATCTCGATTACCCCGGAAGGGATGAAGGAGCTCGGCAACCGCCAGATGCAAGCCGGCATGCCGGCCGAGGTGGTGATCAAGACCGGCGAACGCACGGTGCTCACCTATCTGCTGCATCCGCTGCTCAAACGCATGGCCGCTTCGATGAAAGAGGAGTAACCCCATGAAGCCATGCAAAAATCATGAACGACGCATAGGCCGATACAGTCTGGCCATCGGTGCAGCAGTCCTGGCGCTGACGCTGACTCCGCCAGCGCACGCCTTGAACCTGGTGCAAAGCTATCAACTGGCGTTGCAGCAGGATGCCAGTTATCAAGCCTCGCGCGCAGAGACCGCGGCAACCCGGGAAAACGTGTCGATGGCGTTTGCACAGCTGTTGCCCAGCCTGTCAAGCAGCCTATCGCGCTACAAGAGCAATACGAACAGCGCCGTACCGGGATTTTTGGGAGCGACTCTCAACAGCAATTACGAATATTTCAGTTCCAGCTATTCATTCTCCCTGCGTCAGCCGCTGTACCGCAAATACAGCTTCGCCCAATATCGGCAAGCCCAATCCCAGGTCGCAAGTGCGGAAGCCTCCTTGGACAAAAGCCTGCAGGATTTACTGGTGCGTTTGAGTGGCGCATATTTCGAAGCCTTGATGGCGCAGGATCAACTGGCGTTGGTACTGGCCCAAAAGGAAGCCTATGCTGCCCAGTTGCAAGGCGCCAAACGTCTGTTTTCCTCCGGCCAAGGAACACGCACCGACATCGACGATGCCCAGGCACGCTATGACATGATCCTGGCGCAGGAGCTTGAAGCCAGTCAAAACGTCGGCTACACGCGCCGGCAACTGCAAGTCATCATTAATCAACCCGTCGAAAATCTGGCACTGTTGAATCCGGTGCGGATGGACCTGATACCGCCCATGCCGGCCGATCCGGAAGACTGGATCGCTCGCGGCGAGGAAGTCAATGCCGATTTGCGCGCCATGCGGGCAAACATCGAGTCATCCCGGCAGGAGGTGGAAAAGGCCAAGGCCGGCCATATGCCGACCGTGGATCTGGTGGCTCAACGCAGCCGCAGCAACAGCGCCAACGACACTAACATCCACCAGCTTTACCTGACTTCCCAAGTCGGCTTGCAAGTCAACATTCCGCTGTTCTCCGGTGGCTATGTCAACGCCGGCGTACGCCAGGCATTGGCCAATCTGGACAAGTATCAGCAGCAATACGAAGCCAAGCGCCGCGAGATCGACATGCAGGTCCGCAAGGAATTTCAGAACGTGGCCGAAGGAGTCTTCAAGGTCAGGGCGCTCGAACAGGCCGAACGCTCATCCGATCAGGCCGTCTTCTCGAACCAGAAAGGCTACCAGGCCGGCACACGTACCCAAATCGACATCCTGAATGCTCAGCAGCAGCGCATGAATGTCCGGCGCGATCTGGCGCAGGCGCGTTATCAGTACTTGATGGCCCGGGTACGTTTGCAAGGACTGGTGGGTTCCCTGAACGAAGACGAAATCCAGCTTATCAACGGCTGGCTGTCCGAGTCCGGCGCCAAAGGCAAGAGCTAAGCCGCAAGCGGGATCAGCCGCAGGCAGACGCTGCCGGAGTGGTTACTTAATAGCTCCAGTTTATAGCCGACCGAGTCGGCTTGGTGGGCAGCTTGATACAAGCCGATGCCGTACCCGTTCTCTGAGCGCACGGGCTCGCTGAACAAGCCTGCCACCACCTGCCGCGAAATCGCAGCGCCATCGTCGCAAACGGTCAGCATTGCCTTGTCGTTGCTGTCCTTCGCCAACTCCAGCCGGGCGCTTATCCTGAGTTGGGGATTGCTGCGCTGTTTGTCGATGGCATTTTGCAGCAGATTCTCGATCACATGAGTGAACAGGTCCGCGGGCAGTTCGACGGCTTGCAAGTCGCCCACGGTTTCGAAGTGGATGCCATGATCCGCATACCGCAAACGCTTCTGCTCCCACCAGACCAGAGCCGGTTCGGTCAATAGTTGATCACTCTTCGGCTGATGCAATTTATCCAATGCCTGTTGCAGGCGTCGGGAGATGACCGGTAATTGCCGTCGCAGCAGGGCCTGGAACTGGGGTGAGAGATGCTCATCATCCTTCTCCTGCTCGACGGCGAAGCAGAGCATGTTGAGCGATTGCAGCAGATTTTTGACATCATGCGTGAGCCGTGCGCCGGTTTCATGAATTGCCTGAAGATAAGACATCTGGCTCAATTGCCTGGCGCTTTGCTTGGCCGCATAGAACTCGCCGATGATTTGCACCACCAGGGCAAAGTGCCAGATCATCGACGGACTCAAGGCATGCCGTGTAAATAATACGATGCGCAGTGCGCCATGGCAAAATTCATTGGGCTGGCCTTCCTTCAAACCGAATTCGCCATGCTTTTGCTGCACTTGCCATTCCCCGCCGATCACCCAAGGCAGACGATTGACCAGATCGCCACAGATGCTGGCAAGAAACTCCTCAGGGTGGGTTTGATTCTGTGCATGATCCGCCAGGGAATGCATCCAGCGTTCAAAAGGCAAACCGATCGACAGCAGGTAACGAGAAAATAACGCGCTCAGGCCGGAAAAACCAGCGAGCGGATTCCAAGTCCAGCTGAATAAAAACAGCAGCAATGCGCTGCTGGCCAGTGTCCCCAACAAGGATTCGATGTACCCCAACTGCAACACCAACATGAAAGCCATGCTGCCAAGCACCAGCACCGCCAAAATCAAAAATACAAACATGCTGTAGATCAAATCGATGACTTCGCCTCTTCTTTCCACCTCCGCACCGACCGGCAGGACTGCCATCATCAGCAGCAGCAAAGGCAAGGCATACCTCGCAAGTGCGATAAACACTTCGCGTTGAGACGGCTGGCTGGGAATCACCTGGGGTATGATAAATACCACCAAAAGCGTAACCAGATACGTCAGCGCCATCAGGTAAAAAATCTTGCTCGCGCGGCTGCCGAAAAAGAACACTTTGCCGCCGATGATGCCGGCGATGAACATCACCCAGATGCTCAGAATGCCCCAGTTGAGCCAAACGATCGCCGCAGCGACCAGCGCGAAGACCAGCGTGAAGTGGAAATAATTGAGGCGCAGCTCGGCGCGCACGAACGGCTGCCACAGCAGGAACAGGCCGATGTGGGCCACGAGCATGGTCCGTCCCTGGACATTGTCGATACCCTGCATCAGCCCCAGATGCAGCAGCATCAACTGGCCCAGCAGCAACCAGCGGCGGTGGCGATCGAGCCAGTCGGTCAGGCGGGGCGCGACGGGCGGATTCATGTGATGACCTTAAAATACGGGTGCTGGCGTTGCATCTTTGTTTCCCCACTGAAATTCCGAAACCTGACGATATTCCAACATATACGTCGAAATCTCGACGGATATATGGCTAGAACAGTCGTTTTCTGCGCCTTATTCACCGAATAAGTATGGCATTAATATTGCTTAACCATCGGCGTAGACTGATAAAAAAGGAGAAAAGCATGCAAATATCGAGGAAACAATCCGGTTTCACCCTCATCGAAATCGCCATCGTACTGGTCATTATCGGCCTGTTACTGGGCGGTGTGTTGAAGGGCCAAGAGTTAATCAATAGCGCCAAGGTCAAGAATTTTGCACAGGATTTCAAGACCGTCCCGCTCTACATCTACGGCTATCAGGATAAATATAAGGCACTACCCGGCGACGATGCGAATGCTGCCGTTCATCTGGCTAGCGCCGTCCAATCTTCTGGCGTGACGCTGCTTACCCCCACCGCAGCCACCCTTGGCAACGGCACACTCAATGGGGTCTACAATTCCACATCCAACACCGACGAAACCGTGGCCTTCTGGCAGCAGGTGCGCCTGGCTGGACTCGCCGCAGGCCCGACCGGCTTCACCGCAGCTTCTCTAGCCAGCGACCTGCCGATCAATGCTGACGGCGGCCAGATCGGCATTCAATCCGTCCCGCCGATCAAGGGCATGACCGGTTCCTATTTTGTCTGCTCCGAAGGCATCCAGGGTAAGTTCGCCTTGCAGCTCGACACCACTATGGACGACGGCAATCCCGCCACTGGCTCAATGCGCGTCGCTGTCGCGGTGAAGCCGTGGACCACCGCGCTCGACTTCGTCACTCTGCCCGGCGGGGCAAATCCCATCGTCGATGGCAACACCTATGTCGTTTGCCTCTCAATGTAACAAGCCTGTGTATCAGTAAGAAAGCCCGCTTCGGCGGGCTTTTTTATTTCACCATGACTCCAGCCCGGCACTTCGCTGGACTACGCCAAGACTAGATACAGCAGGTTTATCAATAACTTAGGCGAGTTCATCATATGCCGGTGCTTTCTGAAACTTGACCCGACTTCCTCTCTGCTGGCCCCTAGAAGGCTCCTGGGAACCGGGTCTTTCCGAGGAGTCATCATGGCAAAAATCAAGCTCACCAAGTCCGCTGTCGATGCGGCACAACCACAGGCGCAGGCCGTCGAACTCCGGGATACGCTGGTGCCCGGTTTCTTGTGCAAGATTACCCCGTCGGGCCGCAAGGTGTTCATGCTCCAGTATCGAACGAACGCCGGCGAGCGCCGCAAGCCCGCTTTGGGCCAGTATAGGGAACTAACCGTCGAACAGGCCCGCTCGCTCGCGCAGGAATGGTTGGCCCAGGTACGCCGGGGTGGTGATCCCGGCGCAGCCAAGGCAGAAGCCCGCAAAGCGCCCACCGTCGAGGAGTTGTGCAAGAAGTTCATGGAGGACCACTCCAAGAAGCGCAACAAGCCCAGCACCCGAGTCGGCTATCAAGGCGTCATCGACCGCTGCATCATCCCGTTGCTGGGCCGCAAGAAGGTCCACGACGTGAAGCGCCCTGACATTGCCGGACTGATGGAAAAACTTTCGTACAAGCAGACCGAGGCGAACAAGGCGTTCAGCATCCTGCGCAAGATGTTCAACTTGGCCGAGGTGTGGGGCTATCGGCCTGACGGCACCAATCCTTGCCGCCATGTCCCGATGTTCCCTGCCGGCAAGTCCACCCACCTTATCAGTGACGAGGACATGGGCAAGTTGTTCCGGCAGCTCGACAAGATCGAGGCCGAGGGGCTGGAGAACTACGTTATCCCGTTGGCGATCCGCTTGCAATTCGAGTTCGCCGGCCGTCGTGGCGAAATCGTTTCGCTCGAATGGGAATGGATTGATCTGGAAAACCGCCGCGTCGTCTGGCCCGACAGCAAGACCGGCAGCATGTCCAAGCCCGTAAGCGAGGAAGCCTACCGGCTGCTTTCGACGGCGCCGAGGCAGGAAGGCAATCCCTATGTATTGCCGTCGCCGCGCCATCCAGGGCAACACCTGACCACGGGCGAATATTACGGCGGCTGGAGTCGTGCGCTCAAAGCGGCGGGGGCAACGCATGTGGGGACGCACGGCATCCGCCACCGCTCGGCGACCGACATTGCCAATTCGGGTATCCCGGTCAAGGTCGGCATGGCCCTGACGGCGCACAAGACTGTGGTGATGTTCATGCGCTACGTCCACACCGAGGATAAGCCGGTGCGGGAAGCTGCCGAACTGGTGGCGAATCGGCGCAAGGCAATCACCGGCGCCAAGCCGCAGCCCGAGGAGGCGACGGCATGACCAAGCGCAAAGTCGCCGTTCCTTCGCCCGCAGCACCTTCTGCGCTGCTGGGCGACATCCGGGCGCTGATCGAGGCGGCGCGCAAGCGCGCTGCCTCGACGGTGAATAGCGAACTGACGATGCTCTACTGGCGCATCGGCCAGCGCATCCGCACGCAGGTCTTGGACGGGCGCCGGGGCGCCTATGGCAAGGAGGTTCTGCCCACCCTGGCGGCGCAGTTGGTTAAGGAGTACGGCGGCAGCTTTGCCGAGCAGAACCTACGCCGCATGGTGCAGTTCGCGGCCACCTTTCCCGACGAGCAAATTCTCGTATCAGTGATACGAGAATTGAGCTGGACGCACTTCATCGCCCTGATCCCGCTGAAAGACCCGCTCCAGCGGGACTACTACGCGCAGATGGCGAGTGCCGAACGCTGGAGCGTGCGGACGCTGCGCGAGCGCATCGACTCGATGCTGTACGAGCGCACGGCGCTGTCCCAAAAACCGGACGAGACGATCGCGCAGGAACTGGCGACGATGCGCGATGCGCAACGCATGTCGCCCGCCCTGGTCATGCGCGACCCGTACATCCTCGATTTCCTGGGGCTGCGCGACACATGGCAGGAAGGCGACCTGGAGGCGGCAATCATCCGCGAAATGGAATCCTTCCTGCTAGAGTTAGGCGCGGGTTTCAGCTTTGTGGCCCGGCAGAAACGCATCCCAATTGACGATGAAGATTTCCACCTCGATCTGCTGTTCTACAACCGCAAGCTGCGGCGGTTGGTGGCGGTGGAGTTGAAGGTCGGCGAGTTCAAGGCAGCCTACAAGGGGCAGATGGAGCTTTACCTTCGCTGGCTCGACAAACACGAACGGGAACCGGAGGAAGCCTCGCCGCTCGGGATCATTCTTTGCACCGGCAAGAAGCGCGAGCAGATCGAATTACTGGAGTTGGACAAGTCGGGCATCCACGTCGCCGAGTACCTGACCGCCTTGCCGCCAAGAGGGGTGCTGGTGGAGCGACTACAGCAGGCAGCACGACGTGCGCAGTTGCAGATTCAACAGGACAAGCCAGACTGAAGGACGATGTTCGCTTGGCAATGGGACTTCTCTTACCCCTTTAACGACCGTTGCTAAGACGACGAAGCAACGTCCGGCCAGTGATGAGGCCAAGATGCAGTCGGAACGTGCTGTGATCTTCGTCCGAGAGCCCGGGATGTGATCCATCGGAATGCAGCATCTTGAACAAGCCGTTCAGATAGTTCTTTCCATCATTGGTCCATTCGTTTCGCTTGCTCGACAAGAATCCGCGCTCGGCCAACCAAGCGCGGCGGTTCTCGCTCGAAGTCAGCTCGGCAGACTTCTGCGGATCAATGTGCGATGCGATGTCACTGAGCAAGCCTTCCAGGAACGTCCGTATCTGACTGTTCGCTGCTGCCCAGTCGCCGCGTGTGTGCGCGTCGATAGCTTGATCCAGATGCCCCAGCGGCACGTTGAAGCCAAACTGTTTCAGCAGTTGATGAACCTCGTCATCAGCCGCTGGAAGATCCACTTCGCCAGGTAATGCGGCGCGCAGCAATGGCGTTCGTGTGTCCTCACCCCAGGAAACAACGTAACCGTCGAGCGCCAGTCCTCGCAGAAATCGCTCCTGCTCGGCCTTCACGTATTGTGGCACGGTTACTCCAACGGCCTCGCGTACCGCAGCTTCGGCCAGAGTCACAGGACCGTCCAAGGTGCAGATGATCTGCGTCGTGCGTTGGTTAACGATCCGCGCCAGCAAAGCACTCTTTGCGGTCACGCTCTTTGCCATTCCCTGGGGAATTTCGTCGTCCAGCCCTAGCCGAACCGCGAGTTGATCAAACTTCGCCTGCGTCAACATTTCCCCGAGAAATTCGATCGCCGCAACAATGGTGGGGCGAGTAAACGGATGGGACTTCATGTCTATCTGCTTCCTTTGTTGTTGCGGGACCGTCCGGCGATTTCCATTGCTGTGGTCGGCCCCTTCTTATGCAACTACCCCATTACACCTGCACAACTTTGCGTGCGGCCAAGTAGTCATCCACATTGTGGCGATGTAGGGCCTTCTTAACTTGCGCCTGTGTCACGCTGCCAGTGGTTAGCAAGGCGTCCAACTGCTCTTGCCATCGCACAGTGCGATGTGCCTCCATGTGTTCCGCCAGCCTGTCGATGTCATCATCCCTGGGTGCCGGTGACGCACCGCCAACAAAGGCATCGCAGATCGTGACTGTCCCTGCTTTGGTTGGCACGTCGGCGGCGCACAGGATGGCCGTGACGACATCGAGCGCATTGGGTTTGTCGATCTGCGCCGGCAGACTGCTCATCCAGGCGCCGGCAACCTCAGTCGAATACGAACGAATCAAGAAACATACGTCATTCGCATACCGGGCGATCGCTTCGTCGGCACCGTGATGAGATGACTCGATCACCATGCGACGGTAGCCATGTGCATATGCACTCTCGATGGAAGGGAATACCGGAAGCCCTTCAAAATGTGGCGACAACGGGGAATCGTCTTTCCCATAGCCAGGGCGGAAAGTCGGCTGGATGCGAACAGCCGGTCCCGCATGCTCGGTCAAGGGCAACACCGCCTCTAGCAGCGCCTTGCGCTGTGTATCGCCAGGCGTGATGCCAAGCACGATGATGCCGTAGGGGCGTTTTGCCACCGCCTGCCTAAGCGCATCTTCGAGCGCCTGCGGCAAGCGTTGATCTGTCGTGAAGTGTTGCGCCACGTGTGGTGCCAACCGCCGCTGGACGAACGGCTGCATCACTTGTAGATCGCCTGATTCGGTAACGACACCGAGCACGTCGACAGGCTCGCTGTCGAGACCTTCATCGTCGGGGCGCAGCAGCAAGTCGATGTCGCTGTGCAAGTTTTCGGGCAGCGGTGTCTCCACCAGGACCGCAACGCGGAGGGAGGACGAATCGGCGAGATTGGCTGCGGCGTTCAGACGATCCTTGTTGTCGCTCCACGATTCCTGTGTTAACGCCAGCGGGCCCACCACCACCAGCGTGCCGCTGGGCAGGCGATCCATGCCGCGCGAGAACAGGCCGTATTCGCCCAGATCAATGGTCGCATCCGAAGACCGACCAGCGTTCTCCGCGTAGAGTAGCGCGCCATCGGTGGCGACTTCGTACTTGGCGATGGCGGCATCGATAGCCTCTTGCGAGGTCGTCACATATACGCCGGGTATTGGACCGTTGGGCCAGACCTTCAAGGCGCTGATGACTTTCGGCTCCAACGCTTGGCGCAGTTCATCGGCTGGCAGGCTCAGAGCATGCAGTTTCGCAATGCGTTGAGCGAGTCGGTCGGCGGAGTGGTCATCCCACTGCGCAGTAGCGACGCGGGCAGGGAAGGCGTTGACTTCGGGCCAGTTGCGCAGGCCGGGAATGGCGGCGACCAGATCGAGTGCCTGACCATGCTTGAGGGTGAGGTTGTGGCGTTCGAGGTATGCGCGCAAGCGCTCCGCAAACACCTTGAGTTTCTGGGTGTCCATATCTTGATCTCCATCGGGCGTCGAGCCGGTGCACGCTTTGCGGGCCGCCCAAGGAATCAAACATGGAATGGGTATGGCGCTGAAATACTCCGTCTTCGTCGTACCCCGAAGGGCGCGTGCGGCTGGTGACGGCAACCACGCTTGACAATACCACGATATTCAGTACTCGCCAATATCCCCGGGGTTGTGGGATACTAATGACAAGGCTTCGGGCAGGAGCCTGCCACCCGTCATAGCAAAGCTGTTGACAGCACTGCCGGTACATCCCTCTCTTCCTGTACATGTCATGTTCAGGTTCGAGAAGCGGCAGACGGGTGACGTTTCGTCATGAACCGGGAGAACTGTCATGTCGAGTGAAGCTATTCGACCGTCCACCTTGGACGGTATCAAACGCCTTGCCAAATCGCTCAAGAGCGAGCGAGGCATCCAACACGTCCGAGCCTTGGACAATGCCGCACAGGCGGCGGGATTCCAGAACTTTCGCCATGCGAGCAATGTGCTGCGTGCAGCAGCCAAAGCGGAGCGTCCACGCCCCGGCTACTGCACCTTCCTGACCGCGTACTGGAAGGACCGCGAGGGCGGTGGAAGCGGACGTGAAACGTTGACCATCTGGCTGTCCGCGCCCTGGGCTGAGCTGATTACACCCTCTCAGCTCCAGAATCATCGCGCATTGGTGAATTTCCGAGCAGAGGGGCCAGACCATCTCGCACGCGAGCATCTGCTGAGTACGCAGTCCGAGGCCCGGCGGACGGTCTGCGCCGCTGCCCGCGCCTTGCATTTCATGGACGCAACGAAGTTGCGCCCATCCAAGAGCCATAGTCGCGCCTTTCCCGGTGGTCGTTCGAGCAATGCCATCCCTGGCCGCGATCACTACAGCATCTGGTACGACCGCGAGACGAAGCGTTATCTGTTTGCGGATGAGCCTTATGAGAAGGCCGTCGAGAGCAAGGTCCAGGAGCGCGAAGATTGGGCACAGCGGCACGGCTTCGCCGTCGTCAAGCCCGAATGGGCCGGTATGTACGCTCCAGATGTCGGCTCACGCCTCTACTTGGTTGCCGACGAGACGAAGGGCATCCCGCTGCAGCCCATCGCCGCTGCGCTGGACAAATTGCCAGCGCCTATCATAGAAGCTGCGTGGGACGGCGAATCCGCACCAACGCTGCCGTACTTTGTGAGTCCCGGCACCATCGCCAAGGCGGCAGCCGAGAAGGACAAGCAGAAAACACCGCCTAAGTCGAATGGCCAGCGCAATTCGGTCGGCTACGTGCAGACCTTCGTCGGTCCGCAACGCCGTCCGAAGGGACGGATGTCAATCGAGGCGCACGCTGAAGTCGGACGACTGCTGAAATCAGTGCTGGTGGCCACCTATCATCGCAAGGGTGTCTACAACCGCGTGAATGCGGTCCGCAGCGAACTCGACGAATGGGTGCAGCGTGAATACAACCACGCAGAACTGTCGAACGAGCAGTTTTTCGAGTTGTACTACCGCGAGTCCGGCTCGACGTTTTCTCGATCACTCCCTGAAGTCGAGCGGGAACGCCATGCTGAAAGTCTGACGGAAGCAAGGAAACTGCTGGCCCAGCACTATCCCGACTGCCCGCCGCAACGTTCACTGTTGAAAAAAATGGATGCCGCAGTCAAGTCGCTGCGGGATTGGGCTTAAGGAGTCCGCAATGCCTCATGCAAAACAAGACCAGCAAGTGGTGCCGCCCGTTCGTCCCGAGGCCGAGTTGGAGAGCCGGATGGCAGCGGCTCTGTCCGCAGCCTTCCCCAATATTCCCCGCGAGCAATTGGTCGAACAACGGCGCTTCACTGTGCGCCTTGGTCATGAAACACACGAGTTCGACAGTGCAGCCCAGTGGGCGAAGAGTGGGCGGGCGGATGTAATCGTCTTTCATGGTGGACGGCCGCTGGCCGTGGTGGAACTCAAGCGAGAGGATCTAGCGCTGACTCATGCTGACTATGAGCAAGCGCAAAGCTACGCGAACCAGTTAACGCCACGACCTCCTCTTGTCGTTGTCACGAATGGGCGCGATACCCACATCTACGACGCCAATACAGGGCAACTTTGGTCCAGCGAGCAAGACGCTGCCAGTGCGGTAGCCCGCCTGCTTGCCAATGCCGCCAAGTTGGCGGCGGCGGATATGCGGTGGGCAACTGAAGCTTTGATGGGGCGGGAAACCGGGGTTTGGGTTCCCATCGTGCGATCTGCAACTGCAAGGCTCCTGGCCGAGATGACCGACCCACCCGGCCAGTCCGATCACGCCTTCGCCGAGCTTCTGCTGTTCCCTCGTCTTAGTACCTTCGCCGCAATCAAATCAGCGCAAGCTGGGACGACCTTCTCGATCGTTGAAGGTGCGGCACAGAGCGGCAAGAGCAGTTGTCTGCGCGAACTCGCCTTGCGCACTCGGGACAGTGAAGACTTGGCCGTCCTGATGTTGCGAGGCTCAGGGCCGGGACTGTTTCAGTCGCTGGCCAACCTGTTCGCCATCGAGCTTGAATGGAATCTCACCGCGAACGATGCCCGCCAGTGGCTGCGGCGGATGTCTACCGGGCCAGCGGGGCCGGCACTATTACTGGCCATCGACGACGTAGAGGCAGGAACGTTAATGGCGGCCGATCTGGAGGAGCTGGCGACTCTGCGACCTGGCAACAAGCTCAATGTCATCCTGACTACCGATCGCGCGGAACGGCTGGTCAAGGCTCCAAACGGTCGCACGCAGACGGCGGTGGGAAATCGAGCAAAGGTCATCGAGATCGGCCCCTTGAGGTTGGAAGAGTTTCAAAATGCGCAGCGCGCTCTTGCTAATCACAAAATTCACTTCCAACAGGGCGCGGAGTACGCAGAGGACTACCGTGCGCCATGGGTACTTCGCACGATTTACGACGATGCAGCCAGCAACCCACGATACCAAGACCCTGACAACGCCTTGCTTCTTCCTCCGGCTCTTGGCTTGGAGCTTGTGCAAGCTGCGCGCCGGAGCTACTCCCATCAGGCGGACCTGCTTCGCGGCTATCGGATGCTCGCGCGTTGCGCTCTTGCCGATGAGGGCGCCCGTTCGGCCGAACTGGCCTTGGCAGCATCGAATGGATTCGTCGTGCGACAAGATGCTCTTTCTGACGAAGCCCGCCATGCGGTGGCCGAACTCAAATCCAAAGGTGCCGTGCGCACCTATCGTCACGCAGGCAGTGAAGATGTCGTGGTACCGACCATTCCTGCCGCATTCCTTTCGGAGCTTGCCGATGCCGCAGGCGACGAACTTGCGCGCCGCGCCTCAGTAGACCCCCAGGAAGCCGGCACTTGGCTTGGCAATCGTTTGGCCGCTGTTTATCTCGGGGACTTGGTTGGTGCGCAGGCGATTCGCTGCATGGCGGAGAAAACAGGCGGATTCAGTTCTGGAATCATCGACGGCCTTCTTTCTATCGAGCCCACGGAGGAGCCCGTCGAAAATGCGCTGGTCGCGACGGCTGCGCCAGACGGTCGGTTGATTCATCTGAAGATAGACGGCGAAAAGGCCTGGCTGTCCAATCGCCACGGCGACGTTATCGGCGAATCCATTGATCTCGGAGAGGAGCGTCCGCACATGCTTGGTAACACGGCAGCTTGGATGATCCTTGGACAACTTGCCAGGCTTCCCGCAGCGGCGGTTGGCGATGACAGCCAACGCATGGACGCGTTTGTTTTGTTGAACATCGGGCAGTGCCCATTCCCATTGTTACGCGCAAACGAAGAGGGACTGGGCCATCTTGTGCACGATCTCGGCGACCACGGTCGCGTCCTTTGCCACGATCAAGGCCCCATCGAGGCAGCAACGCAAGCGATGGCCGATCTATTTTCACGTCCGTGGTCACACGCAGACGAGTGGGTGGATGCCGCGATCGAAACCGGGTCTCTGCCACTTTTGCATCGTTTGACTATTGCGCTGCGCACCGTGCAACTACGCACCATACCTGATCTTTCCGAATGGGCCGATGTGACGCTCAAGGAGCGCGTTCTCCCCACGCTCACCGCCGCCCTTCGAGCATCAGTCGGCGGCGAAGACGTAGGCGCACATTGACCACAAGCAGGTACTTGTAATCTATGCATGCGATGTCGCTCTCTGAGTTTCCAATTTCCGTGCTCGAACTCCACACATGGTCGTGGTGGCGAAGGGCTTGGAAGCGACCGCCAGCGCTGGTACGGAAGCGGTGTGAAGCTTGGTGTGAGCTATTGGGGCACAGGGAGGCGGCGGGAAAAAATGTGCGCCTCAACACTCCGAAATCAAAGATTTTTGATGACTCACGCCGTCGATGGGACATCCTGGACAATCTTGACCGCAGCAACTTTGCTTTGCGGGGGCGTTTTCCGGTCTCAGCCTGGGGCGCTAAGGAGGCTTTCCAAAGTCCTCATGGATCGCTAGTGCAAGTGGTGATGGTGCCTGACTTTGAGTGCGACGCAAGAGATATAGAGGGAATCTCCTCAAGTAAGTCGGCAGACATGCCGCACGAAAGTGTGGACGTCTTCGGTGCCTACTATATTGATGAGCAGAATCGATATGCCAGAAAAGGAAAGCCCCCACTCGGACTGGATGATGCGAGCTTAAAAGAGCTTTGTTCTCATGGCGAGATCCGGCTATTGCACAGTCGTGGCTCCGACACGTTTAGCGTGCGAGCTTGGGATGGCCGTTTGTTCCTTGATAACAGTGGCGGATCTCACCATCTCGCGGGCGCCGTGCATGTTGCCAAGCGCATTGGCGCGCACATTCCCCTCGCCTCGAAACTCTATCTCTACCAGTTCAACCATTTGACTGTGCAATGGCTACTCGATGGATTTCATCTGGTATTGCTCCCCAAGGATTTGGCCAGACAGCTGCTGTGGTCTGTGAAGAGCTTGGTAGGTTCTGGTTCGAACATGGAGTTCCCGGCTGTACTGGCCGAAGGCACGCTTTTGGCATTCCCTCGTGGTTCGCAAATCGCCGGGTGCGTGATGGCAGAACTATTGAGTCAGGGGCACCACGATTTGGGCAGTGATTTGAGGGAGGCGCTGACAGCGCAACAGCGGTTCCTGGCTGAGTCGACAACTCCATGGACAAAGCAATTTTCATCTCCAACCTGCTGACGATGCGCTAAATGCGTGTGGTCACCTCGTTACCTATGGATTGAGAGTTTGGAGTTTCAGAGGAACGTAGCGACAGAAGAGCGTCCCGGCGTGCCGCCGTCGGGCTCGCGGGCGTTGCCCCATGCCTCGTGCCGAGTCATGGCCATTCGGCTTTGATCCCTGACGCCTCCGGCCATCCCTGCGTTCTTGGCCTGCGCGCTGCGCTTGCCCATCCGTGGTGTCGTCGGGGTGGGAGTGGGCGGTCTTGCTGTTCCCATCACCGTATCACGGCGTTCTCGCCGTCAAGGGCTGCGCGCGCCTTGCGCGCTTGCGTCCTGGCGGCCGTCGCTGCCCCCTGACTGCTTGCGCTGCGCCGTGCTGGAGCCGGTTCCGGGCAATTCCGCCCGAGCAACCGGAGCACGATCATGTCGCAACTTTCTCTGTCTCTCGATTCCTCGCTGCTGGTGCGTGACGACCAAGGGCGTTATCTGCCGGCGACTGCCGACCAAATTCTGGAAGCGGCCCGGTATGTCATCGACCAGAAAATTCCGCGCGGGACGCTGTTTACTTCGCCGGCGCTGGTCAAGGACTACCTGCGCACCAAGCTGGCCAACTTCGAGCATGAGGTTTTCGCTGCGCTGTTCCTCGACAGCCAGAACCGTCTGATCGAATACGTGGAGATGTTTCGCGGCACCATCGACCAGGCATCGGTGTATCCGCGCGAAGTCGTGAAAACGGCACTGCATCACAACGCAGCGGCGGTGATCTTTTCGCACAATCATCCGAGCGGTAATTCCGAGCCGAGCCAGGCGGACAAGCTGCTGACCCAGCGCCTCAAGGAAGCCCTGGCGCTGGTGGACGTGCGCACGCTGGATCACATTGTCGTCGGCGGCGAGGCCACGACGTCATTCGCAGAGCGTGGCCTGATCTGATCCTGGGGCCGTGCGAGCCTCTATCTACGTCGGCGCGACGCATTCAAATTTCAGCGTCGCGTCCTCGAATCCAATCGTGGTCGGGGATGACCAGCGATCCAATAAGGCCAGCCGTCCGCTGTGCCAAGCCTTGTTCGTGTTGCGAAATTGAAAGCGCAAGCATTTGGATGGCCGACCTGGCAACACGCAAAGCACGCAATACCTCCTGAATAAACGGTTCCCTTTGGTGATGTTCGATTTCAGGTGCCTGTCTGCTGCGCGCTGGGTCGCCAAAGTCATGCAGCACCACAAATCGGTGCGTGCCTGCGTTCCGGAGGTCCTTTTGTGAACGCAGGATGCCTTCGCTGCTGTCATAGTCCTCGGCAAGCTCCACAAGGCCATAGAGGGCAGTGGCACCCCCGCGAATCGCTTTCTCCACCTTTTCGGCTAGTGGGCGCACACCAGTCGCCTTGTCAGGGTTTCCTCGCCATAGTTTGCCAAAGTAGACCTTATCCGGCGGTTGCCCAAACTCGAAGTAATGGTTCGCCGTTACTGCGATCTTGTCGAGCAGGTCGAGTGCCGTGCGGTGTGCCAAGATAAGCACCGACGTATCTGGGCCGTAGGTAGCGTAATCAAGAGTGTCCCCATATCGCCCCGTCGCTGGCCACACGTCTTCGTCAGCAGCCCGCCAAGCCAGGTCGCGCGCAAGGATGAAATCGCTCTTGAGCACGTTAAACATGGCGAATACAGGGGGGGGCATTCCGTGTACGTCAGATTCGCGTTCAAGAATCCCTGGAAGCATGAGCCAATCCAGCTTGCCCAAGGAGGGATCGATGAGTTCGACCGCAGGTGCAAGCGTCAGGCGCTGGCGCTCGACCCAACTGATGAATGGATCTGTGTGTGGTGATCGCGGTGGTGGATCTTCAAGTTCGCTGGCAAATGCAGCGATCTGCTCAGCGGCCTGTGCGCCAGCATATTGGATGACCCGATCTCGATGCCGATGTGCAATCTTGGCCAACATGATCGCCTCGATCCGGGTAAGGTCTGAACAGCCGCCTCGCTCATAAAGCCATAACAAATTACGGGCTGCGGAACTAGCTGCAACTCCATTTCCCGGATCGATCTCCAATGCGGCAAGCCACGCATCATGAGCTTCGCCAAGTCGATAGCTGCTGCTGAATTGGTTGGCAAGGTTGCTCCAGGCCTGGGTTCTCAGCGCTGAATCGACATCTACGTCTTGCGCTACTTTCCAGAAGCATCGGCGCGCTTCGGCACGGTGCTCTCTAGTGCGTTCCTGATGATCTAGCCAACTGGGACCGCGAGGCGGAATACCAGTCGCCGCAACCAACCCGTTCGCCAGGTTGTAGGTGATGTCAGCAGTCGGGAATCGACTATGCAATTCACGAAACAATACCAACCCTTCTTCAATCGCGTCTTGCTGTTGAGTCAAGGCGCCGCCATCCACCAAGGCACTTGCACGCAGAACCATCAGATTGACGCGCTCGGGTTCAGGTATATCAATATTGATTTCCCTGGCCTGCTTTATCGCCTCGGCAGGATCGCTATCCAATAAGGTCCTCAGATGGGCCGACTGTTCGTGAAACCTGCCCTGGATTGACGTCATAACTGGATTCCTTGTTTGTGCGCCTCTTTTGATCGTCAAAACGTTTAGGCGCCTCACGGCATATTGAACCAAGATGGATTTTTCAGTAACCGAAAAATCATTGCCGAATCGGCTCTCTTGATACCTGCTGACTGCAATGCGGGCGTCCGGGCGCGCTGTCGTGCTGCGCATCGAGCCACCTGCGGCGTCTCGCCCCATACGGGCTTCCATCGTTCCCTCACTGCGTTCGGCTGACGCCTCCGGCCCGGCTTCCCGATCCGGGCCTGCGCGCTTCGCTTGCCGTGCGGTCAGCACACAGGGAAGGCCGTTGCCTGTCCAGCCATCTTTCCTGACTCCATCACCTTGCTCGCGACTGTAGCCCGCGTCCATGTGCCGTCAAGGCGCGTAGGGCCGTGTCCTCGGCTGCGCCTGTGGGCCGCACCAACCCTGCGCTTGTCTCCTTGACGGCCCCCGTCCGCGCGCTCCTGACCGTCGCGGGCGATGAACTCAGGAAAGACGGTGGCAACGAGGCCAACCGGGTTCCTCGTACCGACCGCATCGAACAGCCGAAAGGCTGGGCTCCGAATCTTGGAATCCGGTGTGCGGTGTGAACAGCAACCCCATTTTGTCAGGAGAAAGATCATGCAACTCGCATCCCGTTTCGCTTCCCGTTCCCCGTCGCTGCGCAGCGATTCCCCGCTGTCCGATGACCAAATCCGCCGCGTGGCCCCGTCCATCTTCGCGGACGCCCCGCATGAGAGCCGTTCCGAGCGGTACAGCTACATCCCCACCGCCGCCGTGCTGACCGAACTGCGCAAGGAAGGGTTTCAGCCTTTCATGGTGACGCAGACCCGCGTGCGCGATGAAGGCAAGCGCGAGCACACCAAACACATGCTGCGCCTACGCCATGCCAGCCAGATCAACGGCGCGGAAGCCAATGAAATCGTGTTGCTCAATTCCCACGACGGAACGAGCAGCTATCAGATGCTGGCCGGGATGTTCCGCTTCGTTTGCAGCAACGGCCTTGTCTGCGGCGACACCGTGGCCGATGTGCGCGTACCCCACAAAGGCGATGTGGCCGGGCTCGTCATCGAAGGCGCTTACCAAGTGTTGGGCGGCTTCGAGCAGGTGAAGGAATCGCGCGACCTGATGCGCGGTATCACGCTGGACGATGGCGAATCCGAAGTGTTCGCCCGCGCCGCGCTGGCCCTCAAGTACGACGACCCGGACAAGCCTGCGCCCATCACCGAATCGCAAATCCTGATGCCGCGCCGGTTCGACGACCGCCGCCCCGACCTGTGGAGCGTATTCAACCGCACGCAGGAGAACTTGACCAAGGGCGGCTTGCATGGCCGCGCTGCGAATGGCCGCAGGCAGAGCACACGCCCGGTGCAGGGCATTGATCAAAACATCCGTCTGAACCGTGCCTTGTGGCTGCTGGCCGATGGCATGCGCGCCCTCAAAGCCTGATCCGTCCCCCGCCGGAGGGGCGGTTTCCCCTCCATTCCTTGTTTCATTCGATTGGAGATACACCATGAACGCCATTACCCAAACCGAAGCCCGCGCCATCAACACCGCCGCCGCAATCCCGCTGGAAGCAGCCGACCCGAGCAAGAACCTGATTCTGGTTCCCCTGTCGCGGCTGGTGCTGCGCCCCACGGGGCGCAACGTGCGCAAGACCCCGCGCATGTCCATCCCCGAACTGGCCGCGTCAATTCAGCGCGTGGGCTTGCTGCAAAACCTGATCGTGATCGCCGCCGCCGATGGCGAGCATTACGAAGTCGTGGCCGGTGGCCGCAGGCTGGCCGCGTTGAAGCTGCTGGCGAAGAAACACCGCATCGCCAAGGATTGGGAGGTGCCTTGCCTGTTGGTGGCCGATGGCACAGCCCGCACAGCCAGCCTCACCGAGAACGTGCAACGCGAAGCCATGCACCCGGCAGACCAGTTTGAAGCCTTCGCGGCGCTGGTGGCTGAAGGTCGGCCTGTCGAGGACATTGCCGCTGATTTCAGCGTGACGCCGCTGGTGGTGCAGCGCCGCTTGAAGCTGGCGAATGTCTCGCCGCGCCTGATGGCCGACTATCGCGCCGATGCCGTCACGCTCGATCAGTTGATGGCACTTGCCATCACCGACGACCACACCGCGCAGGAAAGCGCGTTCTACGATGCGCCGACGTGGCAGCGCCAACCGTCCGCGCTGCGCGAACGTCTCACCGAGCGCGAAATCGACGCCTACCGGCATCCGCTGGTGCGCTTTGTCGGGCTGGACGCCTACGAGCAGGCGGGCGGTGGAGTTCGCCGCGACCTGTTCGCGGAAGGCGATGCGGGCGTGTATCTGACCGATGCCGCGCTGCTGGAAGGGCTGGCGCAAGACAAGCTGGTGGGCATTGCCACCACTGTCCGTGCCGAGGGGTGGGCATGGGTGGATGCCACGCCCGGCATGACCCACGCTGATCTGCATGCCTTCCAGCGTGCCCCGAGGGAGCGCCGCGAACCGACCAAACGTGAGGCCCAGCGCATCGAGAAGCTGCAAACCAAGATGCAGGCGGTCGGCGAAGCCCTTGATGCCGCGCTGGAAGCCGAGGACGAAGAACAGGCCGACGCGCTGCAAGAGGAAGGCGAAGCCCTGGGCGAGCAGTTGCAGGCGCTGGAAGATGCCTTGCAGGACTACAGCCCAAACGTGAAGGCCGCAGCCGGGGCGATCATCACCATCGACCGCAACGGCGACGCCGTGATTCATCGCGGCCTGCTGCGCGAGGCCGAGGCCAAGGCGCTGCGCACACTGGAACGGCTGCGGCAGGGTTTCGGCAGCGAGGAAGTGGAGAACAATGACGAAGGCGACACGGCAGACGAAGCGAAAGCCCATGCCATGTCCGACCGGCTGGCGCAGCGCTTGAGCGCGCACCGCACCGCCGCTTTGCAAATCGAAGTCGCCCGGCATTCGCAAGTGGCGCTGGCCGCGCTGGTGCATGGCATGGTGCAGACCGTCTTACAGGCAAGCCATTACGGGAATGACCTGCCGCTGGGCGTGCGCCTCACGGCGCAAGACCATCTGGAAAGCATGGCCCCGGACTGGCCGGAATCGTCCGCCGCCGTGGCGCTGTGCAAACTGCAACAGACATGGGCCGACAAGCTGCCCGAGGACAGCGTCGAATTGTTCGCCGCGCTGCTGGCGATGGAGCAAGACGAACTGGTCAAGCTGTTGGCCGTGTGCGTGGCTTCGACGGTGGACGTGGTGACGGCTCGCGCCACCCCGCACCAGCCCGGCGCGGAACTGGTGCAGGCCGTGGGCTTGGACATGGCGGCATGGTGGCAGCCGACTGCCGAGGGCTATTTCAAGCACGTTCCGAAGGCGGCGATTCTGCAAGCCGTGGGAGAGTATGCGCCGGAGCACGTCACGCGACTGGCGAAGCTCAAGAAGGCCGACATTGCCAGCGAAGCCGAACGGCTGGCTGATGGCACGGGCTGGATGCCCGCGATCTTCAAGGCCGAAGGCCCGCAGGAAGCCACGCCGGAAGATGGCCCGCGGCAGGACGCCCCGGAAGATTCCGAGGTAATGGCGGATGAACCCGCCGAAGCACTGGCCGCTTGACCCGCGCCGAAGGCAAGCGCCCCGGCCTCGACCGGGGCGCTTCGCTTGAAAGGAGAAATGCCCATGACCCGCACCACTATCAGCCGCCCGCACATGGCGGCAATCTATGCCCCCGGCACGGTACGCGCCCGCCGCTGGCACGGCGATGGCGACGTGCGCAGCTACCGTCCGCCTCGCGGCTGGACGGCCCGCGCCGACCTCACCGACATTCACCCCATCACGGGCCGCATCTTGCCGCGTGCCACGTGGTGGCTCATCGAGACGAAGGCATGAGCAAGCCAGAACCGGCCCCAAGCCGTTCCGCCCTGGGGCCGGTGGACACCAAAAAATCCGGGCGCGGCAGTGGCCGCACCCGGTGTATTAAAGCCGAACAGTCAGAACATCGCGCCGCCTTCGCCAGTGCTCAGGCCGCGATATTGTTGAAGGTATCGCCGCAGTGCGCGCTACCTTCCATTGCCCCCATCAACGGCAGGCTCCGCTAAAGTGATGCGATATGGGAGGCAATATCTAATGAGCAAAGAACATCGCCCGCACGGCAAGGCTCCTACTGCATGGGAAGCCGACATTCTCAAAATCCGGGCCTTTGAAATGGTGTTGATCCTTTTCTATATGGAGGATTTGCGACGCTTCATCATGGGCTCCATTGAGGCCACCGACAAACTGCACGGGGTGAATCGGCTTAGTGACGGTAAACCCAAGACCAAGGAAGGCAAGAAGTTGGAGCTTGCCCGTGCCGTACTGGTATCCGATGGGATCATCGATCAGGCTGAGAGCGATGAACTCAAGGAACTGGTGGACTATCGCAACATCATTGGGCACACGATCCATGATCTGACCGTGGATGTGGGCGCCTATTCTGATCTGACAAAACATCACCCCGAAACCTTCAAACCAATGCCTTTATATGACTACACGGCTGCCAAGCGGGCCAAGGCGCTCCGGCAAAAGGTGAGTAAGGGCATGATGAAGAAGTTCATGATGATGGCGTCGCTCGACTTTCTGGCCTTTGAAGCGGCGGAGAAGACCTATATCGCGGAGATTGAGCGGCTGAAGAAGCGGGTCAACCAAGGTATAGAGAAGGCCAACAAGGTGATTGCGGAAACGACCCGCATCATGCAGGCCATCCCGAAGTCGGTCATGGAATCGGCCCAACCTGGCCACCCGAGGAACATCAAGGAAAACGGCTCCTTGAGCAAGCGTGGAGCGGAATGCGTTTTCCAACTCTTTGAAGCCCATGCGACCCCATTGGCTGTAGCTTATCTGATGAGGATTTCGCATCGTTCGGCCACGCATTGGTTTGCAAAGTGGAAGGTCAGTAAGGCATAGACGTTTTCCGTCTGCGCTGTTTGGCTGAACACCTTGCGCGTGTCGGCGCAAGCGCCGCCGGGCTTTCGGGCTGCGCCCCGTGCCGTCTTTGCCGTCACGGCCATTCGGCTTCAATCCCTCACGCATCTCCGCGCCTGCAGCGCTGCGCACTTCGCTTGCCTCCCGGGGATCGGCGCAAGGCCCATCCCCGCCGCGCGCAGCTTGGCGCCCCTGCGAGAGCACCGAACCGGCTTGCGCCGGATCGGTCAGACCAGCGCCTCGCCGCAATAGGCAGGGCGCTGCGGATACGCTGTGGCTTGCTGCGGCAGGTTGTGCAAATACGTGCCGTCCTCAATGCTGGCGGTTCGTCACCACCACGTCACCACAGACGATTCCCGGACACACCGCCCAGCCTTGCTATGGAGTTTTCACACCACGCCTCAAGCATGCCGCCGCAGGATGCGGCGGGATCGTTTGCGCTTTCCATTGAAATAATCGGCCTTGTCCGCATCAAGGGGCAAGCCGGCGAAGCAGTCTGGCGGGGCTGCCGAGTCAGCCCTGTCTCCTTGCGGAGCAGTCGGCCCGTGCGTCCTTGGCTTGTCGTGAATCCTGGCGTGGGCACGGCTGCGCCTTGGGCTTCATGGCCGCAACCGTCCGGCGCAAACAATTTCCCCTGCGCGGTCACTGCGTTCGGCGCATTCCTCGCGGGACAAATTCTTTGCGCCTCCCGGTCCTCCACTGCGTTTCGGCCGCAAGCGATGCGTCCCGCCCATCCCCCGCCTGACGGATCACAACAAGGACGCGATGGGCGCGGCCTTGGTTAAACCGCAAGGAGAAAACATCATGGCTACCATCGGCACCTTCACCGCAGACAAAGACGGCTTCACCGGCACGATCCGCACCCTGACGCTCAACGTCAAGGTCAAGCTCATCCCCAACGAAAAGGAAAGCGAGAACGCCCCCGACTTCCGCGTCCAGGCGGCTGGCGGCTACGACATCGGCGCAGCGTGGAAGAAAGTCAGCAAGGCCGAACGGCCCTACGTGTCCGTGACCCTCGACGATCCCACGTTCCCGGCGACGATCTATGCCCGCCTGATCGAGGAAGAGGACGGCACGCACAACCTGATCTGGTCGCGCAGCAAGCCCCAGGCAGCCTGAAGGCCGCCTCAGCGCCCCGCCCATTGCGGCGGGGCAGCCGTGCTCTGCACGGCAAACCTACGACCTGGCCGCTGCGAGCTGGTTCTCGGTCTCGGTCATCAGCACGGCGGTACTGCATTCAAGCGCGCCAGCGATCTTGAAGATGATCGCCAGCGTGGGCATGTGCTCGCCGCGCTCGACCTTTCCCATGTGGGAACGCTCGATGCCGGCCAGATTCGCCAACAACTCTTGCGCGATCCCGCGTTCCGCCCGCAGCGCACGCACCGCCGCGCCGAAGGCTTGCGCCAATTCGGCATCGAAGGTGGTGGCACCGGTCGGCCGACCGGGTTGGATGGATCGCTTCTGCATAGACAGAAGCGTCCAATTTCGAGACAATTAAAACCACGTTATCTTTAACTCATTGGCTGGAGTTTCGTCCGCATCCGTGCTTTTACGGAAAACCGTATCGGCGGATTTCGACAGAACCGGGGAACCGTATCCGTGCCTCGCCTGACTTCCACAATTCCGCTTTTGCATTTCTGTGCCTGTACGGATTCGATGGCTTGCGCATCCGTGCCTACCCACAAAAGCACACATCCGGTTCGGTGCTTCTGCGCTTTCGCGCAAAGGCGGATTCGTGCATTCTCGGTTTCGAGGGGTTCCTGACCATGACTCAGTCACTCACCACCGCAGAGGAGCGAGCGCAACTGCTCGCCAACGGTGCTGCGTGCACCGCTGGTCAGCGCATCGACCCGCTGCCTGTCGTGCGGTTGTTCACGCCGGATGCACACGCGACTTGGTTGCTCGCTGCGCTCGACCTGACCGATGGCGATACGGCGTGGGGGCTCATTGACCTCGGCATCGGTATGCCGGAGCTAGGAACGGTCAAGCTGTCCGATCTGGCAGCCATCGTCGGGCCGCGTCAGCAGTCCATCCAACGCGACCTGTATTTCCGCGCATCACGACCGTTATCGGAATATGTCCGGCTGGCACAGATCGACGGCTCGATCCCCGACTGATCGAACCGCATAGCCACGCTTCGTCGGCCATCCAGACACAGGCCGTTGCGGCGCACTGTGTCTTTTTCGGTCTGATTTATGACTTTGGCAATCTGAATTACCACTCTTGCGCTAAGGCGGTGCAACCCTGACCGAAAGGGACATGATGCACTGCGCGGCTTGCGGCAGGGTGACAGCTGCTGTGCCCTCAATTCCGGGCTGCACAGCCGTCGCATTCGGACAATCCTCGTAAGACTTCGGAGCCAATCAGTCTTGACACCGCTCGTTACAGCTTGAATGTATCCCTTTGCAGGTGGCGCGTTGAGGTTTTGATGGCGTAGCTCCAGCGTGCCGACGATCCCTGTCAACAGGAGGTTGCCTCATGGCTGATCGAAGCGCCGAGTCTTGGTATCCCACTGCCGCGTATCTTTACGTCCTGCATCTGGATGATTTGGCACTGGCCTGGGAGTATTTGCGCCGTCATCCCGACTACCGCCGCGACTGGTTTCGCCGTCGCCGGAAGCCGGACGCCGCCCACAGTTGGGGACTGCGCATGCTGGAAGACCCAGCCCTGGATGCGCGCGACGCGCATCCAGTCTGGCTTCCTGGCCATCCCTGCACAGCGCAACTTCACCCGGACATCGACCCACCACCGGATGCCGTCGCGTTCGAGTTGTGGCGCATTCCCGGTCACAAGCACCTGGCCTACGATGGCCGACGCCTGATGCTCGCCACGCGCTGGCCCGGCTGCTGCCTGCGCCTGACGCTGGCTCCGAGCTTGGAGGATGGCATGGCCTACGTCTACGCCATCCGCGCGTGCGACATGCCTTGCGCGCGCCATTGCGTGCTCCGGGCCGAGCTGGACAAGCTGGCCGTGGCCCCCGAAGGCACGCCCGCAGCAGCGGCTCGGCCACGGCCTGCGCCGACTGCTCTGCAGGAGTTGCACTCCTTGCAGGCGCTCGATGCCACCTTGGCGGGGGCGTCCTTGCGAGAGGTCGCCGAAGGCCTGTTCGGTACCGATGCCGTGGTCAAAGACTGGTACGCAGATGGCGGCCTGCGCTCCCGCGTGCGTCGCCTGGTACGACGTGGTTTGACGCTGATGCGCGGTGGCTATCGGCGTCTGGCTCGACTCCAATAACTTGAGCAGGGTCGTTTTGCCTTCCCTGCAAAACGACCCTCAACGGGACGCATCCCTTTCTTGAGACTGCCTCCATCTGGCCGCGCTGGTGCGGCCGGGCTGTTCTGACCGATGGAGGCTTATCCGATGCGACCCGCTCCCTTGCGGCCTGCTGCCGCGCCCGCCACGCCGCTGCAACCCGCTGCTGCACAACCCCAACGCTACCTGACCAACGACGAGGCCGCCGAATACCTGCGCTTGTCGCCGCGCACGCTGGAAAAGCAGCGCGTGATCGGTGGCGGTCCGCGCTTCCGCAAGTTCGGCCGTCGCGTCATGTACGCAGTGGCCGACCTCGACGCCTGGGCCGACCAGCGCAGCTTCGAGGCCACGTCTGATCCCGAATACGCCGAGCATCACTCGGCCGACAGCCGTGCGCGCTGATCGGCGCGTCGCCGGTGGCCATCACCATGCCCAGCCCATCGCTGCCGTCCCGATCATCGGGGCAGCGACCAGCGCAGGAGCGGGAACAGCTCGATCTGTTCCGCGCGCTGCCGGGCGACATGGCGCCGCGCGACAGCCAGGATTTGATGGCCTTTCCGTTCTTCTCATTGGCGAAGTCGAAGCGCGTCCAGCCGATCGACTTCCGCGCCGGCGGCGTGACGATCCGCGTGGAGGGAACGCAGGAGCACGGCATCGCCACGATCTGGGACGCCGACATCCTGATCTGGGCGGCCAGCCAGATCGTGGAAGCGCGCGACGCGGGCATCCGCCCGTCGCGTCTCATGCGCGCCACGCCCTACGAGATCCTGCGCTTCATCGGGCGCGGTACGTCGCTGCGCGACTACCAGCGCCTCAAGGCGGCTTTGGATCGCCTGCAATCGACCACGGTGGCCACCTCCATCCGCGAGACGACCGGGCGGCGCCTGCATCGCTTCTCGTGGATCAACGAATGGAAGGAACTGGCCGACGCCCGCGGCACGCCGCTTGGCATCGAGCTGATCCTGCCAGACTGGTTCTATGCCGGCGTGCTGGATGCGGCGCTGGTGCTGACCATCGACCCGGCGTATTTCAAGCTCACGGGTGGCATCGAGCGCTGGCTGTACCGCCTGGTGCGCAAGCATGGCGGCAAGCAGCCTGGCGGCTGGCAGTTCGACTTCAAACATCTGCACCGCAAGTCGGGCAGCACAGCCAAGCCTTACGACTTCGCCTGCGACTTGCGCGCGCTGGTGGCGCGGCAGTCGATGCCGGGCTACGTCCTGGGCATCGAGCGGATGCCGGACGATGGGGCCGAACTGCTGACCTTCCGGCCCGTGCTGCGGACGGCACGGGGATAACTCGTGGAAAAACTGTGAATGGCCTCGTGCTATCAGGCGTGGCGGGTATCGTGCTATCAGGCGTGTCCCTATCGTGCTATCAGGCGTGCGAAACCGCCGAAAACCCAATAACGGCGCGGGTTCCCGGCCCCTCTAACTTCCCTAACTTAAATTCTTTAACTTTTAATAGAAGCGCGCCGTTTCGGTGGACAACTGCCAAACGGCACGGCGCACAGTGTTTCGCATGGCAAAGAAAACCCGGCTTTCCAGCAAGGAGGGCCGCGCCATGATCATCGCTTTGCTGAACCAGAAAGGCGGTGTCGGCAAGACTACGCTCGCCACGCACATCGCGGGCGAGCTGGCCATGCGCGGTCAACAAGTCGTTCTGCTGGACGCCGACCCGCAAGGCTCGGCGCTGGACTGGACGCAGCGGCGCGCCCAACAGGGTTTGCCGCGCTTGTTCAGCGCCGTAGGCCTCGCACGCGAAACGCTGCACCAGGAAGCCCCCGAACTGGCACGCCGGGCCGATCACGTCGTCATCGACGGCCCGCCGCGTATCGCGGCCCTGGCACGTTCCGCGCTGCTGGCGGCAGAGCGCGTGCTGATTCCAGTCCAGCCCAGTCCCTATGACTTATGGGCGTCTGCCGAAATGGTGGCGTTGATCCGCGAGGCGCAGGTGTTCCGGCCAGCGCTGCGCGCGGCCTTTGCCATCAACCGGCGTGTCAGCACGACCATCATTGGTCGCGAAGCACGCCAGGCGTTGGCCGACCAGCCGCTGCCCGCGCTGCGTTCGGAGGTGCACCAGCGCATCGTCTTCGCCGACAGCGTGGCCGCTGGTCGGCTCGCCCGCGAGACGGCACCTGACAGCGCCGCCACGCGCGAGATCGCCGCGCTGGTTGATGAACTGCTGCGGTGGCCGACATGACCACAGAACGATCTACGCGCGGCAAGCGCGTCGGCATCGGAGTACGGCCACCAGCGAATCCGCACGCAGAGGCGTGGGTTCGCCAGGGCGAAGCCAACGACATCCAGAAAGGCGACCTCTACACCGCGCGCCTGACCCTCGACATCACGCCCGCGATGCGTGCGCGCATCAAGGTGTCGGCCTTCACGCAGGGCGTGACGGTGGCCGAACTGCTGCGCGCATTGCTGGAGCGCGAATTCCCGGAAGTATCCACGGAGAGAACACCATGAACGCTCACGCCTTGCCAGGTACGGTTGCACCACCGACTCCACTCGCTGAACTCGTCGGCCGAGTCGGCACCGCACCACTGACCCGCGTTTCTCTGGCCTACATCGAGCGGCGCATCGACATCTATCTGCGCTTCGGCGAACCGGCGCGCATCGTCCGGCTCGATCGCTGGCGTCGCGTAGCGATGTTCCTGCCGAGCGCCGTGTTCTGTCGCATTCGCTGGCACGCCAACGACTATGGCACCGTGCGCTGGCAGCTCATGGTGATGCAGGCTTGTACCCCGCTGGACGCGTCGCAGCGCATTTCCGGTGTGCTGCCCGGCGCGCGCCTGCTGCTGCACGCCGAGGGTAAACCTGCCGTGCGCGCCGTACTGGCGCAATTCGACGCCATCGAGGCGCAAGGTATCGCGCCCGCCGACGTGTCGCCCTCGTACTGGCAAACGCTCGGCAACCGGCTCGCTGCGCGCCTACCGTTACCAGCCTACACAACTGAGCGGCATGCCGCCTGGCTGGCAGGGAGGGCGTTGTCATGACGATGCTTTCCACATCCGGCACAACGCCGCATCCTCGCTCGCTCGGGCGCGTTCGCATCGTCGTGGCGACACTGGCCGCCGCCGGCCTCGCTGCGCTGGCCTGGGCGTCTTTCCTTCCCGACCACATGCGGCCGCTGCCGCGCCTGACCTACAACCCGTCCGATAGCGTGGCGGTCGGCTGGTATCGCGTCGATCCGCTCGACCACCGCGCCGGTTCGCTGCCAAGTCCGTTGTCCGTGAACAGCATCGTGCTTGTTCCGCTGCCAGCCGACGCAGCCGCGCTGGCAGCGCAACGCGGCTATCTGCCAACGCGCGTTCCATTGCTCAAGCGCGTGGGCGCGATTGCACCGCAGGAGGTGTGCATCGCTGGCGGTATCGTCCGCATCGATGGTGTGCCTTCGGCCGCCGTATTGCGAGCTGACCGGCTGGGCCGTCCACTGCCATCGTGGCAGCAATGCCGCCGCCTCGCACCGGGCGAACTGTTCCTGTTGAGCGTGACCAATCCGGCGTCGTTCGACAGCCGGTATTTCGGCCCGGTCAGCGCATCCACCGTGCTCGGTGTCGCGCATCCGGTCTGGCTGGAGACAAGTCCATGATGGCCGCCGATTCGCTGCTCATTTCCGTGCACCTCATCGTGCCATCTGACGTGTCGTTTCACTGGTCGTCGCCGTGTCGTTGCGTGTGCAGTGCGGGTGCCGATCCTGCGTATCGTGCACCGCACTTCGCGCAAGCTCCGGCGCCGTCCTCCTATGTGCAGGCGTCTTGCCTCGAACGCGCCCGGCCGATGGCCGTGGCCGCGTTCGCCGGCGGGCTGGCTGCGGGCAGCGCAGCACCGCCGGGCCGCCGACGCCCAGAGCGAAAGCGAGGGGCAAAGGCGGAAGGCAAGATTGAAGGGTCCGGCACGCTGCCGGCCCATAAGCGAGTCTGCACATGGGGTTGGCGCGACACGCGCTATTTGGCGGCACCGTGCCGCGAGGTTTGCCAAAGCCTTGCTGGAATTGGCGAAACCGCGTGCATGGCACGCTTTGGTCGGATGGCCTTGGCGGGAGTATCCGCATGAGCAGGCGCAGCAACTCGGACGGCGAAGACCGTTTTCGCGTCCGGCCCGGCGCACCGAAGCAGCGCGGCCAGGCCTTTGTCTCGCAGGTACTGCGGCAGGCCAGCAAGGGGGGCAATTCGACCGGCCGCAAGCCGGGAAAGACACCCGGATCGCGCCTGGGACGCGGCCACGTGGCGGCGCGCTTCACCGGGCAGTCGCTGTCCGCGACCTCCCGGCGCGCCACCGTCAAGGTGCGGCTGGTCTACCTCAAACAGGCCGGTGCGCGTTCAACCATCACCCACCTGCGCTACATCGAGCGCGAAGGTGTCGGCCGCGAACAGGACACCGGCAAGGCCTATGGGCCAATGACCGACGAAGCGGACTTGCCAGCCTTCGAGGAACGTGGTCGGGAAGATCGGCACCAATTCCGCTTGATCGTCTCGCCCGAGGATGCCGAACAGCTCGACGACCTGCGCACCTACACGCGTCACCTGATGGGCCGCATGGAAGCCGACCTGGGCAGTCGGCTGGACTGGGTGGCGGTGAACCACTGGAACACCGACAACCCGCACACGCATATCGTCTTGCGCGGCAAGGACGACACGGGCAAAGACCTCATCATCTCGCAGGCCTACATCACCCGAGGCATGCGCGAACGCGCTGCGGAACTGTCCACCGAATGGCTGGGGCCGCGCACCGAGCTGGAAATCCAGCGTACCTTGTTGCGCGAGGTCGATCAGGAGCGCTGGACCAGCCTGGACCGCACGCTGCAACGCGAAGCGCAGGATGGGCTGAACCATGTCGATCAACCTACCAGCGACCCGAAGCTACGACAGCAGCGCGTGTTGCTGGTCGGTCGCCTGCAGCGCTTGCAACGCATGGGGCTGGCGAACGAACAACAGCCCGGCGTCTGGGTCGTCCACGCCGATGCCGAGCCTGTCCTACGAGCGATGGGCGAACGCGGCGACATCATCCGCACCATGCAGCGGGCCATGGGTGTTGTGCAGCGCGACCTGGCCGTGTTTCAGCCAGGAGAAGAAAGTCGTTCCGTTATCGGCCGGGTCGCCGGTAAAGGGCTTGCGGACGAGCTGTACGACAAGGGCTATCTGGTGGTCGATGGCATCGACGGCAAGGCGCACTACGTGGCATTGCCGGCCAAAACCGAACTGGAGAAGTTCCCGGTCGGTGCCGTGGTCGAAGCCCGAGGTTCGGCAGACATCCGCGCCGCCGACAAGAACATCGCCGCGGTAGTGGCCGATGGCTTCTACCGCACCAACCATCACCTGGCGATTGCCAAGGCGCAGGCCCAATCCGAGCCCACATCCGAGCGCGATCCGCGCGAGGTGGTCGATGCCCACGTGCGGCGACTGGAAGCCCTGCGCCGGGCCGGCATCGTGGAGCGCATGGCCGAGGGTGTCTGGCGAGTGCCGGGTGACTTGCCCGAGCAGGGCCGTCAGTACGACGCTCAACGCCTGGGCGGCGTGGCGGTGGAACTACGTTCGCACTTGCCCATTGAGCGGCAAACCCGCGTTGTCGGTGCGACTTGGCTGGACCAGCAACTGATCGGCGGCGGCAAGGGCTTGGGCGAGATGGGCTTTGGCAGCGAGGTACGCGATGCACTCAAGCAGCGCTCGGACTTCCTGATCGACCAGGGCCTGGCCGAGCGGCGCGGACAGCGCGTGATCCTGGCGCGCAACCTTCTGGCGACACTACGCGGTCGGGAGGTGGACGCTGCGGGCGGGCGCATCGCGGCCGAAACCGGCTTGGCGCACCGTGCCGTGACCGCTGGCGAGCCCATCACCGGCGTCTACCGACGCAGCGTTCAACTCGCCAGCGGCCGCTTCGCGATGCTCGATGACGGTATAGGGTTCAGCCTGGTGCCGTGGAAGCCGGTGATTGAGCAGCGGCTTGGGAAAACGATGACGGCTGTCATTCGAGGGAGTAACGTGTCATGGGTGCTTGAACGGCAACGTGGGATAGCAATGGGGTAAGTCGCTCGTTCGTAATCAGGCCCGCTGGACGTGCAAGCAAGGCCATCCTTAGAGCAAGCTTTCAACCGACGCGACCCAGCCCCCACCCAATGCTTGGTACAAAGCGGCGCTATCGACGAGGCGTTGTGACTGAGCCGCGATCAGGTTGATTCGATTCTGTTGCGCCTGCTGTTGTGCAATAAGCAGTTGGACGTAACTGGCGGCGCCCAGTGCATATTGCCTTTGCATGGATTCCAGAGAGCCCTGCGCTGCGATATCGGCGGTTGCCAGTGCAGCCAGTGTTTGTGCATCGTTGTCCAGTGCCCGCAATACGTCGGCCACATTGCGTAGGGCTTCGAGCACGACGCTTTGGTAATTTGCCGCCGCCGCATCGAATGCGGCCAATGACGCCCGCTTTTCGGCGGGCAAGCCGGGATTGAAAAGCGGTTGGGTCAACTGCCCGATGAGACTCCATACCGCCGAGCCGCCGCCGAACAATGCGCCGGTGCTCAATGCCTGCGAACCGAGGCTGGCACTGATGTTGAGTTGCGGGTACAACTTGGCGACCGCGACGCCGTATTCCGCGTTGGCGGCATGCAATAGGGCTTCTGCGGCCTGAATGTCGGGGCGGCGGCGCACCAATTCGGACGGCAAGACCAGCGGCAGGTCAGACGGAAGGGTGAACTCTTCCAGGGTGAAGGTGGGTAAGCCTCCCGCGCCCGGCGCCCGGCCAGCGAGCACCGCCAGCAGATGTTCGTTCTGTTGGAGTTGTTTGCGCAGCAAGGGAAGTCCAGCGCGGGTCTGTTCCACCTGGGTTTGCAAGGCCAGTACATCGTCCGGCGCAGCCTGACCGAGGCGAACCCGCTCTCGGGTGAGGTGCAATTGTTCGTCCTGGGCGCAGAGGATGGCCTCCGTGGCCTGGATTTGCCCAGCGAGCCTGGCTTGGGTGATGGCGGTGGTAACGATGTTCGCCGCCAAGGTCAGTCGCGCACCTTCCAATTCGTAGCGCCGATACTCGGCGCGGGCGGCCAGTGCTTCCAGTGCGCGCCGGTTGCCACCGGCCAAGTCGAGTTGGTAATGCACGCCGATACTGGTGTTGTACAGACTGAATTCCCGCGCATCGCCGGTCTGCCCCAAGGTGCTGGGATTCAGACGTTGGCGCTGGGCGCCGATGCCCGCATCCACCTGGGGATAAAGCGTCGATCCCGCCTGCGCCGCATAAATTTCCTGCGCCTGCCGCAAGGTGGCCTTGGCAGAAGCCAGTGTTGGGCTGGCCTGAAAAGCCTGCTCGATCAGCGCATCGAGCTTGGATGAACCCAGACCATGCCACCACTGCGCACTCACGCTCGCACCAGCGCTGAAGTGCTGCGCATCTCCCAAGGTCGTGGGTGCGGATGCCGTTTGCGCCGGCAAAGGCGCCGCTGTGTAGCCGGGTACATCTGGGACCGCCGGCCGTTTGAAATCGGGTCCGACGGCACAGCCGGCCAGCAATCCGGCAAGGATCAATGCCGCGAGTGCGCGAACGAGGTTGTAATCGGTCTTCGTGCGATGAACGCCGAGACTGCGCGTCACTTCAGCGTTGCACATAGAAATGCTCCACAAACGGTTTACGGAAGCTCTGATGACAGGCTAGACAGCTGTTTTGTAGCGTCGCGAAGGACGAGATCACGGCTTGCCCATCGCTGCGCACGGCAGCCTGCTCCAGTGCCCGCGCCACCTGGTACGTTTTTTCGTCGTGGCTCTTGAACTTGCCCGCATCGGAGCCGACAAAACTCAGGATGCGCATCTTCTCAGCCAGCGGTGGCTGAGGGTGATCGGCAATCAAGGGCGCCACTCTTGCCACCATTTCCCAGTCCTCGCGAGAAATGCCATCGGTAATGACCTGCATGTTTTTGCCCATGTCTTGCATGATCTTGCGTAGCGCCAGCGGCTTGGCCTTGCCAGCGTCATCGGCCCAAGCCTGCGAGCAGGTGCTCGCCAGAAGCGTGCCGATGACTGTGGCTGTGAAATAAGCTTTGAAGCGATGTCGGTGTTGCATGGAAATCTCCTTGAAATAGTTGGTCAGTGTTTCTTGAGGGAGTATTCAGTGCGTGTAACGCTCCCTGCGCCCCACTAGAACTCGATGCTCAGGGCGACGGAGCCGTAAGCCTGATTCGTGCTCTGCTCCTCGAACTCTCGCGAGCGGTAAACACGCATCACGGCCAATCTGACACCATGCCCTGCCAGAATGCCTTGAGCGCTGACACCCACCGCCGCTTGGGCAACCCACGGCCGTCGCGAGACACTGTGGCTGGACCGAAAGAGGTTTCCGTCGAGGGAAAAATCGTAGGCGACAGCCTTCGCTTCCAATATTCCGAAGAGGTGAACGCCAGGGCGTGGCCGGCTGGCGGCCGGGACGGAATCGCTGGATTTGCCGTGGATGGAGGCGGCCGATGGCGGGCGGTTCTCGGCGCCCGGCCTGAGGGGATAGCTTCCGAAATCATTCGGCAGATTCCAGCCGATGCGACCCTCGATGCCCAACGTGGCCGATGTCTCGATGTTGCCGAGCCTGAGCCCCAACGAACGTATCGAATCAGCGGAGAAACCAGGGATGATTGCCCCGGCCCCACGAAACTCCCTGAATTTGCGGTCCAGGGCCAATTGAAAAACCGGCTCATTCTTCAATTGGTGCTGCCAGCCTTGAAACCTGTCGATGCCCCGCGCATCGTGCACCAGGTTCTGGGTTTGTTCCGCCAGCGACCAGGGGCCGATCACGCCGAGAGTGATCTCGCGCGTGTCGAGCATTTCACGATTCGACTCGGGTTCGTGTTTTCGCCGGTTCCACGCCAACCCCATGTAGAGCAATCCAGCGTAGGGCCGATCGTCGGGGATCAAGTCTGTTCTGGTGTAATCCTCCGGCGTGTACATGGACTGGCCGAATCTGACCACCACGTTCTGCGTATCTGCGGAATTATCCGCATCGGCCCAGAATCCGGGGTTCATAAATTGGATGAGTTGCGCGTGCAGCCGGATCGGCGCCGGGAGGCACTCGGACCGCGGCCTGCCGGGGATGTCGTGCGAAACCAAGGTGAACGCCACGCCATTCCTGTAATTTTGGTCGGTGCCGGTAAACAGGTCGTTTTCCAGCCTTGCCGTGCCGCCGCGGAATCTGAGTGTTTCTTCCGCTGCGCAATCCCCGGCGCCAGCAGTGCCTTCATTGACGGCTTGCGCCAGGGCCGGCGAGAGAAAGAGAGCACTCATCGCCAGCGCCAGTGCGGTTCGTCCCAGGCCATGCCGGACAAACGAGTTCGCGGAGGGGACGGCGTGCGCGCATGCTCACCCCTGCGCGGCTTCGGAGCCCGGTGGCTTACCGCCATAAAAGGCTTCTAGGACGACCACGATTTCTTCTGCGACTTCCACGCGCGTAAACAGCCGCACGTCCTGCGCGCTGATGAAGCCCTCGTCCACGAGGTAGTCGAAGTCGACGGCGCGGCGCCAGAATTCGCTGCCGACCAGCACGATGGGGATGCGCGCCATCTTGCCGGTCTGCACCAGGGTGAGCACCTCGAACAGCTCGTCGAGCGTGCCGTATCCGCCCCGAAAGGCGACCAGCGCCCGCTTGCCGGCGGTGATCGCCCGCTCAATGAAGCGCTTCTCCTCCGCGAACCACCGGTAGTTCGCCTCTTCGTAGATATTCATGGGCCCACCCATAACCACCAGCAGGTCAACACCTTCGACCGCAGGCAGCGGCTCATCACGATAGAAGCGTGTCGCGCCGAGCACGTACGATCCACCTCGAATCCAATCCTCGATGCTGCCAAGCCCTTCAAACGGCACGTGCTGGAAGTAATGTATGTTCATTGCGCTTGCCCTTGTGCTGATGCCGGCGTTAATGTCGAGTCACTTGGGGACGGAAACTTTCATGGCATCACGTCTTGCTCCGTAACAGCTGGCGCCAAGCAATGGCCGCAATTACTATCCACACCAGCGTACGCAGGCTCATGGCAACCACCGTGCGTTGTTCGTATGCGCCACCGGAATACACATGCGCGCCGAAGGCTGCGAACACAAGTGTCGTCGCCGCGGCGATGGCGACGGCCAACCTCGCGGCCCAACGCTGCTGCATCCACAGCCCGGCACCAGCAATGACGTAGGCGAACCCCGTCACAAAGTTGAACCAGAGCACGAATGGCACATAGTTTCCGGCAGCTTCGAGCGCTGCTTCTCCGCCAAACAGGATCGAGCCGCCTTCCTTGATGGTAAGCACGCCGAAACCAACGGCAACCAGAGAAATCGTCCAGCTCCAGACTCCGCGTTGTATTGGTATTGTCATATTTATCTCCTACAGATTAACTTTTCCCGTTTGCTTCAACGCCATGGGGAAAGCCTGCACAGCCCGAAAAAATAGCAAGAGTGCTGCCCCCTTCCTGAACAGTCGCATGGGCCAGCAGTGACTCGTTGCGTTGCATGCCAAAGCAGCGATTCTGTCGGGTTTCTGGGAGCAACCGTTCACTCGAATCCCCGTCCTTCACCAGCTTCCTCATGGGTCACGCCGTCACGGATGTGGTAGATACGTTTGAAGGTGGGGATGATCTTTTCGTCATGGGTAACGACGATGATCGCGGTCTCAAACTTGCGCGCCATGTCGTTGAGGATGCGGATGACTGCCATGGCCCGCTCTGAATCGAGCGGTGCAGTCGGCTCGTCGGCCAAGATCACAGGCGGGCGGTTGACCAATCCGCGAGCGATGGCAACTCGCTGCTGTTCGCCGCCGGAGAGCTGCGAGGGCATGGCACGGGCACGGTGTTGCACATCCAGTGCGGTGAACAGTTCCAGCGCCTTCGAACGCGCTTCGCCATTGGAGATGCCTGCTAGCATTGGCAGCAGTGCAACGTTGTCGGTGACATCAAGAAACGGGATCAGATACGGCGCCTGGAACACGAAGCCAATCTTGTCGCGCCGCAAGGCGCGCAGGTCACGCACCTTCCAGCCATTGTCGTAGATGACCTCGTCGCCTAAAACCATGCGCCCAGCGGTAGGGTCGATCACCGCGCCCAGACATTTGAGCAAGGTGCTCTTGCCTGAACCGGAAGGCCCGATGAGCCCCACCACCTCGCCAGGTGCTACCTGCATATCGACGCCTTTCAAGGCATCAACAGCGGTATCGCCCTTGCCATAGCGTTTTTTCAGTCCCTCGATGCGGATGCCTTTGCCACTCATATCAACCTCCAATGGCCTCGGCCGGATCGACCTTGAGCGCCATGCGAATGGCGACGATGCTGGCCAGCACGCAGATCACCATCACTGCGAAAAAGCCAGCGACGGAGTCAAACGGAATGAGCAGCACGTACTTTGGGAAAAGCGGAGCAGCAAACGTCGCAGTGATCTTGCCCACCACGAAACCGATCACCCCGAGTGCGAGAGCTTGCTGCATGATCATTGCGGCGATGGTGCGGTTACGCGTGCCGATAAGTTTCAAGACTGCGATCTCGCGGATCTTGTCCATGGTCAGCGTGTAGATGATGAAGGCGACGATGGCGGCACTGACGATGGCCAAGATCACCAAGAACATGCCGATCTGTTTGGACGAGGTGGCAATCAGTTTGCCGACGAGGATGCCTTCCATCTGCGATCGGGTGTACACCGTCAAGCGCTTCCAGCGGTGGATGGATTCGGCCACATCGTCTGGCGCATGACCAGGCTTTAGCGTGACCAGCACAGCATTGACAAACGCATTGGTGCTTTGTGAAGCAATCAAGGCATCCAGCAAGCCGGGGACGCCGGGCCGGTTAAAAGTCGGGTTGGCCTCGGTACGACGGCGGCTTTGCCAGATTGCATCGTTGTCTTTGAGGAATTGCGCTTCCTGAGCGTCCTTGAGCGGGACGAATACCATAGGGTCGCCGCTGGAGGACACCATGCGTCGGGTTAATCCCACGACGGTGTAGTGATTGCGACGGATGACGAGACGATCCCCCAGTTTGAAACCCGTGGCAATGTCGGCCACCGCTTCGTAGTGACCACGCGTGATCTGGCGGCCTGCCACGAGATAAGCTGGCCATCCGGGTGTAGCTCTCATCTCGCCGGGAGTGATGCCGACCACCATGGCCCGTACATCGCTCTCGTCTTTGCGTACCTGCATGGTCAGGTACGTCACGTTCGCAGCCTGGGCGATTCCCGGCATGGCGAGGATGCTGCGGTACACGTCGTCGTTGAGGCTGGACGATTCCGCGTAAGGGCCCAGCGTGTCTTTTTGCACCACCCAAAGGTCGGCGCCGCTGTTGTCGAGCAGCGCCTTGCCATCATCCACCATGCCCCGGTACACTCCGGCCATAATCAGGGTTACACCGATCAGAAGGCCCAGGCCGATGCCGGTGAAGACGAATTTTCCCCAAGAATGGAGAATGTCGCGACCGGCCAGGCTAATCATTGCGAAACTCCCGGGATACGCTCAACCACGTGGATTCGGCTGCGCACAGTCAGTGTCTTTTCGCTGTAGATCACGACTTGATCGCCGTTCTTGAGCCCTTCGCGCACCTGCACCCAGCCATCGAGGTCGGAGACCCCGAGCTTGACCGGTGTGAAGTGCAGATCGCCATCCACGATCTGCCATACACCGAGTTTGTCGCCTTCGCGCCGGACGGCAGGGTTGAGAATCACCGGAGCGGCGGGGAGTGCCGGCAAATCGACCGTGACTTCGGCTAGTTCACCTACCGGTGGCAAAGGCTCAGGTTGGTTATCAAAGATCACCTTGGCGAGCGTTTCCTCGGTCACAGCATCGGCCTTAGGTTCCACACGCAGCACATGGCCGTTCAACGTTTGACCACTACGCGAACGCAGCACGATGCGCGCTGACAATCCCGCAGCGAGCCCCGATGCACTGATCTGGTCGAAACGCACATTGATCCACAGGCTCTTGGGGTCAATCACTTCCACCACAGCTTGGCCTGCGACGATAGTTGTGCCGGGATCGGCATCGCGTACGGCAACCACCCCCTCGACCGGCGCGATCAGGCGCAGATTGCTTCGCTGCGCCACCAATGCGTCGCGGTCGGACCGGGCACGAGCGATATCTTCCCGCGCTGCCGATAGCGCGGCATCGGCGATCTGCAGTTCCTGCCGTTTCGTGGTGACAATTTCCTCGCTGGTCGAGCGCACAGCAAACAATTGCTCATAGCGGCGCGTCTGGGTTTGTGCAAAGGCTTGCCGTGCTTCCGTCTCGCGCAACGCTGCTTCGGCACGCTTGAATGCCGATTCCTGTGAGCGAACGCGATCATCGAGATCGACCGGCTCCATCTCGCCGAGTACCTGTCCAGCCTTCACCCGATCACCCACATGCACATCCAGCCGTTTCACGCGTCCGGCAAACGTGGGGCCGATCTTATAGGTGTAACGCGCCTCGACAATACCGATGCCGAACAGGGCTGGTGTGACCGCCCGCGATTCCACCGTCGCAACCGTCACGGCCACCGGCGCCAGCGGTCCGGATCGTAGGGCGACATAAATGAGGAGTGCAAGTAACGGAACTATAACGGCCAAGAGCGCCAAGGTACGGCCTTGCAAAGGTAGACGTTTCATTGCGAGCTCCCGATTCCCCGCCGATAAATCGCAAATACCCGTGGCGCATCGCGTCGTATGCGCTCAACGTCTCCGGCCAAGAGCGATTGCATGACTAGGCCCTGAATCGTGCCAATGAACAGCGTTGCCGCCGCCTGGTTATCCAGCGTGGAGGACAACTCGCCACTAGCCTTGCCTTTCTCAATGAGTTGATGCAAGCGCTCTCCATACCGATGGATCAGGGTCTGCACCATCCTCTTGGCCGGAGTCGATTCGGCGCGCTGAAGTTCGCCAAACATCATCCGTGGAACTCCGGGGTGCTCGACCACGAACTCAACATGGCTCATAAACATGGCCTGCATCGCGGCCAGAGGCGATTCAATACCTTGAGCGGCGCGATCGATCCGTGCCAGGAGACGTTCCGCCACCCACTCCATGACCGCCTGCCAGATGGCGTCCTTGGTCGGAAAATGGCGAAACAACGCGCCTTGGGTCAGGCCCATGCGCTTGGCAATGGCGGAGGTGGTGATGTCGTTGGGATTCTGTTCGGCAGCCAGTTCAACCACCGCCTCGACGGTAACGGCCCGCCGCTCATCTGCGGGTAGATGCTTTACGTGGGTACTCATTGTTGTCACCTTCAAAAGATAGTAATCAATTACTATCTTATCAGAATATGATGCCCGCGCAAGAGGGCAGCCCAAATCTAGTGAAGGAACAGCAATGAGCCGCAGGCCAGGAATCGCAAAGCGCGAACGTAGATTGAGCGGTTGCTCAATCGGGCAACCACTCCCAGAACCTACTTTTGCTGACGAAATGTGCGGGTATGGCTCACGCCAAGGTTCAAGTTCTGAACGCGTGCCACCGATAGGTGGAGCGTCCACTGCGATGCCGTGTCGATTTGCAGGACCAATGGATTCATAGCTTACGCACCAGTATCAGTCCGTCCGCTAGAGGAAGCATAGTTGCATCAACGCGAGGATCGTCCCTGACTTTCTCGTTTAGTTTCCGCATTGCGTCGATGTCCGCATCGCTGATCCTCGACCGGAGATCGGCATCGAGTACGCTCGGATCAACCACCGAGCCGAACAGAAGAACATTGTCGATCGCAATGACTCCACCAGGCCGAAGAAGGGACAACGATTTCTCATAATAATGATCGTAATTGCCCTTGTCTGCGTCGATGAACGCAAAGTCGAAACTACCCGTCTCGCCAGATTCAATAAGAGAGTCAAGCGTGCGGAGTGCCGGACCTAAGCGGAAATCAATCTTTTGCTCTACACCGGCCTCTTTCCAGTACTTCCTCCCGACACTGGCCCAGTTATCGTTTATGTCACACGCCACGACCCGACCATCTTTCGGCAACGCTAAAGCAACACATAGGGTGCTATACCCGGTGTAAGTACCTATTTCCAGTGCCTTCTTTGCGCTCAAGACCTTCACAAGAAATGACATGAACTGCCCTTGCTCAGGCGGTATCTGCATTATGGCGTTTGGGTCGCTATCTGTTTCTTTTCTCAGGCGCCGTAGTACATCCGACTCTCGCAAGGATGACAAAACGTACTCACGAAGCTCTTTAGAAAACTGAATTTCAGACTTCTCCATAACTCTTTCTCCTGAACTTAACGCTACGCGGAACGGATACTACGTCGCAGGTCTTCGGCCAGACGCCGAGCCTGTGGCTCGTCGAGCGTCGAGATCGTAATCCTGATGGCCTGGAAATTTTCTTCGACGCAAAAGGCCTTGCCGCTTCGCACTAGCCACCCCTTCTGAGCCAGACTGAGTACCACGGGTTGGCTTTCCTGCATCAGCGACACCCAAACATTCAAACCATCGGAGGGCGCCAGAGCGGAAATACCCTGTTCCTGCAATGCGGCCATCAGCAGGGTGCGGCGGCATGCATAGTCCGCCCGCGCCAGCGCAGTCTGCGCGGCCACATCGGGTGAAGCCATGAATGCACCGACAATGTCTTGCACGAGATGGCTGACCCAGGTCGTTCCCGAAGCCAGCCGTAGCCGTAAGCGCTGCGAGGTCTCAGCATCGCTTGCGACGAAGGCCAAGCGCAGATCCGGGCCAAAGCACTTGGACACCGAACGCACCAGCGCCCAACGCTGTGTTGAAGCCGGGATGACGGAGTGGTACTGCACTTCAGACAACAGCGAGAAGTGATCGTCCACGATCACCAACACATGCGGATACCGTTCCAGCACTTGCCGCAACGCCTTGGCGCGGACCTTCGTCAAGCTGCAGCCAGTGGGGTTATGCGCACGAGGGGTAATCAGCACCGCCTGTACGCCGCAAGCCAGAGCCTGCTCCAGAGCCTCGGGTTTCATTCCTGCGGTATCGATTTCCACACCCACCGCCTGTAGGCCGGCGATCCGCAGTGTGTTGATGCTGCCCAGAAAGCATGGACTTTCCACTGCGACCTTGTCACCGGCTGCCAGGTAGGCCGCCAGTAATCGCTCAATGGCATCCACTGCACCGTGGGCTAGGTCGATCTCCATGGCTGCCGGACAGTCGCCTGCGAACCAATGCCTGGCATGCGCGTCGAGTTCCGGGTTGACGGGTGCTTCCCCATACAACCGGGCTCGATGAGGCCGCTGTGCCAAGGCCGCTACCGGATCTGGCAGCCAGGCAGGGTTGGGATTTCCGCTGGCTAGATCAATCAGCGGTGAGCCGACCAGCGCACCTTCCTGCTCGCCCGGTCCCTGATCGGCACGGATAACCGTACCCAGGCGCCCCTGCGTCACCGCAATACCGACAGTTACGAGACGCTTGTAGGCGGATGCCACCGTGTTCCGGTTGACGTCCAGCGCAACTGCCAGTTCCCGCACGGAGGGCAACGCCTGGCCCGGCAGTAACTGGCGCGACCGAGCCAACAGGCGGACGCTGTCAAAAATTTCTGCGGCAGTTTTTCCGGCTATGTTCATTTGTCCTATGACAATATATAATTAGGCACATGACAATTCTACATCGCTTGATGAACCTGTGTCTCCCTACTTGGTTTGCAAGCTCCTGGGGTTTGCCCAATTTCTTGTAATGTAAGGTTTGACGTTGAACGCTTTGCACACTGAACCATCACTAACAACGGAACTCACCTTTCCGCTGGCCAACACGCTCGAAGACTTGGAGCGTAATCTCGCTACGGTTCGCAAACGCATTGCCAACGCGTGCCAGCGTGCGGGACGCGATCCGGCCAGCGTGCGACTGCTTCCAGTCAGCAAGACCGTCGATGAAGCGCGTATCCGTCTGTCCTATGCGGCCGGCTGTCGGCTCTTGGGTGAAAACAAAGTGCAGGAAGCCCATCGAAAATGGGAGGCAATGGCGGACTTGACCGACTTGAACTGGGCGGTGATCGGCCACCTGCAGACCAACAAGGCCAAGCTGGTAGCCCGCTTCGCCGCCGAGTTTCAGGCGCTCGACAGTTTGCGCGTGGCCGAGGCACTGGATCGCTGTTTGCAGGCCGAAGGTCGCACGCTGGATGTGTTCGTGCAGGTCAATACATCGGGTGAGGCCAGCAAGTACGGACTGCATCCCGATGGAGTGAAGGCCTTCATGCGCGAGCTGCCGACATTCACGTCGCTGCGAGTACGTGGCTTGATGACGCTGGCGCAATTGTCCTCCGAAGCCAAGCGGGTACGCGAATGTTTCATTCTGCTGCGCAACCTGCGTGACCAATTGCGCCAGGACGCTCCCGCCGGTATCGGCATGGATGAGCTGTCCATGGGCATGTCAGGCGACTTCGAGATCGCCATCGAGGAAGGCTCCACTATTGTGCGTGTCGGGCAGGCTATTTACGGCGCGCGCGCTTTGCCAAACAGCCATTTTTGGCCCACTGAATCCGATGAAAAGGAGAAACTCGCATGAGTTCCGTAATCGCCATCCGCCATGTTCAATTTGAAGACCTCGGCACCCTGGAACCGCTATTGCGTGATCGCGGCTACGAAATCTGCTACGTCAACGCCGGCGTGGATGACCTCGCCGCGTTGGATGCGCTGACGCCCGACCTGCTGGTGATCCTGGGTGGTCCCATCGGTGCTTTCGACGAGGACACCTATCCCTTCTTGGCCGACGAGTTGGACGTGGTGCGCCGCCGCTTGGCCGGCAAGGCTCCGATCCTGGGCATCTGTTTGGGCGCGCAACTGATCGCCCGCGCGTTGGGTGCCAAAGTCTACCCAATGGGCGTTAAGGAAATTGGCTTTGCACCACTAACGCTGACAGCCGAAGGTCGCTTGTCGCCGTTGGCCGCCGTCGGCGACACGCCAGTGCTGCATTGGCATGGCGACCAGTTTGACATCCCGATCGGGGCAGTACGGCTGGCCAGCACCGCGACCGGAGAAAACCAGGCATTCGCTGTTGGCCGTGACGTGCTAGGCCTGCAGTTCCACCTTGAGGTCGATGCCCGCCAGATCGAACGCTGGCTGGTCGGCCATGCCAGCGAACTCGCCATGGCCGGCATTG
>Ga0172380_10001067_pt1 | contig 48819 bp, 43 predicted proteins | sample Leawe162metaG_FD_119747 | JGI IMG/M metagenome (GOLD analysis project Ga0172380, IMG submission 119747) | Leachate microbial communities from a municipal landfill in Southern Ontario, Canada - Leachate well 162 metaG | ecosystem: Engineered > Solid waste > Landfill > Unclassified | place... | reverse complement strand
GCTTGATTCCCATTTCCAGCTGTGTTTGGATCATCGTTCGCTCTTCAATACTCAACTGCTCGTAGATTTTCCCCATGCAACATTATCTCCTAAAAATGTTGCACTTGGTATTTGAGCGCGCCCAGCCTTTCCGGTTGTTGTTCTAAAACAATAGCGATTCTTCCCCAATTACCGCCTCTTTTGCCAATAATCTGGTGCACGGTGCAGGTGCATAACCGCTATCACTTCGATTTGTTCGGGACGGTCTCGAAACAGAACCCCGAAAGGGAATATTTTCGTAAGACATCGTTGGACATCGAATACCACAACAGGATACAAACTTGGGTTCAATACGATACGATTGATGGCGTCTTGCACCGCAGCCAGAAACCGCCTGCCGAGATCGCTTTGCTGAGCTTCGTAATAGGCTGCCGCTTCAAGCATCTCGGTTTCAGCATCTTCCTGAAAGACGACCGCTTTCATGTCAGCGAGGCATAGGCATTCTTGAATACGGAATCTGCATCGCGTAGCTGGCTTGCGGAATTGTCAACTTCAGCACAGCGTCGCCGAATTTCTTCTTGCCATTCCGCCGACAGGGGATTGTCAGGCATGTCAAGGCTCTCTATCAGTTTTTCGGCCACAAACGCCCGGAGTGCAGGGGGAAGGCCCATGGCCTCATGCATAATTTTTTCTACTGTAGCAGCCATAGTTTCACGACTCCTTTCCCCCCGTGAATTCGAGGGGAATGCCGAATTCGGATGAACACCATCAGGTTTTTTGTGACTGATTTCCACCTGTACGATATTCTTTAACAGAATATGGAACACTAAAGAAAAAGTAAAGCGAAGTTCCGTTTTAGCGCATCCTGCTCATTGCCATCGGTCGCCCATTCAAGGGGGAAGCTACCCCGTTTTAATCCCCTTGCTCCGCAGAAATAAGGGACACTCCCCAATTAAATTTTGCTATAATTTCAGGACTAACCTCAACCCCTCATCAACTTGGGCCATAATTGCATTTGAAAGGGTGTGAACTTTTTCGGTTAAAAATGATTTATCAATGGTGATTACTTGAGAAACGTTGATTACGCTTTCTTTCGGTAACTTTGAATTTTGGGCGGAGAGGGTGACGTTTCCCGGTGCAGCTTCCAGACGGGTATTTGAGGTGATTACCGCAGCAATTAATGTATTGATGTTGCTTTTATTAAATTCGTTTGATTGGATAATGAGTATTGGCCTTTTGTAACCGGGTGTGGAACCAACCGGCTCAGGAAGTGCGGCCCACCAGATTTCCCCTCGATTCACTCCCATTCTTCTTTTTCTATCGAACTGAATTGCATTTTGGAAAGAGATTCATCCAATTTTGCAGGGTTGGATGTATAAACTTCATTGAGTTGTTTGGTGATATGGTCAGAAGGGTGCCGCTCAAGATATTGCGCAACAGCCTCAGCAAATAATTGACTACGTGAGAAGCCATGGTTTTTGGCGAATTGATCCGCAACGCGAAATAATTTGTCAGGGATAGAGATTGCTGTTTTCATGTTTTGAGTATAACCAGAGTAATACCTCTGCGTCAAATTGTATTTTTTCGCCAAGAAAGTTCCGAGGGGACGGAGTTAGTTTGTTAGCTCGGAGGTAGTCCGGGGGGGCACCCCCCCCCCGTCCTTATCACTATCGCGTCTCAATCCCCTTATTCCGCAGATGCGCCTTCACCGCGCTGATGGGCACCTCCTGCCGGTGGAAGATCCCTGCCGCCAGGGCTGCCTCGGCTCCGGTCGCCTCGAACACCTCGGAGAAATGCTCCACCTTGCCCGCGCCGCTTGAGGCGATGACCGGGATGGAGACCGCTTGCCGGACCTGATTGATCAGCTCCAAGTCAAAGCCAGAATTGGTGCCGTCCTTGTCGATGCAGTTCAACAGTATCTCCCCGGCGCCCAAGGCCTCGCAGGAGGTGGCCAGCTCCAGGGCGTCCACCTCGCGGCCTTCCCGGCCTCCCTTGATGGTGCACTGGTACCAGCAATACTCCTCGCCGTTTGGTCCGGGGAATTTGGTTTGGATGGTGTGGCGCGGGGTGTCAGTCGGCGATTTCACATAGACCCTCCGCGGGTCAACGGAGATCACCACCGCCTGATTGCCGTACACTGCCGAGATCTGCTCGATGGAGCTGGCCCCGGTTTTCTTGCCGGTCTTCAGGTATTCCTCGGCAATGAGTACAGCATCGCTGCCGATGGAGATCTTGTCGGCCCCGGAGCGGAAATATTCCGAGGCCACATCCAGGGCCGAGTAGTGCTTGCCCTCCGAGTCGGTGAATTCGCGGATGCCGCCGCCGATGGTGAGCGGTACGAAGACCTGTTCCGAGGTGCGCTGCAAAACCTCCAGCATGGGCTGGTCCTTCATGGGGAAGTCCCGGAAGCCGGTGATGTTTAAAAAGGTGATCTCGTCTGCACCTTCCTCGTAGTAGCGGCGGGCCAGCTCCACCGGCTTGCCGAGGTTTCGCACCTCGCCTTGGGCTTCGCGGACATCGTACTGGTCGCCCTTGGTCACCACCAGGTCGCCGTTGTCGTTGCTGCGCACATCGAGGCAGGCGATGATCCGCTTGGCGAGCCGGGTTTCCGTAAGCGAGGTGGAGATTTCCATGGGGCCAGCAGCGGAAAGGTCCGTGGCTTCCAAAAAGTTTTTGAGAATCGCCAGTCCGGCAGCGCCGCTTTTTTCCGGATGGAACTGGCAAGCCGCCACGTTGCCCTTCTGCACCGAGCTGATGAACTCCTCGCCGTAGTCGGTGGTGGTCAGCACCCACTCCTCGTTGCCGGGTTCCATGGCGGCCCGGTAGGAGTGGACAAAGTAGAGTTTTTCCTCCGCGAAACCGGCCAGCAGCCGGGAGGGCTTTTTGATGCGGATGCCGTTCCAGCCGATCTGCGGCACCGAAAGGGTTGTCTCGGCGAACCGTTTGACCTGGCCCTTGATGATCCCCAGCCCGGCCACGCCCAGGGCCTCCTCGCTTCCCTCGAACAGGGTTTGCAGCCCAAGGCAGATGCCCAGGAATGGGCGGTCGGCCCGGAGGTATGCGAGCAGAGGCTCGACATAGCCGAACTGGTGCAAGCGCTGCATGGCGCTGCCAAAGCTGCCCACACCGGGGAAGATCAGTTTTTCCGCAGCCAGGATATCCGCCGGAGTTTTGGCGTCGGTAACGGTGAAGCCGAGTTTTTTGATGGCGTTGCGGACGCTGCGGACATTGCCTGCGCCGTAGTCCAGAAGTGTTATATTCATAGCTGTTCCCAAGAAAAAGAGGGGATGCGTCCCCGAGAGTGAAAAGGAAAGACGTTATATTAGACGATTAGCGCCCAGGCAACAATGGAGAATTTTCCCCTTGCCTCGTGTGCGTAATGCTTGCCATAATGAGCGGAAAAAGGCATGATGAATCCATGAGCAGCACCGCCTCCAGGGCCTTGCGGTTCGCCGGTCGCGGTGTGTGCCTAACCTCAACCATCAGGAGCATCAATCATGAGTAAAGCCAAGGACACCCAGAAATCAGTCAAGAAGGAACCGGCCAAGACCATGAAGGAAAAGAAGGCAGCCAAACAGGCCAAGAAAAGTGAAAAAACCAAGTTCACCCCGCAATGATAGGTGGGGATTGAATCTCGGCAGCCGCTGAGCAGTCCTTTTTGCCTCTGTTGAAATCCCTTGGGAGCGGTTGTACAGGCGGTTGTGGCGCAAAGCCCAACCGCCTTTTTTTGGTGTTGCGTTTGGCTACTCTTGCGTGCGTGACGATTCGGGGCGGATCTCCTGCTTGAGCAGGCAGCAGGAAATGCGGTGGCGCGGGCTGCCGTTCGCCCGGTATTCGATGTTGCCGGGTTGCAGGAGTTTGTTCATCACGCACCCCTCGGGGATGTTCAGCGAAAAAAGCCTTTTTTCGGTGATCCCGCTGTTTTCAACCAGGCAGTTGTTCTCAATGCGGAAGGTGTGCAGGGGGAAATCCTCGCACAGGGGGCAGAGGTAGACCCGGCCATTGGGGAAGATGAAGTAGTTCTCCGCCACATTGCCCGCGCACTGAAATTCCTCCCCCGGCTCCAGAAAAACCTTGGGATAGATGACATGGATCCCCCGTTGGGCCGCATCCTTGGCCACCCCTGGGATCACGGCCAGCCATTCTTCCGGGGAAACCTGGAGCCTCGCCTCCTGTTCGCTTGCCGATTTGCCGCGCAACCCGATGACCTGGATGAAAAACCGCTTGCAGCCCAAGCGCGCCAGAAGTGCGGGCATGGCCGCCAGATGCGCGATATTCAATTGGCTCACCGTGTAGATCACACTCACCTCAAAGCCCAGGTCAATGGCCTTTTGCAGGTTGGCGGTGCAGGTGGCGAAAACTCCATCGCCGCGAAGCGCGTCGTTGACCTCCGGGTTCGGCCCGTCCAGGCTGAAGCTGAGCACGGCCTCGTCGGGCTTGAGCTGGTTGAGCAGGTCGTGGTGCAGAAAGCCGTTTGAATCCACGGTGATGGTTTTGTAGCCCAGGGTCCGGGCATAGCGGATGCCGTGGACCAGATCCGGGTGCAGGGTCGGCTCGCCGCCCAGGAAGATGACGTTGCTCTCTTTGCTTGGATCATAAAAAAGAGTGAGCCATTGCTCCATGGTTTCGCGGGAAACGGTTCCGGTGCCGTGCTGGGCCGGGTTGATGTAGCAATGTTTGCAGGAGAGATTGCACGCGGTCAGGAGGTGGAAGAAGATATTGCGTTCGTGCGGCTTGAAGTGCAGGGTTTTGGCGACAGGCTGGTTCATGGCGCGCGGGCTATCTAGGGTTGGGCCAGGGTGTAATCTGCCAGCAGGCTGCCCTGCCAGTAGTTGTTTTCCGGGCTGGTGAAGAAGGTCTTGAAAAGGTCCAGGCTTTCCTGGCGCAGGATATGGGGCAGGATGCGCACCTCCGGCTCCATGGCCTGGTACAGGGGGGTGAGATGGGCAAGCCGCACGTTCGTGCCGCCGCCCATGGCATCCTCATACCCATAGACAAAGGTGCGGATGCCGTTGAGCAGCATGGTGGAGTAGCACATGAGGCAAGGCTCCATGGTGGAATAGACCGTGAGGGTCTGCCGGTCGATATCCGGCCTGCGGCCAAGCAGATCCCGCAGGGCGACAATCTCGGCATGGTCCAGCTCGTTGGCGGTCTCGCTCCGGCTGTTCTCGCGCTTGCCGAAAGCCACCGGTTCGTTTCCGGCAACAATGACGGCGCCCACGGGAAATTCGTTGTCGGCCAGGGCCTGTTGTGCCTGTTGCAGGGCAAGGCGCATGAATGTTTCGTGCTGCATGGGAAGCCTTTAAGTGAGAAGTGAGCCTCTTGCAAAATTCTGCCAAATTGAATCCCCCCTCTCCCTAACCCTTCTCCGCCAGGTAAGCGCAGACTCCGAGGGGGAGGGAACTTTTTGGATTTTTGCAAGAGGCTCAAGTGGTTTTGTATTACCAGTCCGCCCGGAAGCCGTCAAGCCGGAAAGCGGTCGGAAATCCACGATGGTCAGCCCCATGGAGTGCTTGAAAAACGCGGAGAAATAAGGTACTGAGTACGGCTGCACACCAAAAAAGAGCGAGGAGATAACGATGAGCGCGGAAGATACGCAATGCATTCCCTATGAAGTGGCCAAGAAGCTGGTCGGCGCGGTGATGGAAGAGGAACACCTCCATGAAACCAACCGGCGGGTGTTGACCGTATATGGCACAAACGACCAGGAGATCTGCTGGTTCGACGCCGAGGATATCTTTGCCGAGATGGCGGAGAGCGAGGGCGGGATTCCCAAAAATGAAGATGACATGAAGGCCAAGGCCGTGGAGCTGATCCTGCATCAGATTCCGAAATGGGCGGTTGAGGATTTGTTGATAAGGATGGGGCTCGACAAGAAGTAAGAGACGAAAGGTAATGGATCCGCAGAAAAATGGTGCTTCGACAGGCTCAGCACGAACGGATATTGTCTTAATGTATTGATGTTCCGTCGCCGTTGACACTGCTCGTGCTGAGCCTGTCGAAGCACTGTCTTGGACAAATTCTGACTTTTCACGATTCCATCGCAATTGCAAGGCAAGGAGAAAAGCTCCGCTCTCTTGCCCGCCTGTTACTCCACCCCCACCGGCATGGGCGGGATTTTCTCGCCCCCCAGCACATAGCCGCCGTCCATCCGCAGCACCGCCCCGGTCATGTAAGTGGCGTCTTGTAGCAGAAAGAAAACCGCCGCGATGATTTCTTCGATTTTCCCGGTCCGTTTGAGCAGGATATGCTCGCGGATCGCGGTCTGTTGTTCTCCGCTGAGCAACCCCCAGCCCCGGGTCTGTTCGGCGTGCCTGGTTTCAAAAAATCCCAGCATCAATTCATTGACCCGCACTGTGGGCGCGCCTTCCCTGGCCCAGGTTTCCGTAAAGGAGGAGATGGCGCGGTTGGCCGCGGAGTAACCATCGTTGAAGATGAGCCCCGCCGGACCGGAGCGGCCGACAATCCCGGCAATGGAGGAAAGGGTAATGACCGCACCCTCGGCAGCTTCCCGCAAAAGAGGCAGGGCTGAACGCATGACCCACCATTTGGCCCGCAGGGTGGTGGCCATCTCCAGCTCCCATTGCTCCGGGGTGTAGTGGCCGTGGACAATGGGCATGCCGCCGCGCTCGATATTGTTGACCAGGATATGGAGGGCGGTGTAGCGGGTCTGGATGGTGGAGAAAAGTTCCTGGATGGCCGCAGGATCCCGCAGGTCTACCTTAACCGCCAGATGGTTGCCGCCAAGGGCGGCAAGCTCTTCCTGCATGACGGCTGCTTCCTCGGGCCAGTCATGGTGCGTGAGCACAACCGTGGCCCCGGCCTTTGCCAAGGCGAGGCCGATGGCCTTGCCGATCCCCTTTGCCCCTCCGAGAACAAGGGCTGTTTTGCCTTGAAGTTTCATCAGCGATCCAAGCCTCGGGCTGCTGCCAGGCAGCGGTTTATCTCTTTTTGCCGGAGCCTGGTTTTTTAGGAGATGGCTCTGGGGATTTCTTGCTCTTTTCTTTCTTGGTCGGAGGCGCGGATTTTTTTTCCTTGCCCGGCGAGGAAAGAACCCGTTTTTTGGATTTTTCCGCCTGCTTCTCTTTTTTACCGGAGCGAGATTTCTTTTTCTTGCCGGCTTTGCCGTCGTCGTCCGTTTCCATGCGGATGGAAAGCAAGGGGATGTTGGACGCCCCGGCCCGATCGAAATGCAGCGGTTCATCGCTGATTTTGTAAGCCGTGGTCTGGTAGGGGATCCGCAACCGTTGCCCCAGGGAGAGCCGTTCCTGTTCGAGGTGGTTCGCCTTCAACAGCGTGGTTTTGCTCAGTTTGTATTTTCTGCAGATGGTGGTGAGGGTTTCCCCGCGCCTCACTTCGTGGTCGTTAAACTCGGTAACTGTTACCTGGCGGACCTTGGGGAGGTTTTTGTTCACCAACTCCTTCTTGCCCGGCGGCACCCGTAGCGGGTAATCCGCTTCGGTGGGAGGGGTGATGGCCTTGGACAGGTGCCGGTTGAGGGCGAGGATATCCTCGTCGGGAAGACTGCAGGCCAGGGCCACGGCCTTGATCGGGGTTCCGCGCGGGACATGGACGGTTTCGTACTCCAGTGGCTCGTCGTAATCAATGTTGTCAAACCCGTATTTTCCCGGATCCTTGGCAATCATGATGGCGGCAATGAGCTGCGGGACATAAAGCTTGGTTTCCGAATGGATGTATTGGCTCTGGGCAATCTCCCAGAAATCGTCGGTGTCGGATTGCTTCATGGCCTTCTTGATTCGTCCTTCTCCGGCATTGTAGGCGGCAACCGCCAGATGCCATGAATCGAAATCCTTGTACAGCTTTGAAAGATAGGCCGCCGCCGCCTTGGTCGATTTTACCGGATCGCGCCGTTCGTCGACATATTTGTTGACCTCCAGGCCGTAGTTCTGGCCGGTGGCCCGCATGAACTGCCAGGTTCCCACCGCGCTGGCCCGGGAAGAGACCGTGGTGTTGAAGCCGCTTTCGATCATGGGCAGATAGGCGAGATCCAGAGGAAGTCCGGCCTTGGCGAATTCTTCCTTGATCATGGGCAGATACCGGGAGGAGCGGGCAAGCCAGCGGGCAAAGGTCTTGCGATGGCGGGTCTGGAAGAAATCCAGGTAGTATTCAACCTGGTCGTTCATCGCGAGTGGGAAATCGTAGGATTCGGCTTCTTCACCCGTGCCGAGCAAGGGAAGCACATCCCAGGCGCTGAGTTGCGCCAGTTCGCTTATTTCCGGGCTGACCACCAGTTTAAGCGCTTGGGGGTCAGCCTCTTTTGGCTCTGGATCCGGTGTTTCCTCCCGGGGGGGAGGGGTTTCCTGTTTTAAGGCGAGGGGGGCGATTTTCAGTTCCGGAGCCTTGGGTCTGGTTCCCATGCTGACTCTGGTAATGCCGGGATTTTCCAGCGGGGCGCAGGCTGTGAAGCCGCCCATGGCCAGGGAGGCAACCGCTAGGATCAGAAAAAGCCTGGACAGGGGAAGAAATCGAAATCTGAGAATTTCTGGATGAGTATACAAACCGTGTTCCCCTGCACTGGGAGTATTCCGGTGACGTTCAGCCCGTGGGCTGGGCGGTCATCGCATGGCGCTACAGGCAGTTCAAAGGGATGCCGGATTTTTCCAGCGGAGAAATAACGCGATACGCCAAAACTAATGTTCAGCCACTTTTACCGGAGAACCAGGGTTACCGCAATGGAAAAACACGGGGGCGCGGGATGGGTTGTGCTATTTGATGTGTAATTTCAGTATGTTGAATCATTATCTCCCGGTGCTCTTCTTGGCGGAACGGGGGGTGTCGGAAAAAAGGCGGGTGCAACACAAAAAGTCTCTGGTAAAAATTCCTATAAACTGCTCTCATGTTTTATGATGATCGTGGGGATCGGCATATTCGTTTTCTCCTGGTGGGGCAGGAGGGATTTTATCTCTCCGGCGTGAAGGCGCGCGGGGCGGGAAAGAATCTTGGTCAAGAAGGAGGTGTCGCTATGAAGGCGGGATGGACCATTGGCAAGAAAATGTCGGTTTTGGGGGGCGGAATCGTCTTGATTCTGCTTGTGTTCGGGGCAACGACCCTTACCACGAACTTCAGGGTGCAGCGGGATTTTGACCAGTTGAAATTGCGGTACGAGCAGATAACCGTGGTCAACGGGATGGCCCGCGCCCAGCTGCATCTCGTGCTGGCGGCCATGGATTCCATTATTGACCGGGAGGAAGGGAAGATTGCTCCCGAACGTTTTGAGAAGATCAATACGAGTACGGCCTATATCCGGAAGCATTTGGAAGACCTTGCCCAGCTTGCCGACACGGCGGAAGAAAAACAGCTTGCCCAGGATATTGCTGCTCAGTTTGACGAGCTGGCTACGGCTGTCCAGAAAGATCTCCCCCGGCTCATAGAAACGCGGGCCGAAGAGGCGGAATATGCAAGGATCGACGACGTCATCGATAACAACGCCGCCGCCATCGAGGTGAGTCTCGACAGGCTTGACGCCTCGGTGAGCGGAGAGATCAAGGAGGCCATGGAAAAGGCATCCTCCATCGTATCACGCGCCACGGTGATTACCGTGGCGGTTTTTGTTTTCGCCCTGGCCTTGATCATAACCTCACTCATTCTGATCAGCCGTTCGGTGATTCGAGTTGTAACCGGCATCAGCCGGGAACTCGATGAGTCCTCCAATCAGGTGGCCGCGGCGGCAGGGGAGGTTTCCTCTTCCAGCCAGGCCCTGGCGGAGGGCGCGTCCGAACAGGCCGCGGCAGTGGAAGAAACCTCCGCCTCTCTGGAAGAGGTGGGGGCCATGATCAAGCAGGACGCGGATAACGCCCGTCAGGCGGACGAGCTGATGAGGGAAGCGAATCAGGTTATCCAGGGTGCCGACGAATCCATGAAAAAACTCACCGCCTCCATGCACGAAATTTCGGCGGCCAGCGCCGAAACCCAGAAGATCGTGAAGACCATCGACGAGATCGCCTTTCAGACCAACCTCCTGGCCCTGAATGCCGCGGTGGAGGCCGCCAGGGCAGGCGAGGCCGGGGCCGGATTCGCAGTGGTTGCCGATGAGGTTCGCAACCTGGCCATGCGGGCCGCGGAAGCGGCGAAAAACACCTCAAACCTCATCGAAGGCACGGTGCGGAAGATTACCACCGGCAACGCTCTGGTCAGCGAAACCAGTGAGTCGTTCTACGTTGCCTCGCAGTCCACCGTCCGAATCGGCACGATCATTACGGAGATTGCCGGGGCGGCAAGCCAGCAGGCCAACGCCATCAATCAGGTTTCCAAGGCCATTCACGAGATCGACACCGTAACCCAAAGCAATGCGGCGGCGGCGGAAGAATCGGCCTCCGCCTCCGAGGAGCTGAACGCCCAGGCGGAGATGCTGAAAGGCTCGGTGGCACATCTGCTGGAAATAGCGGGCGGCGCCGGGGCGGAATCGGCAAGCGGCCGAAGCGCAACCTCGGGGGTGAGCCGGCTCAAGCGCCCGGCGGTTAAGCTCTCGGCCCCGAACAAGACGGTGCCCGCACGAAAGGCTCTGCCGCCCGCGGCCGGGAAACCGGCAGCCCCGTCCAAGCCGGAGGATATTATCCCCATGGGTGATGATTTCGAGGATTTTTGACGAGAATCCGGGGTATCGCAGCATCTCTCGGCTATCGGTGTGCAAGGCGGGCATGGCATGCGGCGCGCCCGGACAGCAGCGGCGCGGCAAGAAATAACTTGCAATATTCATTGATGTTTGCACAGTATGGAAGCATAATATGGTACTGAATTTCGGTTTTCCGTGCGCGGTTTTCCGTGGGTATTCGCTTTTCTCGTTTTGCAAGGAGCGTATGTATGGCAGCAGGGCATAAACCATTGTCCGATCTTTTGGACGAAATGGCTTTGAAGATATTGATGATCGAGCCGGGGGATCTTTCCATTGTCGGAGAGCTGCTTGATCTGATCGAGCAATTGCTGCCCGGGAGCGCCGCCGCGGATACACCGATGGTTGTTCAGCAAATGGCCGTAGCTTTTAAGGGCGCCCTCGAGAAATTTATCATGGGCGAGTTGGCCGATTCCGCGGAAAATTATGACCTCCTCGGCCAGTGTATAACCGAGATGCAGGAATCGGTCCGGAAGGAGGGGCAGCCCGGCGAAAAGATCCTCGGGCAGTTTTGCGATAACATGAAAAAAATCGGCTTTTTCCTGGAGCCGTCAACGCTTCTTGGGGCGCAAGGCGCAACGGCGGCCGGGATGGGCGGGGCTGAACATGATGCCCCGGTTGAGAAGGAATGCGCCGCTGTCTCGCCGCGGGTCGACGCAGGCCAGCCCCAGGCTCCCGTGTCCGGGTTGCCGAGCCAGGAAGCGATTCCCGATTTCTTGCAGGACACGGACCTGCTGGCCGGCTTTATCGAGGAGGCCTTTGAGCATCTTGAATCCATCGAGGTCAACGTGCTTGAGCTGGAGCAAAGCCCGGATGACATGGAGATCATCAATAATATCTTCCGGCCGTTCCACACGATCAAGGGTGTTTCCGGCTTTCTCAACCTGAAAACCATCAACAGGCTTGCCCATGCCACGGAGAATCTGCTGGACGACGTGCGCAATGGCAAGCGAGCCATGGATTCCGCGGTCATTGACATTGTTCTGACTGTCGGCGATGCGTTGAAATCCATGGTTGAAGACATCAAGAATGTTTTGCAGCATGGCCCAGCCAATTACAAGGATACCGATATCAGCGGCTTTCTGGCGAGCATCACCCAGTTGCAGGAAGGGGATAACGGGGCGCCGCCGGTCGAATCCGTTTCCGCTCCGGTGCTGGAGTCCCTGCCGGAAGTTGTGGAAAGTGAAGAGGCGGAACCCCAGGCCGGCGAGGAAGCCGAGCCCGTTGTCCAGGCCAGGCCGGTCGTCGCCAAGGCCGCGCGGCCTGTCGCCTCTCCGAAAGCCGAGGCCCCGGCAAGTCCTTCGGGACGCCCGGCTGCCGATTCTGGGCAAAAGAAGATCGGGGCCTCCATCAAGGTTGATGTGGAAAAACTCGATGCCCTGGTGAATGCGGTGGGCGAACTGGTGATCATGCAATCGCTGGTCCGCCAAAACCGGCTTGTTTCCCGCATCGCCGACCCAAAGCTTACCAAGGATTTTTCCCAGCTGACCCGGATCACCTCCGAGTTGCAGCGCACGGCCATGTCCATGCGCATGGTTCCCATCAAGCAAACCTTTGACAAAATGATCCGGCTGGTCCGGGATCTTTCCAAAAAATCAGGGAAAAAGGTCGACCTGATCATGGAGGGCGCCGATACCGAGATCGACCGCAATATGGTGGACTCGATCTATGACCCGCTCGTCCACATGATGCGCAATTCCGTGGATCATGGCATCTCGCCCCCGGCTGATCGGGAGAAGGTCGGCAAGCCGGAAACCGGCACCGTTTTTCTCCGCGCCTATCAGAAGGGCGGCAGCATGATGATCGAGATCGAGGACGATGGCGAGGGGCTCAATACCCAGAAAATCAGGAAAAAAGCCATTGAGCGTGGCCTGATCAGCGAATCCGAGAACCTGTCTGATTTTGAATTGAACAACCTTATTTTTCTTCCCGGGTTTTCCACGGCGGACAAGATTACCGACGTTTCCGGCCGTGGCGTGGGCATGGATGTTGTGAAAAAGGCGGTGGAAAAGCTGCGGGGCAAGGTGGAGGTGCAAAGCCAGTCGGGCAAGGGTTCCTTGTTCATGATCCGTCTGCCCTTGACCCTGGCGATTATTGATGGAATCATCGTCCGGGTCGGCAGTGAACGGTATATCATTCCGACCATCGCCATTCAGGAATCCATGCACCCCGAGCGGCAAAACTACAGCACGGTGCACGGTCGTGGGGAGAACCTGATGGTGCGCGGCGAGCTGGTGCCCATTATCAGGCTGTATGAAAAATTCGGGGTGGAATCCACCTACACGGATCCCTGTGACGCCATTGTCGTTGTGGTGGAGAACGAGGGCAGACGGCGCGCCTTGATGGTTGATGAACTCCTGGGCAAGGAGGAGGTCGTTATCAAGAATCTCGGCGGCCTTGACGTGCCCGGCGTTGCCGGCGGGACCATTCTCGGCGATGGCAGGGTCGGCCTTATCCTTGATCTGGCCGGGGTTATGGCCAATACGGCGGATTGATTTTTTCGCAACCAAGCGGAAATTTGGAAATGTTTTCATCCCCAGGGGCTGAAGGATCGCTCTGTGGGCCTTTCATGAAAAAGGAGGATGTTGATGGAAGCGGCAAGCGTAGCGCAGAATCTAGGCCAAGGGGCTGAACTGGCAGGAAAATATCTCACGTTTTCCTTGGGAAACGAGGACTATGGCGTCGGGATTCTCAGCGTCAGGGAGATTATAGGGGTCATGGAGATTACGGCCGTGCCCCACACCCCGTCCTATATCAAGGGGGTGATCAATCTGCGGGGCAAGGTTATTCCGGTGCTGGATCTGCGGCTTAAATTCAACATGCATCACAAGGAATATGACGAAAGAACCTGCATCATCGTGGTCGAAGTGCAGGGGCAAACAGCTCCGGTGCAAGTCGGCATGGTCGTTGATTCGGTTGCGGAGGTGCTGAATATCGCCGCCGGCGAGATTGAGCCCCCGCCTTCCCTGGGTTCCTCGTCTGAAACCGAGAATATTCTGGGTATGGCGAAAGTCAAGGGCGAGGTCAAGATCCTCCTTGACGTGGACAGGGTCGTTGGCGAAGGGCTTTTGCAGCAGTTCGCCGCTCAGTAAGCAAGGATACAGCGAGCAAGCTTTCCGAAGAGGTGTTTGCGTTGCCTGTGGGGGGCGGGCAGAACCAGTGGGACTTGGCTGCGGGGTTTGTTTTGTTGCAAACCCTGAATCAGGCCGGAAAAGAGTAGTATCTCTTTGCAGATGGTCGTGGATTTTCTGCCAGGATAACAAGGGAGCGGCTTTGTGGCATTGAACAATGACGGAACGGGCGGTATCCGCTATCAGCAGCTCAACGATGTGTTGTTTCAGAAATTCAGCGATCTGGTCTATGAAAAAACCGGAATTTTTCTGAAGCCGGAAAAAAAAGAGTTGTTGAACGCCCGCCTGGGCAAGAGATTGCGTGCCACCGGCATTGATTCGTTCAAGGAATACTATGAGTATGTCACCCACGATAAATCCGGGGACGAACTCGTTCATCTCATTGATAACGTTTCCACCAATTTCACCTCATTCTTCAGGGAAAACTCCCATTTCGAGATACTGAAATCCACTGTTTTGCCCACCTTTGTCAAGGAAGGGCGGGGGAGAAACAAGGAGATCCTTTTCTGGTCCTCCGCCAGTTCCTCCGGGGAGGAACCATACACCATGGCCATGGTGGTGGATGATTTCGTCAGCCAACATCCGGGGATACGCTATCGCATCATGGCCACGGACATCTCCACCCGGGTTTTGGCGCAAGCGAAACGAGGGGTGTACGCCGACGAGAGGGTGGCGAAGGTGCCCAAGCCTTTATTGAAAAGATATTTTCAGAAAGGGGTGGGTAATTCCGATGGCTATGTGAAGGTGAAGGAAGACCTCCGGCGGATGGTGCACTTTGACCGGTTCAATCTCATGGGGGACTTTCCCTGGCGCGAGGCAATCGATGTCATCTTCTGCCGAAACGTCATGATTTATTTCAACCGGGAAACGCAACAGGAGCTGGTGAACAAATTTCATCAGGCCCTTACCCCGGGGGGATATCTTTTTATCGGCCATTCCGAGAGCATCAGCGGCTTGAAGCATAAATTCACCCAGATTGATGCGACCGCATATCTGAAACGATGAAGTCCGTCGCCCGGGCTACAGGGCCTGGGCAATGACGGTGACGGGACAGGGAACGCATGAAGATAATCGTTGGCATTTCAGACATGAAGGTCAGCAACAAGCCTGACGATGTTCTGATCACCTATTCTCTCGGCTCCTGCATCGGAGTGGTTATCTGGGATCCGGTGGCGAAGGTCGGGGGGCTGCTGCACTATATGCTTCCGGATTCCTCCCTTGATAAGGAAAAGGCCGAGGCCAAGCCTTTCATGTTTGCGGACACCGGCATCCCCAGGTTGTTCAAGGAAACCTACAAGTTCGGCGCAATCAAGAATCGTCTGATCGTCAAGGTGGTGGGCGGCTCGCAAATCATGGACAACGCGGGGATCTTCAACATCGGCAAGCGAAACCAGGCGGTTCTCCGGAAGATGTTCTGGAAGAACCAGATCATGCTTGCCAAGGAAGATGTGGGTGGTACAGGGAACCGCACGGTGAGCTTGGAAGTCGGGACAGGGATTACCCACTTGAAGGTTTCAGGAAGAGGAGAGTTTGAGTTATGAGCCGTCTGGATGAGATACTTTCCCTGGTAAAGCATGTCCCGCCCTTTCCCAAGGTGGCCCAGCGGGTTTCGGAGATGCTGAACGACCCGGAGGTGAGCGCCTCGGCGCTGGCCGAGGTCATTCAATACGATCAGGTGATTACGGCCAATGTGCTGAAGATCTGCAACGCCGCGTATTTCGGTTTGCCCCGCAAGGTGTCCTCCCTGGACGAGGCCCTGGTGATAGTGGGGAATGATACCCTCAAGGACATCATTATAACCAGCAGCAGCGCGCGGTTCTATAAAGGCGCGGCCGGGGAAGGCTACAAGCTGGATCAGGGCGAGCTGTGGATGCATTCCATTGCCGTCGGCATAATGGCCAAGGAGCTGGTCAAGTATGTCAAGGATGTGGAGCCGGGAAGCGCCTACACCGCAGGGTTGCTGCATGATATCGGTAAACGGTTTTTGAGCAGTTTTGTTGCCGATGATTTCAAAAAGATCATGATGAAGGTGGTCCAGGACAGCTGTTCTTTTGTCGAGGCGGAAAAGGAGATCGTGGGGGCATCCCATGCCGAACTTGGCGGCATGATCATGAGTCAGTGGGATTTTCCCAAGGAGATAGAGCTGGCAGTGTTGCAACACCATGACCCTGATGCCTTGGAAAAGGATTCCCTTACCGCTATTGTGGCCTTGGCCAATGCCTTGGTCATCAGCATGGGGATCGGGGTCGGCGCTGACGGCTTGTCGGTGAAAATGCAGGGGGGAGGCTTGAAAAGGTTCGGCATTACCCCAATGCATCTCGAACTGTGCATGGCCAATCTTCTCATGGAGATCGACCGCGCCCAGGAGCTTTTTCATATTTAGGAGCCGTTGCGCATAAAGGTTTCTTTGCGCAATGGCTTGGCGGGATTAGATTCATCCCCGGTTTATTCAGCGCCTGTTGAACTTGTTGGAACAGCTGGGGAGCAGGGCAACGCGGAAAACGGCGAATGTCCAAGAGGGAATAATTCAAGGAAGCGGGAGAGAGGGCGATGGCTTTCAATATTTTGGTGGCAGATGACTCTGAAACCATGCGGGCCGTGATCAAAAAGACCGTGAGCATGTCCGGCGTGCCGGTTGGGGAGTTTCATGAGGCGGCCAACGGAAAAGAGGCTCTGGCGGTTTTGGCGGAAACGTGGATCGATGTCATTCTTTCGGACATCAACATGCCGGAAATGGGCGGGATGGAGCTCTTGAAGAAGATCAGCGAGGATGAGGAGCTGAGAAAAATTCCCCTGATCTTCATTACCACCGAGGCCAGCGATGCCCGCAAGGAAGAGGCGCAGAAGCTCGGGGTTGCCGGCTATGTGAAAAAGCCGTTCCAGCCCGAGACCATCAAGGCGATCCTTTACGAGGTGCTGGAAAAGGCCTATGCGCACAGGCTCGAAGAGAATGCGGGCGAAGAGGCTGGAGAGGAAAGTGATTTCTAGAGGAGGACGGCTGAATGGATGAGGATTTGCGGCGGGTCATATTTGAAACTTTTTCCGAGGTCTTTGAGACCATGTTTTTCACCTTTCTGGAGCCCCTCGAAGAGACGCCGGGAAGGGAAGAGCTCGCCTGCGGCAGATTCGTCGAGGCCACGATCAGTTATTCCGGCGGTTGCACTGGGAGCTTCCTTTTTTATTTTCCCTGGGAGCTTGGCAAGAACATCACCGTGAATTTCCTCGGGGTTGACGAGGATGAGGTGCAGGACGGGCAGGTCAAGGATACGGCGGCGGAAACGGCCAACATGGCCATCGGCGGTTTGCTGGGCAAGCTGGATCCGGCGGGTAAGGCCTCGCTGGCTATTCCGCAAGCCCGTGTGCTTGCCGAGTTTTCCCCGGAGACCCTGCTCGGAAAGTCAGGCCTGTGCATGTTCAACACTGAATTCGGGATTCTCTGGGTTGTCGGAACGCATGCATAGCATGGACAACTCCCGGGAAAAGAGAGTTGTTTTTTTGAGATACCAGATAGACAAGAAGAGATCATGAAAAAAATACGCGTACTTGTGGTGGATGATTCCGCGGTGGTCCGCAAGGTCTTCAGCGAGGAATTGTCGCACGAAAAGGACATCGAGGTTGTGGCCACGGCGCCGGACCCCTATGTGGCCAGGGATAAGATCGTCGCCCTTAAGCCCGATGTGGTGACCCTCGATGTGGAAATGCCGCGGATGGACGGCATCACCTTTCTTAAAAAATTGATGCGCTATTTCCCCCTGCCGGTCATCATCGTCAGTTCCCTGACCAAGGCGGGCGGCGCCCTGGCCATGGAGGCCATGGACAGCGGGGCGGTCGATGTTATCTGTAAACCCGGCGAGGCCTATTCCGTCGGCGACATGAGTGCCCAGCTTGCCGAAAAGATCCGGGCCGCCGCCCATGTGAACATGGCGCAAAGGGCTCTGCATCTTGCCACGGTGCGTCCTGCCGATGCGCCCAAGCTTTCCCTGACAAAAACGACGAATAAATTGATCGCCATCGGCGCCTCCACCGGCGGCACCGAAGCCCTGAAGGATGTCCTTACCCAGTTTCCCGCCAATACGCCAGGGATCATGATTGTTCAGCACATGCCTGCCAACTTTACCACCAGTTTTGCCGAGAGGCTCAACAGCCTCTGTCAGATTCGGGTGAAAGAGGCGCAGGATGGGGATTCCGTGGTGCCGGGCACCGCTTTGCTTGCCCCGGGCAATTATCACATGGTTCTGCGGCGGAGTGGCGCGCGTTACTATGTCAACATCAAAAGCGGGCCGCTGGTCTGTTATCAAAGGCCCGCGGTGGATGTTTTGTTTAATTCGGTCGCCGCCTACGGCGGGGCCAATGCGGTTGGTGTTATCCTGACGGGCATGGGCAAGGATGGCGCCCAAGGCATGTTGAAGATGAAGGAGGCCGGCGCGCAGACCATCGCCCAGGATGAAAAAACCTGCGTTGTTTTCGGGATGCCCAAGGAGGCCATCGCTGCCGGGGGGGTGGACAAGGTCGTGCCCCTGCTCGATATCCCCGCCGAAGTTATGAAGATGCTGTAGCCCTTCTTGCTACAGCAGTTTTCTGTTTTCCCGCATCATGTTTTGCTGTTCCAGAAGGTGCAATGCCTTCTTCACGGCGCATCCGCCGGCAAATCCTCCCAGTCCGGAAACTCCCACCACTCGATGGCATGGCACGATCAGGGGCAACGGATTGGCGTTGCAGGCCTGTCCCACCGCCCGGGCAGCGCCGGGGTTGCCTAGGGATCGAGCCAAATCTCCATAGGTTTTTGTTTCCCCGTAAGGAATTTCAGCAATTCGTTCCCAGACGCATCTTTGGAACCCGGTACCCTTTTCCACAAACGGCGATTTGGCCGGCGGCGGAAATTTTCGACACCGCCCCTCGAAAAATTCCTTAAGCAGATCGGCAAAGGAATGGCGATCGGTGTGTTCCATGCAGGCAGGGGTGTGGTATTTCCTGAGCCACTGTTTTGCCATTTCGTGTCTTTCAAGGGAGAAGGAGAGGTGGATTGGGAGGTTGCCGATGCAGATGGCCTGGACGCGGATTTCCTGGAAGGTGAACGTGAAGCTGAGGTATTTCCCTGCAGGATCTTGCATTGTTGTTCTCCTGGGGGTGTTTGGTGCTTTTATTAATCGAGAAGGCTGGCAGGCACGATAAGTAAGGTAAAAGAACCTCGCCGTCGTCCGTGTCGGCAGTTTTTGGGGTAAGGTGCTGTGCCCACATGATATGGTACGGGATGCCGGCTGGGCCTGGTTGTATTTTTTTTGTGGTCGGAAAAACAATAAATCAACAAGATGGAGCAATAACCTCAAAAAAAACTTGATTTTGTAAGCAGGTATAAATTATAGCTAACTATAGATCTATTGATTTGAAATTATAAGTCTTTTTTGAATAAATTTTTAGCCGGAATGTGGACAAATTATGGGTTTTTTTTCTTACCGACAGCTCCTCTCTATTGCATTGCTTGTTTTTTTGTTTGCTTCTCCTGCAGTTGCGCAAAAACATGTGAAAAATACAAAGATTGTGTCCTTGCGTTCGATGCACAAGTTTGCGCCCGAGCAAGGCAATGCCAAGGAAAAGCCGGAAAGACGCGCGGAAGTAGTCAAACTTATTCCTGTAGAAGACCTGAAACGAAAAGTGGAGGAACAGCACAATGTCGCGGCTGAGGCTCCTGCCGAGCTGCAAGGGAAACTTACCTGCCGCAGCGCCTATATCATGGATGCCAAAACAGGCAAGGTTCTGTACGACCGTAGCGCTGACCGCCCCGGCCAGCCGGCAAGCACGATTAAAGTCATCACCGGACTCATCGCGGTTGAGAGTCTTAACGGCAATGAGATGGTGCGCGCCAGCGCCTATGCCGCGAACATGCCGGCTTCGAAAATCTATCTGAAACAAGGCGAGTCCTATCAGGCCAACGACTTGATCAACGCCGTGTTGCTGGCTTCGGCAAATGATGCCAGCGTGGCGCTGGCGGAAAAGGTTGCCGGTTCCGAAGATGCCTTTGCCCGCTTGATGACCAAAAAAGCCGAATCCCTTGGTGCGCAAAATACCATCTGCAAGAGCGCCAATGGCTTGACCCGGCCCGGTCAGCAGACCACGGCCCGCGATCTGGCCACGGTTTTTAACCGGGCCATGCGGAATCCCGAGTTTGCCGAACGCATGTCCACCACCCAGGTACGCACCAGCGATGGCAAGCTGCTGCGGAGCCACAATAAGGCCTTGTGGACCCTGGACGGCGCGGTCGGCGGAAAAACCGGGTACACGGTGGCTGCGGGGAAAACCTATGTCGGTAAATTCCAGCGTGACGGCCAGGCTATCATTGTTGCCTTGCTCGGCAGCGCCTCCATGTGGAATGATATCGCCACCCTGGTCGAGCACGGTTTCGCCAAGCAGGAAATGGCCGCACGGCACCATGAGGATTCCGTCGGTGGCGTTCGGGTTTCGCTGGTCAACGGAAAGGATATGGCGCAAAGGCATGCGGACTATGTCCTGCTGACCGAGCAAAAGAAGAAAGACGCGTTGTAGGAATGATCGCAATAACAGGATCAAAGCCGACAGGAATCAGCCTGCCGGCTTTTTTTGTTGAAATCGTCGTGTGGATTCATGGTTAACAAGGAAGAGGTGAGGGCTGGGTTCCTGGGTGCGCCGGAGGGGAAAGCTTCCGGTAAATCGGCGGAACTGGTTCGGCGTCTTGAGCGGTATCGGGACGCCAAGAGGATATTCGTAGGGCCTACCGCGAGATTGCAGCAGGTCAGGATCAACGCCCTGACCGACGGCAAGGAGCTGTTGGTGCCCGCGCCCGGCCTGAAGGAGGGATTTTATCTCCTGACGCCCTATGAGATACCTTTTAAGCATCTGGCCTATGCCGTGGGCTACAAGGGGCTGGCGCAATACGGCCGCCGTGTCGCGGTGGAGGAGCTTTGCCGGGGGCCTGTCGGCCTGTTGGTCACTGATTGTCTGGCTGTGGATCCGGCTGGATATTTTGTCGGCGAGGGTAAGGGTTTTTTCGACCTCGCGGTTGCTATCCTTGCCGAGCTGCATGGGCTTTCCTCCGAAGCGGAGGCCTACGGGCTGGGAGAGCAGGAGCAGATTCTTGGCCAGGAAATCGAGCATGGTGCCTGGGATGTCCGTTTCAATGGGTTTATAACCCCGGAGGGCATTGCCTTGAAGAATTCAGGCCCCCAAGCCGACCGACGTGTTTTGTGGGATCTGCTGCCGCCTAAAAGAATCCGGAAGATAACCCCGTTGTGGAAATTGAACATGCGCAACAAGGATGCATTGGCCGCGACAGAGGAGACCGGCCCGGTGAAGGGTGGGGAACCTTTCGCTTAGGCCGTATTTTGCCGATGCTCTTTCTTGACCGGTTTGGGGGGAAGGGGTATTGTGGCGTGGTTTGTATCTTGGGAAACGAAACGTTTTGGGTGTCGGGTATGGATGATTTTCAAAAACAGGCTCTTACGGAACATCTCACCGAGTTGCGCAAATGCCTGATCTATTCGGTGCTTGCCACGGTGGCAGGATTTGGCGTGGCCTATTCCTACAGTAAAGAGCTTGGGCAACTGTTGTTTAAACCCCTGTATGCGGCAATGCCGGAAAACTCCAGCCTGATCTTTACCTCGTACCAGGAAGGGTTTTTTTTTATCTGAAGCTTTCCCTGGTTGCGGGGCTTCTTTTGGCCAGCCCGGTGATTTTTTACCAGCTCTGGCGGTTTGTCGCCCCGGGACTGTATCGGCATGAAAAACGGGTGATCCTGCCCTTCAGTCTGCTCTCCTCGCTCTTCTTTTTCGGCGGGGCGGCCTTTGGCTATTTCGTTGTTTTCCCCCCGGCCTTCAAGTTCCTGCTTGGCTATTCCAACGATTTTTTAAGCCCCATGCCCACGGTAAAGGAATATTTTTCCCTCTGCCTGCGTCTGCTCATTGCCTTCGGCGTTATCTTCGAGCTGCCTATCTTCATGGTGCTGCTGGCAAAAATGGGCGTGGTGAACGCCGCCTTCCTGAACCGGCACCGCAAGTATGCCATCCTGCTTTCCTTTGTCATCGCCGCCATCCTTACCCCCACCCCGGACGTGATCAACCAGTGCCTTATGGCGCTGCCCCTGATCGTGCTCTATGAGGTGAGTATCGTCGCGGTCTGGTTGTTGGGGAGAAAGCGGTTGGCTGGGTTTCAGGCTGAGGAAAAGTAAGGGGTGTGCAATAACATGTTCCGTTGTGCATCTTGTGTAGCTTGTTAGGTAATAGGAAAGAGGTCAATCACTGGCGCTGTCGGTGGCCTTCCCGTTCATGACAGGAGAATTCTCGATGATTTGCCGAGTATTTTCTTGCTCTCTTCTTGTCTTGTCAAAATCTTGACGATTATTCTTTTTGTGAAAAGTCTGCTTTGTAGGACGGGCCTGCGACGATCTGAAGAGTAGTGCGGGTTGTCTGTCTCAGTATGTGGGAAATATTTTCTTCTTTTATGTCGGCATGGTTTTTGCTTCAGGTTAAACGTGAAGTTTGCTGAAATTTTTAGTTCAGCTTTTTTGCCAGCAGGCCGATATACTATGCAAAGGGAAAATAATCGCCAGTTCATGATGAAGGCGTTTCCCAGAAAACAGATGAGGTGCGATATGAAATATCGAATTAAAGAGATTGGCTTGGAGTTAGGGGTTCCCGTTTCCACTATCAGATATTGGCAAAAGGAATTTGCGGATTTTGTGAATCCGGAAAGAACAAATGGCGGCCAACGTCGCTACTCAAAGCAGGATGTTGAGAAATTCTTGCAGATCAAGGAATATGTTTACCGGCAGAAGCGAAGCATTGACTCTGTCCGGGAGATGTTGAAAGGGAAAGCCTCTGGCCGTCCAGGCATTGATTGGACACAGCAGACCATTCTCGTGACCGGTGGAACCGGCTCATTTGGCAAGCATTTTTGCCGGATGATGCTTGATAAATATAAAGTTAAAGGAATTCGGGTGTATAGCCGTGACGAACTCAAACAACATGAAATGCGGCAAAGTTTTGGTGAGGAAAGAATAACCTACCTTATTGGTGATGTCCGGGATGCTGATAGATTACGGCGCGCGATGGAAGGGGTTGACATGGTTGTGCATGCTGCGGCGCTCAAACAGGTGCCAGCTTGCGAATACAACCCCTTTGAGGCGGTGAAGACCAATGTGCATGGGGCACAGAATGTAATTGATGCCGCAATCGACACCGGCGTCAAAAAGGTTATTGCCCTGAGCACCGACAAGGCCGTGAATCCGGTGAATCTCTACGGTGCGACCAAATTGTGCTCCGATAAACTTTTTACTCAGGGGAATGCCTATGCCGGCGGGCGTGGGACAAAATTTGCCTGTGTTCGTTATGGAAACGTTATAGGCAGCCGAGGCAGTGTGATTCCGCTTTTTCTGGAACAAAGAAAAAGCGGAAAATTGACAGTGACTGATGATCGCATGACACGTTTTTGGATTACTCTGGATCAGGCGGTTGATCTTGTTGTCACTGGTTTCAAGCACATGCAGGGTGGGGAGATTTTTATTCCTAAAATTCCCAGTATGAGGATTACGGATCTGGCGAAAGCCATAGGCCCTGAATGCGAGATAGAAATTCTTGGTATCCGCCCCGGAGAAAAGCTCCATGAGGCGCTAACCGGAGAAGATGAAGCGCGAAATACCATATCTTATAAGGGAATGTATGTCGTATTGCCGAATCACACCTGGTGGAAGCGGGAAAATTATGTCGATGGGGTTAAATTGCCGGAAAATTTTATGTATACGAGCGACAACAATGAGGAATTGATGTCTGTGGAAGAGTTACGAGAAATTATTTTCGGGGGCGATCAACAGGAAGAAAAAGTCGCGGACCTTCGCCTCGTCTCCGCGGCAGGCTGAGATTTTTTTCTTGAAAAATATGGGCACTGAACAGGCAGATTCGACTCTCCCCTTGGTTTTGGGGACGGTGCAGCTGGGTCTGGAATATGGCGTGGCTAACAAGACAGGGAGGCCGGCGATCTCGCAGGCCATTGCCATCGTCGCGGCTGCGTGGGAAGAAGGTGTCCGGTGTTTCGACACCGCACAGGCTTATGGCGAAAGTGAGAAGATCCTAGGCACAGCTTTTAAGGAGTTGAAGATTGGTCAGGACGCCAAGGTAGTCTCAAAGCTTTCTCCTGATCTCCACAGCCAAGAAGATGAAATAATTTCGAAATCAGTGCGGTCTTCCCTGAAGAATTTGGGTGTGCCAAGATTTGAGGGATTGCTGGTGCATAACCCGGCAGGAGCTGAATCGTGGCACGGTGGGTTGGGTGCCAGTTTGGCGGAAATCCAACGCGCCGGCTTGACGACGCGAATTGGGGCTTCGGTGTATTCCGTGGAGGAGGGGAAGCAATGTCTGGCCATGTCCGGGATTTCCCTCTTGCAGCTGCCATTCAACGTATTTGATCAAGACGCTTATCAGAAAGATTTTTTCTTTGCGGCCCAAAAAGGTGGATGTCTTCTTCATGTTCGGAGCGTCTTTTTGCAGGGGTTGTTGCTGATGGAACCGGAGGAGTTTCCTTCTTTTTTAAGAAATGCTGTTCCCTGGGCAAGGCGATTTGCTGATCTGTGCCGCAAGGTGGGCCTGTCCAAAAGAAAGGTGGCTCTGGCCTACGCTTATTGGCGCGCCAAACCGTTTCCGTTGGTGATTGGAGCCGAAACTCCGGCGCAGATTTTGGAAAATTGCAGGGACATGAAGGCAGTCGTGGCATTCAGTGAGGAAGATTTGGAGCAACTTGCTTGTCTGGTCGACAATGTTTTGTGGGTGCAGGACAAGGGTATTGTCAACCCGTCCCTTTGGGGGGCACAACAGTGATTGCGGCAATTATTCAGGCCCGGATGGGGTCCAGTCGCTTGGCTGGAAAGGTCTTGGCTGATATCGGTGGCCATCCCATGTTATGGCATGTAGTGCACAGGGTGCTCCGGTGCCGGAATATTGAACGGGTTGTTGTAGCCACAACAACAAACGGACAGGATGATCCGATAGCCTCTTTTTGCAAAGCAGAAGGGATTCTCTGTGTGCGTGGTTCGGAACATGATGTGTTGGAAAGATACTTCCAGGCAGCGGAGATTGCGCAGGCCGATGTTGTTGTGCGTATCACCTCGGATTGTCCGTTTATTGACCCGGAGATTGTCGATGTGGTTGTTGAGGCGTTTGTCGCAACTCCCGGATGTGATTATGCCTCAAACACCTTGCACTATACGTATCCTGATGGGCTTGATGTGGAAGTATTTTCCGCTGCAGCCCTAACTCTGGCCAGAGAACAGGCGAAAAGTCCTTTGGAGAGAGAGCACGTCACCCCGTACATCAGAACAGCAACAAAAGCGGGAAGGCCAATTTTTTCCATCATCAATGTCGAGAATAAGAAAGAGGCCGTTCCGGCAAGATTGCGTTTGACTGTTGATGAGCAGGCAGATCTCGATTTTGCCAGGCTTATTTACGCACGATTGGGGAAGCAACATCCTTTCTTTGGTTTGCGGGAAGTACTGCATTTACTGCAACAGGAGCCTGATCTGATGGAGATTAATCAGAATATCATGAAAAACGAAGGGTTATACAAGAGCCTTCTTGCCGAAAAACCTATCGAGGCTAGAAAGTTGTCACTTCGTAATTCTCTGGCATTAAAAGCGAAGGCAGAAAGGCTCATCCCGTCATGTAGTCAAACATTCAGTAAAGGTCCGAGCCAGTTCGTTCAGGGAGTTGCCCCTGTTTATCTGGAGCGTGGGGAAAAGGCCCATGTCTGGGATGTTGACGGTAACGAGTATGTCGATACCGTTTTGGCTCTGGCTCCAATAGTATTGGGCTATTGTGATCCTTGCGTTGATGGGGCGGTACAGGAGCAATTGAAAAATGGGGTTAGTTTTTCGTTGCCGCATCGTCTGGAGATTGAGGTCGCCGAAAAACTGGTTGCGATGATCCCCTGTGCGGAGATGGTTCGGTTTGGGAAGAATGGTTCTGATGCGACCTCCGGTGCCATACGCGCGGCGCGGGCTTTTACCGGCAGAGAAATGGTTGCTTGCTGTGGCTATCACGGCTGGCAGGATTGGTATATCGGCACAACAACGCGTAACGGTGGGGTGCCAAAGGGTACCTGCGAACTGACCAAGGCTTTTTCCTATAACGAAATATCCTCACTGGAGGAAATATTTTCTCGATATCCTGGGCAGGTTGCCGCTGTTATCATGGAGCCGATCTCTGTCGATCTTCCCCGCGATAATTTCCTGGAAAAGGTGCGGGATATTGCCCATGCCAATGGCGCGGTGCTGATTTTTGATGAAATGATCACCGGCTTCCGTTTGGCCAAGGGGGGAGCGCAGGAGTATTTTGGTGTCACTCCGGATATGGCCTGTTTTGGCAAGGCCATGGCGAATGGGTTTCCGCTGGCTGCCATTGCCGGGCAGAGGGATCTGATGAAGGTGTTTGATGAAATATTCTATTCGTTCACCTTCGGCGGAGAAACGGTTTCTTTAGCTGCGGCAAATGCAACCATGCAGACTTTAATGGATAAGGATGTCATTGGGGTTTTGTGGGAACAGGGGGAGCGGCTTCAGGAGGGTTTTAACGTCCTGGCGACCGGCCTTGGGTTATCACAGTATTTTACCTGCAAGGGCTTGTCCCCCCGGACCATCATAGACATTAACGTCCCGGACGGAATCGCCCCTCTGCTCATCAAAGGGATTTTGCAACAGGAAATGGTCCGCAGAGGGGTACTTTGGGCGGGATACCATAATGTCTGTTTTAGCATGACCGAGGCTGATGTCATGCATGTTCTCAAGGCGTATCGGGCTGCCTTGCCCGTGGTTTCTTCTGCCCTGAAAAGCGGCGTCCCGGAGAAATTTCTTGAGGGAAAAGGTTTGCAGCCTGTTTTTCGTAAGATATGAAGTTGCACCAAGTAAAAAAACACAGATATCTGGAGCGGTTATGAAAATATGCTCGCGTTGTATGATTCCGGAAACCCATGAAACCATCATGTTTGATGGAGAGGGGGTTTGTAATGTCTGCCGTCAGCAGGAGGTAAAGCAGGAGAAGATAGATTGGACGACGCGCGGCAGGGATCTTGTTGAACTCATCGAGCAGTATCGTGGGAAGAATGAGTATGACTGTCTGATTCCTTTCAGCGGCGGCAAGGATTCAACCTATACGGTGTATAAACTGGTCACTGAGTATAAGGTGAAACCGCTGGTTGTTTCCTTTGATCATGGTTTTTTGCGCCCTCGAATAAGCGAGAATAATGTTAGAACCATGAGAAAGTTGGGAGTTGATTTTCTCAAATTTACCCCCAACTGGCAGGTGGTAAGAAAAATAATGCTGGAAAGCCTCAGGCGCAAAGGGGATTTTTGTTGGCATTGCCATACGGGGATATTCGCCTATCCCATGCAGATTGCCGTCAAGCACAATATCCCTCTTATTTTCTGGGGGGAGCCAAGCGCCGAATATACTTCATATTATTCGTATGATAATCCGGAAGAGGTGGATGAGAAAAGATTCAACCGGTTCGTCAATCTCGGCATTGCCGCGGAGGACATGCTGGGCATGCTGGATGGGTCTATTACCATGCGTGACCTTGAGCCTTTCAAGTATCCGAAGCTGAAGGAGTTGCGCGGCATAGGCTACCGTTCCGTTTGTTTGGGCAGCTATATCCCCTGGGATGTGAAGCAGAATGTTGCAATCATCAAGAGAGAGTTGGGCTGGCAGGAGGATGATGTGGAAGGTGTGCCTCCGGACTACCGTTATGAAAAAGTGGAGTGCATGCTGCAGGGGGTCCGCGACTATTGCAAGTATTTGAAACGGGGATACGCCAGGGTGTCCCATTTGACGAGTATTGATATCCGAAACGGCAGGCTTTCCAGGGAGGCGGCGGTTGAGGCGGTCAAAAGGTATGAAGGCAACAGGCCGGCAAGCCTCAATTATTTTCTCAATCTTCTGGACATAACCGAGGAAGAGTTTAACGGGATACTGCGGAAGCATGTGGTCAGCCCGCACCAATGGCCCGATCCCTCATCCCTTCCCCGGGGCGAGAAACTGCATGATCAGGATCTCTGGCCCAAGCCATGAAAAGGTTGCCCGGATGATTGCCATAATCGACTATGGCATGGGCAATCTGCTGTCCGTGCTCAAGGCCTTTGAGCATCTTGGCGAAGAAGCCAGGGTGATCGCAACTCCTGCGAGGCTTGCAGATGCGACTCATGTCGTTTTGCCAGGTGTTGGCGCTTTCCCCGACGCCATGGCTGCTCTTACCAAAAATGGCTGGGTTGACGCCTTGCAACGGGAGGTTGTCGAGGGCGGGAAGCCATTTCTGGGAGTCTGCCTTGGCATGCAGCTGTTGGCTGAGTTCGGAGAGGAGAATGTGCATTGTTCAGGTCTTGCCTGGATTCGGGGCGGGGTGAGGCGTTTTGTGCTGAACCCGAAACAGTATAAGGTTCCACATGTCGGCTGGAACGAAATTACCCCGGTGGATGACTCGTTATTGTTTCGAGGTCTGGGGCCAGGGGCGACTTTTTATTTTGTCCACAGCTACCACATGATTTGCGAGGACAAGACAGACATCGCGGCGTATTGCGATTATGGCTATCCTTTTCCTGCGGCGATCAGGAGGGGCAATATCTTTGCCACCCAGTTTCATCCGGAAAAAAGTCAGGACAATGGCCTCAAGGTATTGGAAAATTTTCTTGCTTACCGAGGGGCATGACTGCGGGGAAAAGATGCTGAAAAAAAGATTGATCCCCAAGCTGCTGCTAAAAGAAGGGCGCACGGTCAAGGGTGTTGCCTTCCAAGATTTGCGTGACGTGGGAAATCCCGTTACCAATGCCCGTATTTATAACGCCCAAGGAGCGGACGAGCTGATTTTTTTGGATATTACCGCCAGCCAGGAAAAGCGAAATATCCTCTACGATATTATTGCCCGGACAGCGGAAGAGTGTTTCATGCCTTTCACTGCGGGCGGCGGAGTGCGGTCGCTGGAAGACGTCCGGCAATTGCTCCTTGCCGGGGCGGATAAGGTGTCGGTCAATACGGCGGCGGTGGAACATCCTGAGTTCATGCGCGAGGCTGCGCAACGGTTTGGGCGGCAGTGCATGGTTGGGGCTGTTGATTTTAAAAAAGAGAGCAACGGCGTGTATCGAATTTACACCCACGGCGGCACCGTGCAAGTCGAAAAAGATCCTCTAACCTGGTGCGATGAGTTACAGGAACTTGGGGTGGGGGAGATTCTGCTCACCTCCATTGACCGGGACGGAACCAACACGGGGATTGATCTTGAACTCACCCGGAAAGTGGCGGATGCCGTTGATGTTCCGGTGATCGCTTCCGGCGGCGTGGGCTCTTTGGCGCATCTGGCGGAAGGTTTCCAGGACGGACACGCTTCCGCCCTGGCCGTGGGCAGTCTGTTCCATTTTACCGATCAGAGTCCCATCAAATGTCAGTTTTACCTAAAGGGCGAGGGGATCGATGTCCGTGTCGGTCAATAACATATGAACGAAAGATTCTTGCCTTACAGCAGACAGGAAATTACCGAAGAGGACATTGCCGAAGTGGCTCGTGTCCTGCGCGGCGATTGGCTGACCACCGGCCCGGAAGTCGGACGTTTTGAGGAGGCTTTGGCCTCTTACTGCGGGGCGCGATATGCAGTGGTCTGCGCCAATGGCACCGCAGCTTTGCATCTGGCCATGATGGCGCTTGATGTGCAGCCGGGGGATGGTGTCGTCACCAGCCCCATCACCTTTCTGGCCACCGCAAATGCAGCCCGTTTTGTCGGCGCGGATGTTCATTTTGCCGATGTTAATCCCCTTACGATCAATCTTGACCCACATGAAGTCGAGCGGGTGCTTGCGCGGGACAATGGCCGTATAAAGGTTGTACTGCCGGTCCACTTCGGCGGCCACCCGGCCAGGATGGAGGAGTTCGCCGCTCTGGCTGCCAAACATGGAGTCAGCATAGTCGAAGATGCGTGTCACGCCCTTGGCGCCGAATATCGGGACAATTCCGGGGAAATGGTCAGGGTTGGCAGCTGCCGCCATTCCGCGATGACCGTTTTTTCCTTTCATCCCGTAAAGGGCATCACAACCGGGGAAGGCGGGGCGGTAACGACCAATGATCGTGCTCTGTATGAGCGGATGTTACTCTTTCGCGGTCACGGTATGGTTCGCAACGAGGCCTCGGGTTTTTCTTTCCAAAATGCCGACATGGCACATGATGATTCCGGGAACGTTGTCCCCTGGTATTATGAAATGCAGGCCTTGGGCTATAATTATCGGATCACGGATTTTCAATGCGCCTTGGGGCGAAGTCAACTTGCAAAGGTTGATCATTTCCTTGCAGCAAAAGCACGCCTGGCCGAGTGCTACCGGGCGGGCCTGGCCGAATCCCCCCGGTTGTCTGCGCTGGTGAAACCCCTGGGGGGGGCTGATTCTGTCCGGCACGCCTGGCATCTTTTTGTGGTGCAGGTGGATTTTGACGGGGCAGGTGTTTCCCGGCCTGAACTGGTGCGGCGTTTGCATGCCAAAGGTGTCGGAACCCAGGTCCACTATATCCCCTTGCATCTCCAACCCTATTACCGGCAACATGCTGGATTGAAACGCGGGGACCTCCCAGTGGCAGAGGCGTATTATGAAAGGTGCCTGTCCCTGCCGCTTTTTCCGTCCATGACCGAGCCTGAAGTGGACAGGGTTGTTGCAGCTTTGCAAGAATCGTTGGCTTGAGGATGAAGATGCTGGAGAAGGAAATACATTTGCTCGGAGAAAAGATTTTTCTGCGGCCTGTGACCCAGGCAGATGTTACAGACACATATTGCGATTGGCTGAATGATCCAGAGGTCAACCGTTATCTCGAAACACGTTTTGTTGTGCAGACCTTGGCCTCGGTGAGAAATTATGTCACAAGCGTAACCGCAGCCCCGGACAACATTTTTTTGGCGATCATCGAGAAAAACACGGATCTCCATATCGGCAATATCAAGCTGGGGCCAGTATTGCAACATCACCAACGCGGGGAGATCTCCTTCTTTATAGGGGAAAAAAGTTGCTGGGGTAAGGGATATGCCACGGAAGCGGTGGGATTGTTGACGGAGTATGCCCTCGGTCAGTTATCCCTGGTCAAGGTGACGGCCGGATGCTACAGCACCAATCTTGGTTCAAAGCGGGTATTTGAAAAGCTGGGCTATGAACGGGAGGCTGTTTTCAAGAAGCAATATTTTTCGGAAGATGCCTGGGTAAACAGCTATTCCTATGCGAAATTTTCCGAATCCTTGCCCATTGCTTGCAAATGACCAAGGATCTGCCCTGATGGCGCCTCTGCTTGTGATTCGTGCGGATGCCGATGTTGCAATCGGCTCCGGCCATGTGATGCGTTGTCTGGCATTGGCTCGGGAATGGCAAGAGCGTGGAGGGAAAGCGGTTTTTTGGGGGAGGATCAGCGCCGGACCGCTGCGTGCGCGTATTGTGGCCGAAGGCTGCCAATTGCATCTTTTGTCGGCTTCACATCCCGACCCAGCGGATTGTGCCGCCGTTCTTGTCTGGCAGCGAGAAGCGCACGAACAATCAGGCTGGGTGGTGTTGGACGGTTATCATTTTTCCGCCGATTACCATGACGCTATCCGAGCCAGCGGCTGGCCGTTGCTGGTTATTGATGATTATGGACATCTGCCGGAGTATCATGCCGATATCCTGCTCAACCCCAATGCCTATGCGGGGGAGTTGACATACAACACCGGTGTCGAGACGCTTCGTCTTTTGGGAGCACGTTATGCTCTGTTGCGACGGGAATTTCGCGTGGCCCGTGAAGAGAATCGGATTGCAGCCCCCCGAGGCCATCGTATTCTCGTCACCATGGGAGGGGCTGATCAGAATAACGTCTGTGGCCGGGTGGTGGATGCGCTTTTGGCCATGGACAGAAGTGACCTTGAAGTGAAAATTGTGAGCGGCTCTCTCAATCCTCATCATCAGGATTTGGTCAAGCGTCTGGAAAAGGCGCCATTTGACGCAGAGTTGATGGTGACGGTGACGGAGATGGCTCCGCTCATGCAATGGGCCGATCTTGCCATTAGTGCGGCCGGATCCACCTGTTGGGAATTGGCAGCTATGGGGGTTCCTATGCTGGTGACCGTACTAGCCGATAACCAGGAACGAGTGGCGGCGTATTTGGAAGCGCATGGTGCAGCGATCAATCTTGGCTGGTTTGATGGATGGCAGGCGAACCAGGTGGCGGATGTGCTCGAAGTCCTTCTGGCGGATCAGGAACAACGTGGGCGGATGGCGGGAAACGGCCAAGGTGTGGTGGATGGCATGGGGTGTGGCCGAGTCGTTGAGATGATGCTCTCCACCAGATAGGGATAGGGGGATAATGATGCAAGTGAAACAGGAACGTTCCATCGCCGAGATACAGCAATATTGGGAAGAACGTGCGGTTCTTGGTCAAGAGGCTGGCTCCAGAGATGTGATCGCCAAGGTGCTCGAAATTGAGGCGATTGCCAAGTATGTCAAAGAGGGCATGCGCATTTTGGAGGTTGGCTGTGGTAACGGAATTACAGCGATCGAGTTGGCCAAACGGTTTCAGGTAGATATTATCGGGCTTGATTATGCCCAGAAAATGGTGCAGGCTGCAAGGTCGCTGGTAGCAAAGGAAAAACTTTTGGGCAAGATTGATTTCATGGTTGGGGATGTCGGCATGCTCCCCGAATTGGAAAACCGTTATGACCTGATTTATACGGAAAGGGTATTGATCAATCTCGAGAGCTGGGAGGCTCAGAAAAAAGCCATCGCCGACATCACCTGCCTGTTGCGGCCGGGGGGCGTGTATGCGATGTGTGAAAACAGTGTGGACGGGTTGGGTAAAATCAATGAGTTGCGCGAGTTGATCGGGCTTCCGGCTATCACGCCGCCGTGGCATAATATTTATTTTCGGGACGAAGATCTGCGGGAACTAAAGATCCCAGGGATAGACCTGGAAAACGTCGATTGCTACAGTGCTACATATTATTTATTGAGTCGCGTGGTGAACGCTTGGCAGGCCAAGGAAGAGGGGCGGGAGCCGTCCTACGATGCTGCGGTAAACAGGTTGGCGCTTAAATTGCCAGCGCTTGGGGATACGGCGCAGGGACGGATCTGGCTGTGGCGAAAAACAGCAGAGTGATAACTGGCCGGAGCAGAGAGACGAGATGGGCACTATGCAGTCGCGAAAGATAAAGATCAATGGCCGCGAAATTGGCGCGGGATATCCGACCTACATCATTGCCGAGATGTCGGCCAACCACGGGCAGGACTTCGATCAGGCTCTGCGGATCATTGAGGCGGCAAAAGAGGCGGGCGCGGACGCGGTCAAGCTCCAAACTTATACCGCCGACACCCTGACCGTCGATAGCGACAAGGAATGGTTCCGGATCAAAGGGACTGCCTGGCAGGGCAGGAACCTCTATGAGCTTTACCAGGAAGCCGCCACGCCTTGGGAATGGCAACCGCGTTTGCTGGAAGCTGCTGCCGGCATGGGGCTTGCCTGTTTTTCCACTCCTTTTGATGCCACGGCGGTGGATTTTCTCGAAGGAATCGGAGTGCCAGCCCACAAAGTCGCTTCATTTGAACTCGTTGACCTGCCGTTGCTTAAAAAAATCGGAGGTGCCGGCAAGCCGGTGATCATGTCCACAGGTATGGCCGCCCTTGCCGAAATTGATGAAGCGGTGGCCACGTTGCGCCAGGCTGGAAGCCGGGAAGTTGCCCTGCTCAAGTGTACCAGTGCCTACCCCGCTTCTGCCGCAGCCATGAACCTCCGCACCATCCCGCATCTGGCGGAAGCTTTCGGCGTGGTTGCAGGCCTTTCCGATCATACCCTGGGGCTTGCTGTGCCGGTGGCTGCCGTGGCATTGGGGGCCTGCATCATCGAGAAACATCTTACCCTGTCCCGTGCCGCCGGTGGGCCGGACAGCGGTTTTTCCTTGGAGCCCGCGGAGTTTAAGGCGATGGTGAAGGCAGTCCGCGAGGCGGAACAGGCTCTGGGGGAGGTGCGTTATACCCTTACGGAAGAAGAGCAGGCCAGCCGGGTATTCCGGCGCTCGCTCTTTGTGGTCCGAGACGTCCGGGCCGGTGAACCATTCACCAGCGACAATGTTCGTTCCATTCGGCCCGGTCATGGTCTGGCGCCCCGTTATTTCGAAATGGTGCTCGGACGCCGGGCCGTGCGGAATATCGAAAAAGGCACGCCTCTGGCCTGGGAGCTTTTGGGGGAATAAGACGAAAGTGTTGTAATAAGGGGCACGCCTTGTGAGAAGCGATGAAAAAATGACGGGATTATTCCCGGTTACAAGTCAGTCTTGAAATTTTCAGCCAGAATTCCCATTCGGGTTACGTCGTGATATTGCCCGTCCAGTAGAACCTCATCCTTCAATGTCCCTTCAATCACGAAGCCTGCTTTTTCATAAGAGCGAATCGCGGCTTTGTGTCCGGAAAGAACACCGAGACCTATTTTGTGGAGATTTAATCTTCCGAAAGCGTGTCCAAGCAACAGTTTGATTGCTTCAGTCCCCAGTCCCCTGCCCAGAAATTTCTTTTCGCCGATGATGATGGAGATGTCGGCCTTGCGGTTTAAAAAATCGATGTTATCCAAGCTGGTTACGCCAACAATCTGTTTTTCGCCTTTCGGCAGGATGCCCAACTGGATCTTGTTGGGTGTGCCCAGAATAGTATCCTGGAAATGTTTCAGCTGTTTGTGCATGGTGTTGGGGAAATAGCGCTGCTGCATGAACCGGGTGGTCTCGGCATCGTTAAACCAGCCGTGCCAACCGGAGTTGGTCACGTCATCCTCGGACAAAGCTTTCAGGATAACGTTCTTTCCCTGGATAAAAACATCTCTTGGGTCAGGCATGGGGCCTCCTTGCGCGATGCGCGATATCGGGCGGTCATGGGTTCGGTTGTCGTCTAACGGTCGCAAGCGCCGTTGTTGTGCAATGGCGCACTCTTGCCTATCATAACAACAGGATCGGTTGCGGCCAATTTTTTTATGCGCAGGGGGTGGGTATTCCCCGGCCTTCATTTTTTGCTGACCCAGAATTGATACATGTTCAGGAAAAGATCAGGGTGTTTCTGCTCGTAGTGATGCCAGTTGCGGAGATCGGTGGCATGGGGATCCTCGGGAAATCGTGCCCGATAATCCGTGAATAGAGAGGGCGTAATTGCCTCGAATCCCAGAAAACGCAGGTTAAGGACGCTGAGTATTTCCTCGATTTGCGGCAGGGTGAATTGATGCTCCTGGGCATGAAAATACAGATCGCGGCATTCGGGTAAGGAGAAAAAGTCTTTTACACGACAAAATCGGTCTCTGCTTGTTTGGTCCGTGGCATGGAGTAATTCCCAGCGAAATCGCCGGATATCATCGACAGAGGCGGTGTAGCCGGCGGCGGCGATGCGTTGTCGGGATTCCGTGACAAAGGTGCGGGCCAGCTGGCTGTAAAGACCGATTTTCATGACGCCGTCGGGGTTCAGCAAAGCGATAAGATTTTGCCAGGCCCTAAGCGGATCCTCGATATGGTGTAGCACCCCGACGCTCTCAATGCAATCGAACCGCGGGGCAAGATCGGTAAGCTCCAGAATGTCGGCTTGCATGAAGCGGATATTGGTGATTCCAAGCTCTCTGGCTTTACGGGTGCCGTAGGCAAGGCTGGCTCGGCTTAAATCAATACCCAGGAAGCGGGCGGAGGGCAGCTCCGCCGCCCGTTCCAAAGGGTGGCGTCCGGTGCCGCATCCGGCGATGAGAATGTCTGGAGCATCGGGGAGGTTGACCAGTCCGGTCGAGAACCAAGGAAAAAGGTTCTGCAGTTTTTGGCGGAGGTTCGCTCCGCCCTGCGCGATGCGGAGACCTTGCCAGCGGGGGTAGGGGTGTTCTTCGTACTGTACTCGAACAGCACAAGATACCTCATTTCGGATCGGGGTGAGCTGCGGGAGTTGTTCTTGGATTTCCCGTTCAACGAGGGAGTGCCCCAGATGGAGTTGTAACAGGTGGAACAGGAGCGATTCTTGTTTTTCTGTAAGCAGCTTTTCTATGACATGCTGTGCGGGAAAAAGAGTTAACGGTTTGTAGGATGCGTAAAGCGGGAGAAGAAACGTCATTTCGCCCTCGTCGTCCCCAGGTCCTTCCCCCATTTTTTGTTCGAGTTGTTCAATTAGTGGCTGTTCATCCTCGCAGACGTACAACACAAAATCCGTATGGAAATTTTGAATTGCCAAGGCGTAGAGAAAGCGGCTGGCGAATTTTTTTTGCTCGGGAGTCATGACGCCAGCAAGGATATGTTGCAGGCAAGAGCGGCGGAGCGCGGTAAGGAATTTCTCAAAATCAGCGGACGTGATAACGGTTTGCTCGAGAACGGCCAACAAAAGAGGGGTGGTAAGAGTTTGATATGTGGCCCCATGATGAAGCAGGTCGTCGAGTGTTGTCGCAGGGGGATGTTCTGTCAGATGGAGAAGCCGCCCGATGTCCGGGTTGTTGCGCAGGAGGTGCAGGGCAGCGTTGCATAGCCCTTGTTTGTCAAGGTATGGAATGGTGAAGCAGTGGAAGATTCCGTCGACGATGGCTTGAGGAAACGGGAATGGTGGTTCCCGATCCAAGGCATCAACAAAAGCTTGGGCATAGCTGCGGTTGTCCCGCTGAAGTTGCATGGCGGCAAGGTAGCTTGTTAATGCCTCGGAGTGTGCGCCGGTTGATGCGAGGGCATTTCCGAGGTTGAAGTGGATCTGCGCATTTTGTGGTTCCAGCGTTGTCGCCCGCCGGAAAAGGTGGATTGCCTCGTTTTGTCGGCCTTCTTCCTTCAGCTGAATGGCAAAGTTGTTTAAGAGCGCCACCTCATCCGGGCACGCCGCAAGCCCTTGTCTGCAAACCGCATGCGCCCTGTCTCTTTTGCCGTTTTGTTTGAGGGCAAGGCTCAGGTTGTTGTAGGCCGTACCAAAATCGGGGAGCAGTTGAATGGCGTTGGTATAGGCGGTAATTGCGTTTTCGTGCTGCCCGGTAACATTGATCAAGGCATTGCCGAGATTGAAGTAGACATTTGCCAGCAATATGCGGTCGGACACCCTCCCTTCATTACGGATAATTTCTTGGTAGCAGGCAATTTCCTCCTGCGGCTGGTGCTGTTGGTGAAATTTTACCGCTTGGCAAAACAGGTCGTTCCATTTTTCCTCACGGTGTTTCTGGGAGTGAGTGCGTTGTTGCTTGGGGATTTTTTTTGCGGGCATGGCTTTCCGGGGGAAGTTTATTGCAACAAGGTGGAGACGCGTTGTGCAATGACCTCAATGGGGTTGAGGGGATGCCTGACGCGGTGGCATTGTTGTTGGGCGTGGCCGCCCTGAAGAAGCAAGGCAAGATCTTCCTCGTGCTGCAATCGGGTGATGCCATACTCTTCGTAGGGAAGAAAAAGGTAGCCGTCATCTGGCACGGCAAGTTGGTAGCTGAATGTTGGGATATCACAGACCGCGGTTTCGATCAAGGCCATGGAGGTTAGGCCGATGGCGATAAAGGATTGGGAGAGAAGAGTATTGAAGTCGAGGGTGTCGAGGCGGAGATCGATGACGTTGTCCGGTTGCTGTTCGTTGATAAAAGCCTGCCAAGGCGCTGGGGATTCCATGGGATGGGGCCGGATGATAAAGGTGGCCTCAATTGCCGCCTTTATCAGAAAACGGAGGATATCCGCAACGATGACAAATTCGTTTAACGGTTTGTCGGGAAAATAATGGGCGATGTTCTCCGAAAAAAAACGGAAGACTTGTTTTGCAGGAGTCGTTGCTGCAACGGGGCGAGTATGGGTTGCTGCCAATAGGCTGAGATGAGGGTTGCCGCAGAGGACTATCTCCGTATCAATTCCTTCCAGGAGCAACCCTGCAGCCATCTTCTGGTCGGCGACGAAGATGAAATCTGGAAAATGCGTGTTATGACCGACAGTAAAGCGAAGCCGATAATTACCCCAGAAATCGAGGATCGCCGCGGTTGGAATGGAGAGCTGCCTGCCCAGGGCAATAAGATGTTTTTCCAGTGTGCTATTGTAGCTGGTGGCCGTGAAGATGCAGTCGGGCACATGAGCTTGCAGCAGCCTTGTGATGTCTTTTAAGTCCACCCCCTGTTCGTTGGGAAAATCCGGCAGTGGCGCACTGGGGATGTCGAGGAGTCGGGCGCGTCCGACAGGGATACGGTACTTGGCCCTGGCTGGCCCGAGCAGGACCAGCAGTACCTCATATTCTCCCTGCTCCGTGAAGAAGTCGATCACCGGAGCAAGAACATTTATCCCCCCCGGATCATGGGCGGCGAAGAGTATTTTTTTCATGGCTCCAGCAGGGTATGGCGGTGTTCATAAACCTTTTCAAAGGCGTGCACCACATCATTAAGATCCGCCTTGCTCATGGGAGGGCGCATGTATTCATGGGTAAAAAGTTCTTCTTCGTGCATGCGCTCCGTCACGGGGCAGAGACCCTTGGCGTATGATGTCTTGCCTTGGTAACTGGGGCAGTTGAACGCGCAGCGGGTGACGGTTTTTTCTTGGTAAATCCGTTGCAGGTAGAGAGGCTTAACATAGCCTGCTCCGATGAGCTTGCCGGTGGTTTCCCGCAGGTAAGCGGAGGGCAGCTCGGCGGCCACTGCCTGGATAAAGCGATTGCGCGGCACGCCGACCAATTTTTTTTGAAACTTATACGGCTGTACATAGTAAACGTGGCGGCAGTCTACGTATTCCACCGGCGGAAGTATTCCGGGGAGTGTGGCGAGTTTTTGGGCAAGATAGCGGCAGTTGTCGATGCGTTGCGTCAGATAGCCATCGAGACGTTGCAGTTGTTCAATGCCGATGGCGCATTGCAGTTCGGTAAGCCGGTAGTTTTGTCCCCAGAGATTGGTCAGGTCGTGGAGGTGGGGCAGGGAGTCGATCGCCACTTCGCCGTGGTTGCGGATCAGGCGGAGGCGTTCCGCCAGGGCGTCGTCGTTGGTGGTGATCATGCCGCCTTCGCCGGTGTGGATGTGTTTGTGGTAATTCAGGCTGAAAATACCCATGTCGCCCAGGGTGCCCACCGGTTTTCCCTTGTAGGTGGCCAGCGGTGCCTGGGCGCAATCCTCGATGACCGTCAGCTGGTGCCGACGGGCAAGGGCCAGGATGGGGTCCATGTCTGCCGGATGGCCGAAAATGTGCACCACCACAATGGCCTTGGTCCGGGGGGTGATTTTTTGCTCAATGCTGGCCGGGTCCAGGGTGAAGATGTCTTCCTGGATATCGGCAAAAACCGGCACCGCACCGTAGGCGAAGGCGCAGGAAGCGGAGGCGCTCATGGTGTAAGGGGAGACGATGACTTCGTCGCCTGGGCCGATGCCTGCCGCCCCGATGGCGGCAATGAGTCCGCTGGTCGCCGAATTGACGCTGACGGTATGGCGGGCCTGAAATTTTTGCGACCAGGCGGCTTCAAACTCCCGCACCTTGGGGCCGCCGAAGAAATCATCGCACCAATCACCGATGAACTGGGAAAGATTGCCGCTGCGTAATACCGCCAGCGCGGCCTCCTCCTCTTTTTGGGTGATGGTATTGTAGGCGGGAAAAAGTTTGGTCCGGACTGGTTTGCCGCCCATGATTGCCAGTTGTGTCATGGCAAGACTCCTTATGAACGCAGATGATTGAGTGAATATATTTGCTGGCAGAGCCGCAGGGTTGCCAGGGCGGTCTCGCCAGTAGATGTCAAAGGTGTCCCACCGGTGAGATGCGCAGCCAGATTTTGCATGGCATTGTTCATGGCCTGTTCGGTTGGTATTGCCTTGGTGTGGCTTGTCGAAAATTCGAAGAAATCGGGATACAAGGCGTTGGCGCACAGGGAAGATTCCGTGAGCCGTGTACCATTGAGTTCTTCCAACAGGAACCGTTTGCGTTCAAAGACCAGTTCCAACTCCAGCGGCGACATTTTGCGACAGTCGTATCCTTCAATCATCAAGGTGAAATCGCCAACCGGCGAGGTAAGAGCGCAGGCGGCGGTGATGGTTTGGTCGGCGGCTTGGCAATCATCAAGCGCGGCAACAATGGCGCCGTATTTGAGCTGCGGCTTGGCAAAGGCCGTGAGCAGGTCGATGAGATGCGAGCCGTTATGGAAGAAGCCCTTGTAGTATTTGATCCGCGCCGAGAGCAGCCGGCCGAGCTGTTGCGGTGATTCGGGGCAAAGGGCCATGATTTGCGGCAGCCAACGCCGGGAATAGTTGACGGCCAGGCTTTTTCCCGCTTTGGCATAGGCCGCCACCAGCCGGGCGGCCTCGGTCGCGTCTTGGCATAGGGGCTTTTCGCAGAACACCAATCTGGCAGGGCTTTCCAGACATTTCCACAATAAAGGTTGATGGGTGTGGTCCGGGGTGCAGATGCTGATGACTTCAGGCCCTTGGGCGAAGAGTTCCTCTGCGTCCCGGCAGGCAAGCGGGATGTTCCAGCGTCGGGCCGCTTGCTGCGCCTTGTCTGCATCGCTGTCTTGGACAGCGACCAGTTCAAAGGCAGGATTTTTTTGATACCCCTTGACATGGGTGAGAACGATTTCATCCTGCGGGTTGTCAAACCCCTGGGCAATGTTTCCTGCCCCTATGACTGCGGCGCGTAACGTCATAATGGTCAGGCGCGGCAGGTGATGGCCGCATCCCGGAGTTGCGGGTGGGCGTCCAGCCAGCGGATTACATCGATGGCGGTGAAGTCCGGGTTTTGGGGGGCAAGATCTTCGTACGCCGCCCGAATCAGCTCGTAATCCGCGCGGTAATCCAGGGTGACTCGAAGATCCGGGCGGTTGAGTTCGCCCGTGTACTGGATAAAGAAGGGGTTGTATTTCTCCTTGTTTTCCGGCCGGTAAAAGCTGAAGGAAACGTGTTCTCGATCCTGTTCATCTGGGTTGCCGGCATTGATGGCAAGAAGGTCGGCGGCTGCGAAGATTTGCACATCAAATCCCCAGGGCATGGAAATCTCCGGACCACTATTGCTGACATAGTGTGTTGCCGGGAGTCTGGCCAGAAAGGTTCCGATTGCTTCATCTATCAATCGGTGGTCGAGCAGGGGGCAGTCCCCTGTGATCTCGACCACAATGTCGGCATTCATGGATGCTGCGGCACCGCAGACCCGCTCCAATACGTTCATCTCGCTGCCGCGAAAACAGGGGAAGCCGAGTTCCCGACAGAGAGAAACGATCGGCTCGTCCGCCTGGTTTACGGTGGTGGCGACGATGATAGTGTTGAGATGAGTGGCGCGGGAAAGGCGTTCCAGAAGGATTTGCAGTAACGGCTTTCCGCCAGCCGTCATAAGGACTTTGCCCGGCAGTCTGGTGCTGGTCATGCGGGCTTCGACAATGGCCGTTGTTTTCATGGAGGACACCAATTCCTTCATATGTGCCGGTTAACTGGCATTCGGGGTATGTGCGGCCTTGAATTGCTCATAGGCTGTTTTTGCCGCGTCCAATTGGCCCATGTGCAAATAACAATCGCCGATTTTCTTTAATACCCCGGAGCGGTCCGGTAAGGCAAGGAAGCATTGCTCGTATGCCGCCAGGGCATCCACATGCTGTCCAGCCGCCAGCAAGGAGTCGCCGATTTCTTCCCAGTGGGAAGCATAGCTTGGCTCAAGTGCGACCGCTGCCTTGAGGTGCAGGACACCGTTTGCGAAATCGCCAAGATCGAAGAGTACCGAGGTCAAGGATGCCTGATATTCTGGGTTGTCTGCCTGAAGCCTGACGGCCTGCTCCAGCCAGGGCAGGGCTTCTTGATATTGGCCTTGTTCGGCGAGGATGCAGCCGTATCCGTGCCCGAAGGACGCTTGCTGGGCTGCAGGCAGCGTTGCGAGCAAAGAAGGGTAAAGCTGGAACTGCTCATGCCAGTATAGTGTAGCTGTTCTGGCTTCCTCCGCATTGGGTCCTGGTTTTTGGATCTCTTCCCAAAAAGATGTTTGCAACTCCTGTAGTATCTGGGGGTGATCCGGGCAAAAAATCAACCCCTTGAAAAGGAGGGCGCGAAATGTTCCCTTGTCAAATTTCCTGTATTCTTCGGCATAGCGGAGGAAGTTGTCGCCTTGCCAGATGCGGAAGTTTTTAATTCGAGCCTCTGTTTCCGGCGCGAGATCCAGTGCCTCTTGAAATAAGGCTTGGCATTGATCTTCATTGCGTTGCTCCGAGGCGATGCAGCCGAGAAAGAAGAGGACTTCCGGTCGCGCACCGCTTGTCGTGTTTTTCAATTTTTCAAGAACAGGAGCGGCAAGGGTCAGGTAGCCTTTATCCATGTAAAGCCGGGCCAGTCTCAACAGCGTGTCGTCAGCCGCATCCGTCGTTTTCGCTAGTTTGTTCAGTTGCTGTTCGCTTTCCTGAAAAACCAGAAAGGCCGAAAGCTGGTCTGAGAAGAAATCCAAAGCATCCATCTGGGTATTGTTGACAACCTGTAAGCGATGGAGATGTCCTTGCAACCATTCGAGGTATCGTCCCGGGTTGTTATCCAAGGCAGAAAGCGCATGTCGTAACCGCTCGTTTTCCTTGAGCCCGGGCAGGGTGATTTCGCAGAGCAACGGCCAGATTATCCCGGCGCTGTCGGTTTTTTTGTTTGAATCGTCCAAGGCTTGCAACGTTTTGCGGAGCTGCGGGGGGAGTGTAGCGAATTGTTGGTATTTCTTGGAAGATCGGGCCAGTTTGCTTACCTGTTTTATAGCCTGTTCAGTCCGCGTTTTGTTTTCTTTGAGAGCGTTGTGGAGGTCGGTGACATCCTTGAAGATGGCCGAAGCGTGCCGATGAAATTTTTCCATGGGCGGTGGACAAGATTTTTCAAGGGCCAGGCGGAGAGTGTCGCTGATGCCAAGTTGATTGGCACAGTGATTAGCTAGTGCTTTTGAAAGCGGGATGTGTTCGGCGCCTTCCAGCCTGGCGCCTCCCTCGGTGGCATTGATAAAATGCCGGTCAGGATGCTGGCTCAGCATCTCTTCGAACAAACATTTTACCCCGTAAAACCCCCGGTGGGTAGGAACCTTGCCTCCATCCCAGCCGTCAACCCAGACCAGATCGTCATTCCGTTCCTTCAGGATTTTGGCCATGTGATTGCTTTCGGTCAGGACTGTGTGGGCGGCATGGTCACGGTTGTGGCTGTAAGCCAGATCCTGTCCGATAAAGATGATTGGTGAAGCCCCCATGAGTATTGCGGCGGCCAGATTAAAGTGGGCCACGGACCAGGCGCCCATCTCTAGAGTCTGCTTGCGGTCGAACAGTGACTCGTAGATCCATTGTTCAAGCTCGTTGCCTGAAAAAGCCCAAAAGATTGTATCCGCGGGAAAGGTTTTTACAATTTTTGGAGTGACATGGCCTTGGCACAGAAGAGAGGTGCCATGGGCGTGGGAGGCGCAGGCAGCGATTTTCTCGTAGATTACCTCGTCGCCATCAATGGCCGCCACGAAATGCGGCTGGATGCCATGGGCCAGCAAGGCGGGAAGGGCGGTGTCCACAGCCATGATGAGGGCATTCTGCTGGATATCCCGTAGCAGGCGGATGTTTTTATCAAGGGATGGACCGGCGGCCACCAGAATTGCCGGAACCCCGTGGAATGTTTCGGCCAGATTGTCAATCAACCGGTGGTGGGTAAGAGCTGTTATATTCTGAAAGCGGTTTGCAAAGAAATTTTTACCCTGCTTCATGGACGTAGAGCCGCCCACATTGAGATTGTTGGCGTAATCGAAAATCTTTTTGTTTAAGGCAGTATAGATCTCGTCAAATTGAAAAGAGGGAAGGTGCCGCAGAATATGGGCGGTTTCCAATTGAAGCGTCCTGGCTGCGGGCTGGATCGCCTGTTCAATGTTTTCCACTGCTGTCGGACCGATATTCAAGGTGACTCTGGGATCTGACAGTAAGGGGGCGAGATCAAGCGCTCGCAATGCCTGTATGAAGATACCAATGTGGGGCTCGCACAGAATAAAATTGCGAATGCCGTTTCGGTTAGCGACAAGAGCTTGGGGAGAGTATCCGAGTCCCATGCCGATCATGATTACGACGCCGGTGAAGGCTGGCGTTACCTTTTCGAGGTAGGTACGGATTTCTGTTTCCGGGTCCGGTTGATCATGGAAGATTACATCCTGGCCTTGGGTGGTTCTCGCTCGGAAATTGGGCTTGCCTGATAGGGAGATGAAAATCTCTCCGATGGATTCGGACCCCTGATTGAGTAATTCATGGATGGCGGGGTGGTGTCGGTGTAACAGGTCGAGATTGCGGGTGAACAGGCTTTCGTCAGTATGACTCACGGTTCATTCCTTCATGGGGGGGGCGGTTGGCCTAGGGGGAAATTGCACAACATGTTGACTCTATCGGTGTCGTTTCCGCAAATCTTTAAAGTGATATTCAACTTTTTTCAATCAAGTTTGCTTTTGAGCTAAACAGATACGGATAATCCTCTCAACGAAAAAAGAGAAAGCAAAAAAAAGAATCAAGTCTTGGCAGTCTGTGTCGATACGACTTACGAAACCCATCCAAAAACTAAACGCACAGGCAACTGGCGAAGGAGGTGCTGCCGACAGAGATAATCTTCTTGGAAATGGCGAAGAATTTTATGGATGTACGATGAAAGGAAAGGGAACGGATTCCCGATCAGTTAAAAATCATGGAGGAAGAAAATGGCTCTTCGAATTAATACCAACATAGCAGCATTGTCGGCCCATACCAATATGATCAAGAATGACAACGGCTTGAGCGCGTCGCTTGAGAAATTGTCGTCTGGTCTGCGTATTAACCGTGCGGCGGATGACTCCGCGGGCATGGCTATTGCCGACTCCCTGAAGTCCCAGTTCCTGGGTCTTGGTCAGGCCGTTAGAAACGCCAACGATGGTATTTCGATGGTACAGACCGCAGACGGCGCCCTTGACGAATCCATCAAGATCGTCAATACCGTTAAGACCAAGGCGATCCAAGCTGCCCAGGACGGGCAGACCACTGAATCCCGTAAGGCGATTCAGGCTGATATCGACAAGCTCCTGGAAGAGCTTGACACCATCGCCAAAACAACGGCGTTCAACAACCAGAAACTGCTTTCCGGAAACTTTGTTAATAAAAAATTCCAGGTTGGTGCGTATTCTGGTGAGACAGTCAATATCTCCATCGGTACCTCCGAGTCCACCAAGGTCGGCCATGTAACCACCGGTAAGCTTGAGTTGACCAACCAGGCTGGCGGCACGGTGCAGCTTTCCATCTACAGCAATCTGCAGAGTAAGTCTTTTACTCTGCAAGCGGTGGATATCCAGGCGAACAACGATGCCGGTAACGGCATGGGCGCTCTGGCCGATGCCATCAACAAGCTTTCCGATGTACTCGGCGTTTCTGCTTCGGCAGTGGTGACTTCCACATCCGAGGCAGCCGTGGCAGATGGTATCACCGGGTCTGATTTTTCCATCAACGGTGTGACCATCGGTGCGGTAAACGTTGTTGCCAACGACAGCGACGGCGCTTTGGCCAAGGCGATCAACAACAAAACCGCAGATCATGGTGTTCTGGCCAGTGTCGGCGCCGACGGCAAGTTGACCCTGACCTCCATCGATGGCCGGGCTATCAAGGTAAGCGGTTCTACCGGTACTGCCTTGGGCGCTTCCCAGCTGTCGACATTTGGCTATGTGAAACTCAACCAGGCCGGTTCCAACGAGCTGCTGGTCACGGATCTTGCTTCTGGTTCGGCAACCAGCTTTACCGCAAGTTTGGCCGCGTCTGCTGCTTTTACCACCTCCATTGATTCCACCCTGACTGCCGGTTCGGCCATTGCGTCTGCGTCGACTTTCAAGGCCGGGTCAACCGCAGGTGTCGACATTACCGGTCTCATCACCAACGGTAATATCACCACCACCATGGATTCAACGATCAAGGCCGGCTCTTCAATCAGCTCAGCCTCGACCCTCAAATCCGGCACCCTTCTGGGCGGCATAGTGCTGAATAATGCCGATGTTACCGTTACCCAGGCCAGCAAGCTGGCTACCGGTTCGGTACTTGCCAGCGGCAGCACCTTAAAGGCTGGTACTCTGGTTACGACTGCGATCCGTGATTCCAGCGGCACCACCATTGCTGCCGGTTCGATGCTCTCCGCTGATATCGTGACCAGCGGTGACTTCACCTTGGCCGAAGACATGATTATTGCCAAGGATTCTGTTTTTGCCGGCGGTGCAGCAGGCGGTTCACTCGCGGCTGGTTCGTATCTCTACGGCGATATCGTAGCATCCAGTGCCATTACGGTGACCGAAGACATGACGCTCAAGACCGGTAGTATCTTGATCGACGATGCAGGCACCACTCTGACACTCAAGGCTGGTTCGACCCTGGGTGGCGATGTGACAACCTCTTCGGCTCTCACCACCACGGTCTCCATGACCTTGAAAGCTGGATCAACTATCGCTTCCGCTTCGACTCTGGCCAACGGTTCGACCCTGGGTGGCGCGGTGAAGACAACGAATGCCTTGACCCTGCAGAGTGCGGTAACCTTGACTGAGGGTTCCATTCTCTTCTCCGGTTCAAGTCTGGAGCATGGCACGATTCTCGCCAACGATATCTATGCATCTGGCGGGTTCTTGCTCAAAGCTGGCACCACCCTGGAGACAGACTATGTGTCTTCCGGGACCAATACCCTGGCCTTTGTTCAGACCTTGGCCAAGGATTCGACCATCGCGGCGGGTTCTACCCTGGCTGCCAATGCAGGCGGCGTAGCCGGCACCAAGGTGGGAGAAACCACGACCAGCCGTCTGTCTGATGTCAGCGTTCTCACCCAGGAAGGCGCCCAGGTAGCCATCGCGGTTGCCGACTCGGCTCTGAAGGATTTGGACAAGGTTCGGTCCGATCTCGGTTCTGTTCAGAATCAGTTGGTTTCCACCATCGCCAACCTCTCTGCCACCAAGGTTAACATCGCGTCTGCTGAATCGTCCATCCGCGACGTTGACTTTGCCGAGGAAGCTGCGAACTTCTCCAAGATGCAGATCCTGAACCAGGCAAGCTCCTTTGCCATGGCCCAGGCCAATGCCAGCTCGAAGACCGTTTTGAGCCTGCTGCAGGGGTAAGGAGAAGGTGAAAGGGTAAAGGTCAAAGGCACAAGGCTGAAAAAAGCCAAGGGCTGGAGACAGAATCCTGCATAGGTAATATAAACCTCAACAGGGGCGGGGGCTGGAGACAGCCGCCGCCCCTTTTTTGTGAAAATATTCAAGAACGGGCTGGGAATGCCGATACGATTATCAGGGGAAGATATGGTTGCGTCTGCTTGAGAGAATTTCTCCTGTTTTTTCAGGCGCAGGTCTAACCGTTGAACGAGGAAGGATCCCATGGCAACAGGCACAATTTCATCGCTCGGAGTTGGTTCCGGACTTGAGCTGCAAAGCATGCTCGAGCAGTTGCGCGCTGTGGACGAGCAGGCCATTACCCGCAAGAAAAGCGAGGTGACGGCGATTGAGTCCCAGCTCAACGAGTTCACCGTGGTCAACAACAAGCTGCTGACCATGAAGAGCGCGGCGCTCGACCTGTCCCTTTCCTCCACTTTTATCTCCAGAACCGTTTCCAGCTCCAGCACGAGCGTGCTCACCGCCACGGTGGCCGACGGCACCGCCGTTCAGTCCACTGCGGTAACCGTTGGCCGGATCGCCACCAAGAGTACTTGGATGTCCGGGGGGGCAGCCTCCGAGTCCGCCATTGTCTATGTTCCCACCAGCCAGGAGTCCACCACCGGTGTGACGGATCCGGCGGTGGATAATATTGCCCCCGCGGATGGCAATCTGGTCATATCCTATGGCGGTTCCAGTACCATCACGGTTCCGGTGGGCCCCACTTCCACGGTCGATACCATGGACGAGCTGGTTACGGCCATCAACAGCGACCCGGAAAATGTCGGTACCGGCGCGAATGGCCGGATGGTGACCGCTTCGACGTATGTGTTGAACGGCCAGACCTATCTGCGCGTCGCCTCCGACACGGCCGGGGCAACCGGAGAAACCCATCGGGTCGCGATGACCACCAATAATACGACCCTGGCGTTTACGCCTCCGCAAAAAACCTTTGCCATCAATGTCGGCGCCGAGACCATGACGTTGAACATCGCGGCCGACACCACCATGAGCCAGTTCCGCGACCAGATCAATGCCAGCGCGAGTAATCCGGGAGTGACGGCCTCCATCATCAACGACGGCTCCGCCAGTCCGTACAAGCTGGTCCTCAAAGCCGATGATACCGGTCAGGATAACGAAATCACCATGCTCGCCCAGGTGCCGGACCTGACCATGGCTGTGGCCGGCGAGACGGGAAGCAACCTGAACGCCCAGGTCACCATCGATGGGGTTTCCTATCAGCGGCAGAACAACACCATCAGCGACGTGCTTTCCGGGATCACCATGAATCTGCAAGCCGCCGGAACCTCGACGGTTTCGGTGGCCAGCAACGACGCCGCCCTAAAAGAGATGGTCGTGGATTTTGTGACCGCTTACAACGATGCGGTGCAGGAGATCGCCAGAAACACCGGCTATGACGAGGCAACCGAGGATTTCGGCATCCTGGCGCGCACCACCTTGCGGGATATGCCCTATGCCCTGCAGAATATCATGACAACTTCCAACAAGGCGGACAGCGCGGGGCTGGTAACGACCATGTTTGATCTGGGCCTTGAGTTCAACCGGGACGGCACCATCACCATCGATCAAACCACGCTCTCCGCCGCCATTGCCGGGGCGCCGGACAGTGTTTCCGCTTTTTTTCTCGGAGACGAGGATGCCGGGATAACTGGTCTCGCGGATACGGTCAATGACTATCTCCGGGAGGTGACCGGCGGCGCCGGTCAGGTTGCGGCGGAAAAAACCGCTGCCCAGACCCGTATTGACGATCTTCAGCTGAAAATAGAGTCCGAGACAGAACGACTTGATAAACGATATGACATTCTGAGCAAGCAATTTGTCGCATTGGATCAATATATGAGCCAGATGAAGTCAATGGGCAGTTACCTGACGGGGCAGTTTAGCAGCCTGAGCAATTTGCTGTCCGACAGTTCCCAATAATGAGACCGAAGCGAGCAGTCGCGTAACAATTACAACCCTGATGAGGAGGAAGTGCACATGGTCGGGCAAAAAGTG
>Ga0172380_10001066_pt1 | contig 48847 bp, 50 predicted proteins | sample Leawe162metaG_FD_119747 | JGI IMG/M metagenome (GOLD analysis project Ga0172380, IMG submission 119747) | Leachate microbial communities from a municipal landfill in Southern Ontario, Canada - Leachate well 162 metaG | ecosystem: Engineered > Solid waste > Landfill > Unclassified | place... | reverse complement strand
TTCAGCTCCACGGTCTGGCCAGCCGGAACCGGAATTCCGCCCTCCAGCTGACGCATCTTCATGACGTCGTTCATCATCACCATTTCATGTAGCTCGACCCGACCGGCCGAGGGCGATGCGGCGCCAATCAACGTATCGTCCGCCGATCCGGCATTGTGGATGGTGACGAACCCTCCACCGACCGGCTGATTGGGCAGCATGGCCTTGGTGAAACCGTTCGACAATTCGATATCGCCGACCTTCACGGCTTCCATGCCGCCGGGATTGACGACGCCCATGCCTGAACCGGCCATGGCCCCATGCATCTTGTGGCCCTGCATCTGCTGGGCGAATGCACCAGACGCGAATGCGGCAGACGCAAACAACGCTGCAAAGCTCAAGGTCCTAAATACGTTCATTTCATTTCTCCTCCGGTCTCGTTCGCGGCTTTGCCGCGTGACCGGTCTTCTGCAAATTGTGCGATTTCATCGGGTGGAAGTGCGAAATCAGCCCATGGCAGGTGGCGCGCGGGCGCGCTGGCGGAGAATGGAAAGCCGGGCAGATGGAGTACCGGCTTCGATGTGGCGGTTTTCAAGGGAGGCAAAATCGGAAACCAGCCAGGATTCCCCGTCTGGCAAAGGAAGCAGCGTCGACGAGGCCAGCATGCAGGCTTCGCAAAAGAGGCTCGCCGCCGGATGCTTGACCGCGCTGTCCCCGAGGCAGAGATCCGCGAAGGTCCCGTCCGGCAACTGCACCGAGGCAGTGGCGATCGCGGCGGCGGCCTGCGGTGTCTTGTGGGCAAAAGCAAGTGAAAGAATGGCGAACGCGCACAGTATGCGCACCATCCCCAAACCTGCCTGCCTGGCTATCTTCACTGGATAATCCTCCCTGGTCTCGCCTGTCCTTAGCGGCAATCTTGCGCAAAATCAAAAGACAAGTTGCCGCGCATGAAGACAATTAGCCTGTTCATTGATAGTCCGGTTTGTCTCAGGTCAAGGACCCCGCGCCGGACGCATCGCTCGCGCCACCGGAATTCGGCCTTCCCGAGAGGGCTCCCCACCCAGTGCAACCTGCCATGCACCATGCGACAAAATATTGTTCGGCGACGACGCTTGCCTCTTGCCAATGGGGCACCTTCCCAGATAATGCCAAGCAACCTTGTTGGGAGAAGCCGGTTCGATCCGGTGCCGAAGGAGCAACCGCCCCGGAAACTCTCAGGCAAAAGGACCACAAGGTGCCAATGGACTCTGGAGAGAGGCTCTTCGAATATCGAAGCGCGCGCCGAAGGGATAACAATCTCAGGCAAACGGACAGAGGGGGCTCAAGAAAGAGGCATGCTGAAGTGTGCCGTAAACTGAGCCAGCGCGCGAGCGCCGATTACCGGAGGCACCCCTTGGACGATACTGTCGAACTGAAACGGACTCCCCTTTACGATTTCCACCTGTCCCTAGGCGCCAAGATGGTGCCATTCGCCGGCTATGAAATGCCGGTGCAGTATCCGGCGGGCGTTCTCAAGGAACACCTCCACACGCGCGAGAAGGCCGGCCTGTTTGACGTGTCCCACATGGGACAGGTAATCCTGCGCGCGAAGACGGGCCGCTTCGAGGACGCCGCGCTTGCGTTCGAAAGCCTGGTCCCGGTCGATATCCTCGGCCTGAAGGAAGGTCGTCAGCGCTACGGCTTCTTTACCGACGAGAACGGCGGTATCCTCGATGACCTGATGTTCTCCAACCGCGGCGACCATCTCTTTGTCGTCGTCAATGCCGGCTGCAAGGACGCCGATATCGCTCATATGAAGAAGCACCTTGCCGACAGGGTCGACCTGACCGTTCTGGACGACCGGGCGCTTCTGGCCCTTCAGGGCCCGAAGGCGGAAGCGGTTCTTGTCTCGCTCGGCGCGGATGTCGCTGGAACGAAGTTCATGGATGTTCGCGACGTCGTCGTGAACGGCGTCGCCTGCATCGTCTCCCGCTCGGGATATTCCGGTGAAGACGGCTTCGAAATCTCGGTCCCGGCCGCGAACGCGGTCGACATCGCCAAGGCTCTGCTCGCCCACCCCGATTGCGAGCCGATCGGGCTTGGTGCGCGTGACTCGCTGCGTCTCGAAGCCGGCCTCTGCCTTTACGGTAACGACATCGACACCGGCACGACGCCTGTCGAAGCCGGGATCGAATGGGCGATCCAGAAGGCCCGCCGCAAGGGCGGCCTGCGCGAAGGCGGCTTTCCGGGTGCTGCCCGCATCCTTGACGAACTTGAAAACGACGTGTCCCGTCGTCGCGTCGGCCTCAAGCCCGAAGGCAAGGCGCCGGTCCGCAACCATGCCAAACTCTACAGCGACGCCGAAGGTAACTCGGAAATCGGAGAAGTGTCGTCCGGCACCTTCGGCCCGTCCTTCGGTGGCCCCGTGGCCATGGGCTACGTCCCGACTGGCCTCACTGCACCTGGCACCACCGTCTATGCCGAAGTCCGCGGCAAATATCTGCCCGTGACCGTAACCGCCCTGCCCTTTGTCGCGCCGACCTTCAAGCGCTGACCAGAACAATCGAGAGAGGAACATCACATGCTGAAATTCACCGCTGAACACGAATGGCTGAAGCTCGAGGGTGACGTCGCGACCGTGGGCATCACCACCCACGCCGCCGAGCAGCTGGGCGATCTGGTCTTCGTCGAACTGCCCGAAGTCGGCGCTGCCTTCGGCAAGGGCGACGATGCCGCCACCGTCGAATCGGTCAAGGCAGCCTCGGAAGTCTATTGCCCGCTCGACGGCGAGATCACCGAGATCAACCAGGCAATCGTCGATGATCCGTCACTGGTCAATTCCGATCCGCAGGGCGCTGGCTGGTTCTTCAAGTTGAAGCTGAAGAACGTCGCCGACGCCGGCACGCTCCTCAACGAAGCCGCCTACAACGAGCTGATCGCATGACCACGCCCACCGAATTCCAGTTCACCGACTATCAGCCCTACGATTTTGCCAATCGTCGCCATATCGGCCCTTCACCGGCCGAAATGGAGGAAATGCTGAAGGTCATCGGTTACCCGAGCCTCGACGCACTGATCGACGCCACGGTTCCCGGCTCCATCCGTCAGAAAGTGCCGCTCACCTGGGGAGCGCCGATGACGGAGCGCGAGGCCCTCGACAAGCTGCGCGAGACGGCCAACAAGAACCAGGCGCTCGTCTCGCTGATCGGACAGGGATATTACGGCACGATCACTCCGCCGGTCATCCAGCGCAATATCCTGGAAAACCCTGCCTGGTACACCGCTTACACGCCCTACCAGCCGGAAATCAGCCAGGGCCGCCTAGAGGCCCTGCTCAACTACCAGACCATGGTCTGCGACCTGACCGGCCTCGACGTCGCAAACGCCTCGCTTCTCGACGAGGCGACCGCTGCCGCCGAAGCCATGGCCATGTCCGAACGTGTCGCCAAGTCGAAAGCCAAGGCCTTCTTCGTCGACGAGAACTGCCATCCGCAGACCATCGCGCTTATCGAGACCCGCGCCGCACCGCTTGGCTGGAAGGTCATCATCGGCAATCCCTTTACCGATCTCGATCCGGTCGATGTCTTTGGCGCCATCTTCCAGTATCCTGGCACCTACGGTCATGTGAGCGATTTCACCGGCCTGATCTCGCGCCTTCACCAGACGGGGGCGATCGCCACGGTCGCCGCAGATATCCTTGCCCTGGCGCTGCTGAAGGCTCCCGGCGAAATGGGCGCCGACATCGCCATCGGCTCGACCCAGCGCTTCGGCGTTCCGGTCGGCTACGGCGGTCCACATGCCGCCTACATGGCTGTCAAGGATGCCCACAAGCGCTCGATGCCCGGTCGTCTGGTCGGTGTTTCGGTCGATGCGCGCGGCAACCGCGCCTATCGCCTGTCGCTCCAGACCCGCGAACAACATATCCGCCGCGAAAAAGCGACCTCGAACATCTGCACCGCCCAGGTGCTGCTCGCCGTCATGGCCTCGATGTACGCCGTGTTCCATGGACCGAAGGGCATCAAGGCGATTGCACAGGCCGTGCATCAGAAGGCCGTGCTGATGGCCAAGGGGCTTGAAAAGCTCGGCTACAAGGTCGAGCCGGAGACCTTCTTCGACACCATCACCGTCGAAGTCGGCCATATGCAGGGCCTGATCCTTCGGGCCGCCGTGGCCGAGGGTGTCAACTTGCGCAAGGTCGGCACGACCCGGATCGGCATCAGCCTCGATGAGCGCACGCGCCCGGCAGCCCTCGAAGCCGTCTGGCGGGCATTCGGCGGCAATTTCGCGCTTGCGGATTTCCAGCCGGATTATCGCCTGCCGAAGGATCTGCTGCGCACGAGCGACTATCTCACCCACAAGATCTTCCATATGAACCGCGCGGAAAGCGAAATGACCCGCTATATCCGCCGGCTGTCGGACCGGGACCTGGCGCTCGACCGGGCGATGATCCCGCTCGGCTCCTGCACGATGAAGCTGAACGCGACGGCGGAGATGCTGCCGATCACCTGGCCGGAATTCTCCGACATCCATCCCTTCGTGCCCGCCGACCAGGCGCTGGGCTACAAGGAGATGATCGACGACCTGTCGGAAAAGCTCTGCTCGGTTACCGGCTACGACGCCTTCTCCATGCAGCCGAATTCCGGCGCGCAGGGGGAATATGCGGGTCTGCTCACAATCCGCAACTATCACCTCTCCAGGGGTGACACGCACCGGACCGTCTGCCTCATCCCCACCTCGGCGCATGGCACCAATCCCGCCTCCGCCCACATGGCCGGCATGACGGTCGTGCCGGTCAAGGCCAGGGAAAACGGCGACGTCGACCTCGACGATTTCCGCGCCAAGGCCGAGCAATATGCCGAAACGCTCTCATGCTGCATGGTCACCTATCCCTCGACGCACGGCGTGTTCGAGGAAACGGTGCGGGAGATCTGCGAAATCACCCATAGCCACGGCGGTCAGGTCTATCTCGACGGCGCCAACATGAACGCCATGGTCGGCCTTGCCCGCCCCGGCGACATCGGCTCTGACGTTTCCCACCTCAACCTGCACAAGACCTTCTGCATTCCGCATGGCGGCGGCGGTCCGGGCATGGGTCCGATCGGCGTCAAGGCGCATCTCGCACCGTTCCTGCCCGGCCATGTGGCGACCGACGGACGTCCGGGGGCGGTGTCGGCGGCACCCTACGGCTCGCCGTCGATCCTGCCGATCAGCTGGTCCTACTGCCTGATGATGGGTGGCGAGGGCCTGACGCAGGCAACCAAGGTGGCAATCCTCAACGCCAACTACATCGCCGCCCGACTGACGGGCGCTTATGATGTGCTCTACAAGTCGCAGGCCGGCCGCGTGGCGCATGAATGCATCATCGACACCCGGCCGCTCGCCGAAAGCGCGGGCGTCACCGTCGACGACGTCGCCAAGCGCCTGATCGACTGCGGCTTCCATGCCCCGACCATGAGCTGGCCGGTCGCCGGCACGCTGATGATCGAGCCGACGGAATCGGAGACCAAGGCCGAAATCGACCGTTTCTGCGATGCCATGCTGGCGATCCGCGAGGAAGCCCGCGATATCGAGGAAGGGCGGATGGACAGGGAGAACAACCCGTTGAAGAATGCCCCACACACGGTGGAGGACCTCGTCGGCGAGTGGACCCGTCCCTACACGCGCGAGCAGGCCTGCTTCCCGCCCGGCGCGTTCAGGGTCGACAAGTACTGGTCCTCGGTCAACCGCGTCGACAATGTCTATGGCGACCGCAACCTCATCTGCACCTGCCCGCCGATGAGCGAATACGCCGAAGCCGCGGAATAAGCCGCTGAAAAAGCAACACTGGAGCGCCGCCCTTGGCGGCGCTCTTCATTTTTGGCGACGCGTCAAAAGACCCTGTGATGGAACGGAATGGGCTAACGCTCGTTTTCATCCTGTGCAACACAGGAGAACCGACATGCGCAAGACCATTATCCTCGCCGGTACAGCGGCACTGATGACGCTCTCCGCAGCGGCCAACGCGCAGGAGACCGTCATCATCCGCCAAGATCCGGTCGTCACGCAGCCCACAGTCGTGGTGCCGGCGCCGGTCCAGACCTATGTCATGCAGCGCGAAGTGCGCTCCGTGCCCTACGAGGGCGACGTTCTGATCGGCCGCGTGATCGACGAACCGATCGAACTCTACCCGGTTGATGGCTACGACAACTATTCCTACACGGTCGTCAATGAGCAGCGCGTGATCGTCGACCCGCAGACACGGCAGATCATCCAGATCGTCGAATAACAGCGGCCAATGACATGACCCATGAATCCCGGCGCGATGCGCCGGGATTTTTTCGTCACCTCTGGCCGACCAAGTCGCCCCACACTATGACGGCAGCCAATCCTGCATTGTGCCAGAACGGATCATCGGCGCTGGCCGCGTCAATCCACGACAAACCATAGATCTTCAGGCTTCGCTCATAGGCTACTCCTATGCTTGCACGCTGGAACGCCACAAGCGCAGGACATGACAATGAGCCTTTCCGCCATCATGGGTATTTCGCTCTCGGGCATGGAAGCCCAGTCGACACGACTTTCGGCCGCCGCCAACAACGTGGCGAATGTACTGACGCCGGGCTATGACCGCGGCGTGACAAAGTTTTCGTCTCAACCCTCCGGCGGCGTCTCAGCCTCTGTCTCCCCTTCCGGCGACCCCACCCTGCCCGGCGGCTCCAATATCGACCTCGGCAGCGAAGTGCTCAACGCGATCGGCGCCGAACTCTCGTTCAAGGCCAATGCCTCTGTGTTCGAGACCGGCGCGGACCTGTGGGACGTTCTGATGAGCATCAAGCGGGATTGACAGACCACCGCAATTGTACAGGCGTCCCCTAGGCCAACAGCGCCCTCAGCCCCATGACAATCGCGACCAACCCGAACACTACCAGCACCACGCCGGAAATGCGTGATACCCAGATTGCAAAGCTCTCCGGCAAGCGGTGATGCAGCAGCGCCACCGTGCCGCTGAGGAAGATCCACCAGAGCATCGAGCCGGCAAAGACCCCCGCGACCAGCAAAGCGGCCGACCAGCCATCACCTTGCGATGCCAGACCCAGGCCGGCGAAGATCGCGGCAAAGGAGAGGATGGTCGCCGGGTTGGCGATGGTCAGCAGAAAGGTCGCGCCGGTGGTGCTCAACAGGTCGCGCGCACCGACCTTGGCGGCGGCGACGGGTGGCTTCGGCCGAAAGCTTTTCCAGCCTAGCCAGAGCAGGAAGGCACCGCCAAAGAGTTGCAGCGGAACGGAGATCGTTTCAAGAAGGACGGCGAAGGCGGCAAAGCCCGCAGCGGCCATGAGGGCATAGACACCATCAGCAAGTGCGGTGCCGAGACCACCGGCCACACCGGCCCAGAAGCCGCGCTCCAGCGTGCGGGAAATGCAGAGCGCACCGATCGGGCCGAGCGGCGCTGCGATGGCGAGGCCGAGCAGGATGCCCTTGCCGAACAAGAGAACACTCATTCTTCAAACCTCCGCCGGGGTAAATCCGCGCTCGACGGCGGTCGACAGCGCGATCATGGTTTCGCTGCGAGCGAGGAAGCGCCGCGCCTTCAATTCGGCGAGAAATGCCTCGAGGGCTGGGAGACCTGTCAGGCGGACCTTGAGCAGATACGACCAGGCTCCAGTCACGTGATGGCATTCCGCGACGGAAGGATGGGCGGCGACGAAGGCCTTGAAGGCCTCCTCCCCGGCATCGTAGTCGAGCCCGACAAGGACGAAAGCGGTGACAGCGAGGCCCAGCGCAGCATGATCGGCATCGACGGTGAAGCGCCTGATTGCGCCCGAGGCGGTAAGCCTGCGGATCCGCTCGTTGACGGCCGACGGTGACAGTTCAACCCGTTCACCAATATCGGCAAGCGAGCGGCGGGCATCCTCAGATAGAAGGCCAATGATTTTGCGGTCAAGATAATCCATCGCCGCAATATATGCGGATTCTTGCAGCAAAACAACATATTCGATTAAAGCGTGAGAAATGGCAGGATATCTTGCTGTCTCGACAGCGAGGCGCAGCAAATGCAAAGGCCCGGTCGACGGACCGGGCCGTGGTGACAAGAACGAAGAAATCCTGTCGGGCGACACCTCAGCCGGCGGAAACCGCTTCCTGCTCGCGGGCAAGCACAGCCAGATCGGCAGCCTTCAGTTCCACGGATTCGCCGCAGCCGCAGGCTGAGGTCTGGTTGGGATTATTGAAGGTGAAGCCGGAACGCAGTGTCGTCGTCTCATAGTCCAGCTGCGTACCCAGCAGGTAGAGCACGGCCGAGGGTTCGACCCAGACGCTTGCGCCGTCGCGCTCGATCAGATCGTCCTTTGGGTTGGGTTCGCGCACCAGGTCGATGGTGTATTCCATCCCGGCGCAGCCGCCCTTCTTGATGCCGACCCGAATACCCTTGGCGTCCGGGCCGGAATTCTCGACGATCGCACGGACGCGCGCCGCCGCCGCATCCGTCATGGTCATCACTTGAAAGCCCATTTTGTTCTCCTATCGCCACCGGGTTCAAGGCCCGGCGCTTCGAGTCATGCAAATGTAGTGGGCGACTTGGCTTCTATCAATACCAGCCGATCGCGACCTGGGCTTCTTCCGACATGCGGTCCGGTGTCCATGGCGGATCGAAAGTCATCTCGACTTCCACACCCGACACGCCTTCCACGGCACTGACGGCGTTCTGCACCCAGCTTGGCATCTCGCCAGCCACGGGGCATCCGGGTGCCGTCAGCGTCATGACGATCTTGACCATGCGATCATCGTCGATGTCGATCTTGTAGATCAGGCCGAGTTCAAAGATATCCGCCGGGATTTCCGGATCATAGACCGTCTTCAGCGCAGAAATGATGTCGTCGGAAAGACGTGCGACCTCTTCCGGCGGAATGCTTGTCTGGACGATACCTTCGCGGACGTCCGGCCTCTGTTCGCTTTCATTGACACTCATAACCGGCTCCTCAGGCAAAAAATGATCGCGCATGATCGAGTGCTTCGGCAAGCGCGTCGACCTCGGCACGCGTGTTGTAAAGTCCGAATGATGCCCGGCAGGTGGACGTCACGCCGAAGCGGGTCAGCAGCGGCTGCGCGCAATGCGTTCCTGCCCTGACGGCCACGCCCCGGCGATCGATCAGCATGGACACGTCATGAGCGTGAATACCCTCCAGTTCGAAGGAGAAGATGCTCCCCTTGCCTGGCGCATTGCCGATGATGCGCAACGAATTGATCGCGCTCAGCCGCTCGTGGGCATAGGCCGCGAGATCGGCCTCGTGCCTGGCGATCGCCGGACGGCCCAGTTCCTCGATATAATCGAGCGCATGGCCAAGCCCGATCGCCTGGACAATCGGCGGCGTACCCGCCTCGAAGCGGTGCGGCGGGTCGTTGTAGGTGACCAGATCCTCGGTAACCTCCACGATCATCTCACCTCCGCCCATGAAGGGCCGCATCTCTCTCAGCCGCTCCGTCTTGCCGTAGAGCACGCCGATGCCGGTGGGACCATAGAGCTTGTGGCCGGTAATCGCATACCAGTCGCAGTCGATGTCCTGGACATCGACCGGCATGTGCACCGCGCCTTGGCTGCCGTCGACGAACACCGGAATGCCGCGCTCATGGGCGATCCGGCAGACTTCCTTGACGGGTACCACCGTGCCGAGCGCGTTCGACATATGTGTGATGGCCACAAGTTTGGTCCGTTCCGTCAGGCATTTCTCGAACGCCTCGATATGGAAAGCGCCGTCATCATCGACCGGAACCCAGACCAGCTTGGCACCCTTGCGTTCACGAATGAAATGCCAGGGGACAATGTTGGAGTGATGCTCCATGATCGAGAGCACGATCTCATCGCCCTCGCCGATCTCCGGCATGCCGTAACCATAAGCTACCGTGTTGATCGCTTCGGTCGAGGACTTTGTGAAGACGATTTCCTCGATCGATCCGGCATTCAGGAAGCGGCGTACCTTCTCCCGGGCACTCTCGTAGGCGTCGGTCGCGGCATTGGAGAGATAATGCAGCCCCCGGTGCACATTCGCATATTCATCGGAGTAGGTGCGGCTGATCGCATCGATCACCGACTGCGGCTTCTGCGCGGACGCGGCATTGTCGAGATAGACAAGCGGCTTGCCGTAGACCTCGCGCGACAGGATCGGAAAATCCTTCCGCACGGCTTCGACGTCATAGGAGCCTATGGATGAGGTCAGATCAGCCATGGTGTTCCAGCCAGCCGGAGATGATCCCCTCCAGCGCCTCTACAAGAGCCTCGTCGTCCAGTTCCTCGACGATTTCGGCCACGAAGGCATAGATGAGCAGCGCCCGCGCCTTCTTTTCCGGGATACCGCGCGCCATCATGTAATAGAGATGGTTGCGGTCGATATCGGCGACAGTCGCGCCATGTCCGCACTGCACGTCATCGGCGAAGATCTCAAGTTCCGGCTTGACGGAAAACTCGCCGTCGTCCGACATCAGAAGCGTGTTGCAGGCCATGCGCGCATCGGTCTTTTGCGCACCGGGAGCCACACGAATCTGCCCTTGGAAGACGCCTCGGCCCCGGTCGAACACCACATTGCGGATGATCTCGGTCGAGGTCGTGTTGGGCATGTCGTGGCCGAGGGTCATGGTGACGTCGACATGGCTTTCACCGCCGACGAGGTTGACCCCGCGCAGCGCGAAATCGGATCCCTCTCCCGCCGTGCGGACGTGAATCTCCTGGCGCACGAGCTTGCCACCCGCATTAATCACGAACAGGCGGAACTTGGAGCCGGTCCCGAGTTCGACCTTGATCTGGCCTAGATGGGTATCGTCCGCCCCTTGCGTCTGCAGGATGATCCACGTGATCTCGGCGCCGTCGCCAATCACAAGATCGCTGACCGACGAGACCAGCGCGGCGCCCTCGCCGGCATTCAGGTGGCGCTCAATCACGACCGCGCAGCTGGAGGCCCCGAATACGGCGGGATAACGGACGTGAACCTGGCCGGCGCCGTGGATGGATTGCAGTTCGAGCGGCGCATCGAGGGTGGTATCGGCAGCGACAGAAATCGCAAAGCCGTCGCGAACGAAGCTCGAATTGATCCGGCCGATCGTGTCGTCACCGTCATGGGCGACCAGGCCGGCAGCTGCCGACCCCGAAGCCAGCGCATCGCGGAAAAGCTCGACCGTAACACCCTCCGGCGCATTTTCCGGCGCGGCCTTGCCCTGCGCGACGGCAAAAACCGCCGAGCCGGAAACGATCGCCCCGACCGTCTTGATCCGCGCTGCGGGATCCGTCTCCGGAACGGAGCGCAGCAGGTTCTTGAGATCGGTATAGTGCCAGGTCTCCATGCGCCGGGTCGGAAGACCACCGCGCTTCAGCTCATCGAACAGCCGATCACGAGCAGAAAGCACTGCGCCGTCGCCCGGCAATTCGCCGATCTGGTCCGTATAGCTCTCGATAAGCTGGGTCTCAGCGACGGTCAGTCTGTTTGCAGCATGCAATGTCATCGTCAGGACTCCTTCCTGGCCCTGATCAGGCCGCTTCCCCGATGATATCGGCATAGCCATTGGCTTCGAGTTCCAGCGCGAGTTCCTTGTCGCCCGTCTTGATGATCTGGCCCTTATAGAGGACGTGGACCGTATCCGGCACGATATAGTCGAGCAGCCGCTGGTAGTGGGTAATGACGATCACTGCCCGATCGGGCGACTTCAACGCGTTGACGCCGTCGGCGACGATCTTCAGCGCGTCGATGTCGAGGCCCGAATCCGTCTCGTCGAGCACGCAGAGCTTCGGTTCCAGCAGCGACATCTGCAGGATCTCGGCGCGCTTCTTCTCGCCACCGGAAAAGCCGACATTGAGCGGGCGCTTCAGCATGTCCGGGTTGATCTTCAGTTCGGCGGAGGCTTCCTTGACCCGGCGCATGAAGTCCGGGGTCGTCAATTCGGCTTCGCCGCGCGCCTTGCGCTGCTCGTTCATAGCCACCTTCAGGAACTGCATGGTGGCGACGCCGGGGATTTCCACCGGGTACTGGAAGGCGAGGAATATGCCCTTGGCCGCACGCTCGGCCGGATCGAGATCGAGTATGCTCTCGCCGTTGTAAAGAATGTCGCCTTCGGTGACTTCATAGTCCTCGCGGCCCGACAGGATGTAGGAGAGCGTCGACTTGCCCGACCCGTTCGGCCCCATGATGGCGGCGACTTCGCCGGCTTTTACCGTCAGGTTCAAGCCACGGATGATTTCGGTGCCGTCTTCGGCGATGCGGGCGTGGAGATTGCGAATTTCAAGCATGGTCAAATCCTTCCGGACGAATAGGAGCGGCGCGTGGCGCCAAGAAACGGTTCCAGGAACATGGTCGGCCGTCCATCAGCCGACCGAACCCTCAAGGCTGATACCGATCAGCTTCTGCGCTTCGACGGCGAATTCCATCGGCAGTTCCTGGATCACTTCGCGGACGAAGCCGTTGACGATGAGGGCGATGGCCGCCTCTTCCGGAATGCCGCGCTGCAAGCAGTAGAACAGCTGGTCCTCGGAAATCTTCGAGGTGGTCGCCTCGTGCTCAAACTGGGCGGTCGAATTCTTCGCCTCGATATAGGGCACGGTATGCGCGCCGCACTTGTCGCCGATCAGGAGTGAGTCGCACTGGGTGAAGTTGCGGGCGTTCTCCGCCTTGCGGTGGGCCGAAACCTGGCCGCGATAGGTATTGTTGGAAAAGCCTGCGGAAATACCCTTCGAAATGATGCGGCTCGACGTGTTCTTGCCGAGATGGATCATCTTGGTGCCCGAGTCGATCTGCTGATGGCCGTTGGAGACCGCGATCGAGTAGAACTCGCCGCGCGAACCGTCGCCACGCAGGATGCAGGACGGATATTTCCAGGTGATCGCCGAACCGGTCTCGACCTGGGTCCAGGAAATCTTGGAATTTTTGCCACGGCAATCACCACGCTTGGTGACGAAGTTGTAGATGCCGCCCTTGCCCTCCTTGTCGCCCGGGTACCAGTTCTGGACGGTGGAATACTTGATCTCGGCATCGTCCAGCGCCACAAGCTCGACAACGGCCGCATGCAGCTGGTTCTCGTCGCGCTGCGGCGCGGTGCAGCCTTCGAGGTAGGAGACGTAGGCGCCTTCCTCGGCAATGATCAGCGTGCGCTCGAACTGGCCGGTGTTCTTCTCGTTGATGCGGAAATAGGTCGACAGTTCCATCGGGCAGCGAACGCCCTTCGGCACGAAGACAAATGATCCGTCCGTAAAAACGGCGCTGTTGAGCGTTGCATAGAAGTTGTCGCTGACCGGCACCACCGAACCCAGGTATTTCTGTACCAGTTCAGGGTATTCGCGGATGGCTTCCGAGATCGACATGAAGATCACGCCGGCCTTCTTCAATTCCTCCTTGAAGGTGGTGACGACCGAGACCGAATCGAACACCGCATCGACGGCGATCTTGGACGTCTGCACGCCGGCCAGGATCTCCTGTTCCTTCAAGGGAATGCCGAGCTTTTCGTAGACCTTGAGGAGTTCGGGATCGACCTCGTCGATCGACTTGGGACCTACCGTGCTCTTCGGCGCGGCGTAGTAATAGAGATCATTGAAGTCGATCTTCGGATAATTGACGCGCGCCCACGTCGGCTCTTCCATGGTGAGCCAGCGCTTGTAGGCGTCGAGCCGCCAGGCAAGCATCCATTCCGGTTCGTTCTTCTTTGCGGAAATGAAACGGATGATGTCCTCCGACAACCCCTTCGGGGCCTTGTCGACTTCGATCATCGTTTCGAAACCGTACTTGTACTGGTCCACATCGATCTGGCGCACCTGATCGATTGTTTCCTGCACGGCAGCCATGCGCGTTCTCCAATCTTGCCGGGTCCAAGGTCCGGCAGCTTGCTAACGTTCCAAGCGGAAACCCGCTCTTTATGTAGTCGTCAGAGGCGAACTTTTCACCCCTTTTGGCAAGCGGAAAATTGTCTTTCCGCAAATTTCCATCGCATTCACGCGGCCCGACCCGAAACCTTGCGACGTGCGGCGATCCGCATGAAGATTTCGATGGCCCGCTCGATTTCATCCTCGGTGGTCGAGAAACCGAGCGATATCCTCAACCCTCCTGTCTTGGCGTCGCGACCCATGGCCGTCAGCACATGACTTTGCCCGACCTTGCCCGAGGAACAGGCAGCCCCCGCCGAGAGCGCCAAACCCTCCAGATCGAAGGCTATCTGCCCTGTTTCGGCCTTCAGTTCCGGAAGCGTGAAGAAACACGTATTGACAACGCGCTTCTCGGCCTCGCCATGAATAACGACGTCCGGCGCCGATGCACGCATGCCCCCTTCGAGCCGGTCGCGCAAGGCGCCGATTGCCGCATTCCGTTCGTCAAGGCCCTCGGCCATCCAATGCGCGGCAGCGCCGAAACCTACGATTGCCGCGACGTTCTCCGTTCCGGCGCGATGTCCCTTTTCTTGGCCGCCACCACGGATAAGCGGAACAGGCATCAGCGTTTCGCCGCGTGACACCAGCGCGCCGGCACCCTTCGGCCCGCCAATCTTGTGGGCGGAGAGAATAAGGAAATCAGCACCGAGCGTGGCCATGTCGATCGCGATCCGGCCCGCCGCCTGGACGGCGTCGACAACCAGTAGCCCTCCGTGGGCGTGGACGATTGCAGATGCTTCCGACACCGGCTGTATGATGCCGGTTTCGTTGTTGACCAGCATGATCGCAATCAGCGGCGGTCCGGCATCCTGCGGATGAGACGCCAATAGCGTCTCAAGCGACTTCAGATCAACAACGCCCGAAGCTTCAACCGGAATCTCGGTAACTCGCTCCCGGTCAAAGCGCCCGCCTTCACGGATCGCCGGATGTTCGATTGCCGAGACATAAAGACGTGCAACGGAGAGCGGTGCCCGCCCCATCCGGAAGTCGGGCGTCAGCACATGGTTTGCGGCCTCGGTCGCGCAACTGGTGAAGGTCACATGTGATGGCTCCGCTCCGACAAGTGCTGCGACCTGCCGGCGGGCCTTCTCCACCATGGCACGGGCCGCACGCCCCTCGGAGTGAACGGAGGAAGGATTGCCCAGCAGCGAAAGCGCATCGACCAGGGCGTCACGCGCTTCGTCAAGAAGCGGAGCGGTCGCGTTCCAGTCGAGATAAATGCGCTTCTTCGCCATGCCTCTTCCGCTTTTGGCCCAATACCGATGTCCCGGCGCATTTTTCTTGAAATTTCAGCCGGGCTTGCCTTATGACACGTTCAACGACGGATGGTCCGCCATCCACTTTCGAACGGTTCTAAACTTTGTTCTAGAAAAGCTGACTTCGTTAGTCAAGTCATCCTGCTGCACTGAACGAAGTGGGACCCCAAAAAAACACAGGGACCGGAGTATCAATGCCCGAAGTGATTTTCAACGGCCCGGCGGGCCGCCTCGAGGGCCGCTATCAGCCTTCCAAGGAAAAAAGCGCCCCGATCGCGATCATCCTGCATCCGCATCCTCAGTTCGGCGGCACGATGAACAACCAGATCGTGTATCAGTTGTTCTACATGTTCCAGAAGCGCGGCTTCACCACACTGCGCTTCAACTTCCGCGGCATCGGCCGCAGCCAGGGCGAGTTCGACCACGGCGCCGGTGAACTGTCCGACGCCGCCTCCGCGCTCGACTGGGTTCAGAGCCTCCATCCCGATTCGAAGAACTGCTGGGTCGCCGGCTATTCCTTCGGATCCTGGATCGGCATGCAGCTTCTGATGCGCCGTCCGGAGATCGAGGGCTTCATTACGATTGCCCCGCAGCCGAACATCTACGACTTCTCTTTCCTCGCCCCCTGCCCGTCTTCCGGCCTCGTCATCCATGGCGATAGCGACAAGGTGGCCCCGGAAAAAGACGTCCAGGGTCTGGTCGACAAGCTCAAGACCCAGAAGGGTATCCTTATTACCCACAAGACGGTGCCCGGCGCCAACCACTTCTTCAACGGGCAGGTCGATTCCCTCATGGCCGAATGCGAGGATTACCTCGACCGCCGTCTGGAAGGTGAGCTCGTACCAGAACCGGCAGCGAAGCGGATCCGCTGAAGGACCGACAGTCAGGAGGATTGCGGGTTTGAGCGCGGCTGTTCGCTTCGATGCAATCGGATTTGCCGGCGGCGGCAACCGCTGCTACTGGCAAAGCGGGTTTTGGGAAGCTTTCAACGCCATCCACCCGCAGCAGCCCTCCTTCTACGTCGCAGTGTCGGCGGGCGCCTATCATTGTGCAATGAATACGATAGGCATCGGCGACAGGGTGAGGCGTGAAGCCTTTGCCTTTGCCGAACGCGCAATGCCGGATATCGACTGGTCGGCGCTTCGCAGGCGACAGTCGCCGCTCGTCGTCGGTTCGCTCTACCGGCGGTTCCTGACGGAGCAATTCGGAGAGGCAGAACTCTCGGCATTGAAGAACAGCCCGCCAATCCTGATGCAACTTTCCTGCCCACCCAACTGGATGCCGGGTGCCGTAGCAGCCCTCGGCTCGATAGCGGCCTACCAGATCGAGAAGAGGCTGACCGGCGGCGCGCATTCCAGAGCTGGCTCCTATCTCGGCCTGACACCGGCCTGGATTTCCACCCATGACCTTCGAAGCGCCGGCGATCTAGTGGATGCGATCATGGCTTCCTCCTCGGTGCCACCCTTCATGCCGGTCGGCAGGATCGGTGGCATGGCGAGGCTCGATGGCGGCCTTGTCGACAATCCACCGCTGAGGAAGCTCGAGGGAGCCGAGCGGGCGGGTGGCCGGACATTGCTGCTGACGACCCGCTATTGCCGACTTCCCCCTTCGGCTCCCGGTCGCACAATCGTCGGTCCGAGCGAGGAAATCACGGTGAACAAGTTCACCGTGAGCGATGCGCCGGGCCTTCGTCGGGCCTTCGAAATCGGCCTGAAGGACGGGGAAGCCTTCGCGAAAACGATACCCGACCGGTTTGGCAAGTGAGTGTTCCCGCCGGCAATCGGCGAGACGCTATCTCGAAAGCAGTTTCACCAACACGCCGCCCGTCGCCGGCTCCCTGACTCCGGTCGTTCCCGGAAATGTCAGCGGAAGGCCCTTGAGCGCCCGCACGGCCAAATAGGCCCAGGCCTCCGCTTCCATGGCGTCGCCGTCGAGTCCCGCTTGCTCGGCCGTGATGACCTTGGCGCCATGCTTGGCCGCCTCGGTGCGCAGATCCTCCATGATGGTGCCGTTCAGACGTCCGCCTCCGCAGATCACGAAGGTCTTCGGCATTTCCGGCAGATGACCCGCGGATATGAAGATGGAAGCTGCGGTGATGTAGGCGAGTGTCCGGGCTCCGTCCGCAAGCTCTGCATCGCCACCGGCGGGTGGAACGAAGTCGCTGCGATCGAGCGAACGGCGCTTCTCGGCGGTGAAAAATGGACTTGCCAGATAACGCTGCGCCAGCTGATCGATGATCCGGCCTTCCGATGCGATCCGCCCACCCTGGTCGAAGGGAATACCCGCATGAGCTTCCACCCACTGGTCGATCAGCGTGTTGCCCGGCCCGCTGTCGAAAGCGAAGACCGATCCGTCCTCGCTGATATAGGTCAGGTTGGAAATGCCACCGATATTGACGAAGCAGACCGGCCACTGCGGATTGTCGAGGTTTCGGGCGAGTGCTGCGTGATAGGCGGGCACAAGCGGGGCGCCCTGCCCCCCATGGGCCATGTCGTTGGCACGCATATCGTAAACGACCGATATGCCTGTTTCCCGCGCCAGCAGATCGCCATCGCCGATCTGCACGGTCAGACCCACATCGGGACGATGCAACACCGTCTGCCCGTGGAAACCGATGACATCAACATCTTCTGGCAGGATATTGTTTGCCTGAAGGAAATTCTTGACTGCCTCGACATGACGCAATGTCAGGTCGCGCTCGAGGTCAGCGAGTTCTCCGGGACGCTCATTGCGCTTGCTGATCGTCCGGGCCCGATCGAGGCCGCTCTTCAGCCGATCGCGGAATTCCGGATCGTAGGGGGCCGACGAATTCGGGCCGCGGACCACTGCCGCTTCGCCATCCGTGTCGACGAGAGCCACGTCGATCCCGTCCATCGAAGTGCCACTCATGAGGCCGATCGCTCGCATCAGTTTAGCCAAGGCATTGCCTCCCGGAGACTCGAATGGGTTCCATAGAAAACATTCATGACCGAAACAGGTGCACTTTTCAAAAAACAATGCTAAGTCGCCCGCGAAATTCCCGCATTCCGACAGTCAGAAAGCATGAGCGTCATGACGAAGTTCAAATCCGATTTCCTCCACACGATGCAAGAGCGTGGCTTCATTCATCAGATCTCTGATGAAAGCGGCCTCGACGATCTGTTGTGCAAGGAAACGGTGACGGCCTATATCGGCTTCGACCCGACGGCGCCCAGCCTTCATGCCGGTTCTCTGATCCAGATCATGATGCTGCACTGGTTCCAGGCGAGCGGCCATCGGCCGATCTCGCTGATGGGCGGCGGCACCGGCATGGTTGGTGATCCGTCCTTCAAGGACGAGGCCCGCCAGTTGATGACAGTCGAGACAATCGAGAACAACATCGCCTCGATCAAGGAGGTATTCTCCAACTACCTGACCTATGGCGATGGCGCGAAGGACGCGTTGATGATCAACAACGCCGAATGGCTGCGCTCGCTCAACTATCTCGAATTCCTGCGCGATGTCGGCCGGCATTTCTCGGTCAACCGCATGCTCTCCTTTGACAGCGTCAAGACCCGTCTGGAACGCGAGCACTCGCTGTCCTTCCTGGAATTCAACTACATGATCCTCCAGGCCTACGACTTTGTCGAACTGGCGCAGCGCTACGACTGCCGCCTACAGATGGGCGGCTCCGACCAATGGGGCAATATCGTTAACGGCATCGATCTCGGCCATCGCATGGGAACAAAACAGCTCTATGCCGTGACGTCGCCGCTGTTGACCACCTCTTCGGGCGCCAAGATGGGCAAGTCGGCAACTGGTGCCGTCTGGCTCAATGCCGATATGCTCTCGGCCTACGACTTCTGGCAGTACTGGCGCAACACCGAGGATGCCGACGTGCCGCGCTTCCTCAAGCTATACACGACCCTGCCGATGAGCGAGATCGGCCGCCTTGCGACGCTCGGCGGTTCAGAGATCAACGAGGTGAAGAAGATCCTGGCAACTGAAGTGACGGCCATCCTGCACGGACGCGCCGCCGCCGAGGAAGCAGCAGAGACCGCCCGCAAGACCTTTGAGGAAGGCGCCCTCGCTGACAACCTCCCCTCCATCGAGGTTCCGTCCGCCGAGCTTGAGGCCGGAATTGGCCTGCTTTCCCTGATCGTCCGCGCGGGACTTGCCACGACCAACGGAGAAGCACGCCGTCATATTCAAGGCGGCGCCGTACGCATCAACGACCAGCCGGTCAGCGACGAGCGCATGATTGTGGGACCGGCCGAACTGACCGGCGACCATGTGGTCAAGCTCTCGCTCGGCAAGAAGAAGCACATTCTCATACGCGCCGTCTAGGCCGCCCCTCGCGGTCTGAATTCGAGGAAGGCCGGCATCCCCGATACCGGCCTTTTCTTATCGGAACTCGAAGATCTGCCGGAACACGCCAGGCGCGATAATGGATAACGGATTGATGTCCAGTTTCGGTTGTTCGGTTGCTCCCGTCAGTCTGAAAGTGATGCCGAGCAGGCCACCGTCGCGTCCATTGCCGAGGAGGATGCCGATGACCGGCAACTCGCCGAAAAGCCGATTGAGACCATAGGCCGGCATGAAGGTGCCGGTCAGATCGATCTGGCCCCGGCTGTCGCGCACCGTACCCTGGAAGGTGGCCCCCACCTGGTCGCCGCGCACCACGCCGTTGTCGATCTTGAGCCCTCCATCACTGTAAACGAGACGGGCGAACCCACGCTGGAAACGAGACGAACTTACATCTATATCCCGCTTCACCGCCTTGTTGAGGCTGCGCCCGTCAGCACCGGTCGGCGTCGAAACAATCGACTGCAAACGCTGTTCATTTTCCACGCGGAAATTGCGGATATCGAGCGTCCCGTTCCAGATTCCCCCGGTCGCTTCCTTGAGTTTCAGATTCAGAAGACCTTCGCTCATCCGGCTATAGAGGTTGGCGAACCGCGCCAGGGAGCCCGCATCACCGCTCGCGACCGAGACTTCGCCAAGTCCCGAGGGTTTACGCATCTGCGCAACCACAGCCTGGCCGTTGTCGGTAACCGCGGAAAACTCGAGACCCATCGTCTTTCCATTGCGTGCCGAATAGTCGATCGAGACGTTCGAGAACGCCTCGTCACCAAAGCCCACGATCCTGTCGAGTTTGCCTTGCAGGCGAATTCCGTAGCGATCGGGGCTGTCGCCATCGTTGTCGCCGGCAGAAGGCGACTTCAACTGGGCGATCAGCGAACGCACATCGGCGGATTGCCCCGAAAGTGCGATCTGGTAAGTCCCCTTCGACTGGCGCACGGTGACCGCATAATCGTCGGCAGGCGACAGGCGTATCCTCGACAGATCGGCGGATACGAGGCCCGACTTGCTGACCACCATCGATCCGGCTGCGCCAAATCCCTCGCCGTCGAGGACGAACTTGTCGATCGCCGTCTGCTCTTGGCCTTCGGTCACCTCAAAGGTTGCCCTGGCTGCAATTCCCTTGCCCTTCGCCCAGCCGATCCAGGGCACGGTCAACACGGCGGACGACAGATCCGCGGTCACGGATTGCCGCTTGTCATCGATCCTTGTCATCTCGACGCTGATCGGCCCGTCAATGACATCAGCCAGCCCCGGTACGAAGTGTTCCCGCTGGGCATTGTTGAGCTTCACCTTGATCCTACGCTCGCGAACGAACTTCGGATCGGCCTCCACCGGCTCGGTGAGTTGTATATCCATGGGCACGTCATCGACGTTCGCCGTGCCCTCCAGCCGCGCCATGCGCGGATCGACGTCGAGGATACCGGAAAGCTTGCTGATGCGCCTGCCGACGAAGTCCCTTGCGACATCGACCTCGGTGAGATCGAGATGAGCCTTCCATTCCGGCGGTGGGGGATTTTGATCCGAGATCAGGCCAAGCCTGATCTCGGCGTTGCCCTTCACGAAGCCCTTGAAATCCGCGACCTCGAAGCCGGCACGCTTCAAAGCATTGATGGGCTTGTAGGAAACCAGTTCGGCCACCGCATCGGCCGCGCCGGACACTGCAATCTTCAGATCGCCCATCAACGGCTTGGTGTAGATCTGCCCAAGCGCGATTTCCCCGCTCTCGACCTTCACGCTGCGCCCGGATGGAAAATATGATGTTCCGCTGTGGATCGTGGTCACGACTTTCGGACCGGTCAGGTCGAAATGGGCCGCGGTTTCGCGGATCGGCGGTATGTCTCCTGTAACGTTCATCCGTGCATTGACGATGTCGAAGCTGATCCTCAACTCGTCTTCACCCAGGTGCAACGGCTTAGGCTCCACCGTCAGCCGCCCTTTGGGGATGAATACCTGGATAGAACCCTGGCTGACGGTGCCGCCAAAGAGATTGGCAAAGACCCAACGTCGCGGCTTGTCCGCGATCCAGTAGGGCCAGAGCTGCTTGATCACCGACGTATCCATGTTGGCAATCTGTGCACCGAAGCTGATCTCCGGTCCTTCTCCCCCAAATCGGGCTCTCAGCGACCCGGTCATCGTCCCCTTCGGCGTCGAGACGCTCAACGTATCGACCTGAAGCTCGTTGCCGGCGTGCAGATAGCGCCCATAGACCTTTAGCGAAAAGGGGAATGGCTGTTCGCCGGCGGCAGGAACATCTGCCCTGCCCTCCGGGATGAGAAAATCGATCCCGATCCCGGCGCCCGCAACCTTGTTATCCGGCAAGCGGTCCAGATCGATCAGCCCCCCTGAAATAGGCAAAATCATGGGGCCAAACTCGACTTGAGAAGAAGCGATTTCAATCGTGTCCTTCGTAAAATCATAAAGGAGGTTGAGCTTCGCCCGGGTCATCTCCTGAGGTATGCCGTCCGAATAAACCGTGCCGCGCTGGCTCAGCGCAGTCATCTGCAGGGCCGCAGCTCGCCCGTCCGCCGCCCGCCTCGCCATCACCGCGACCTCCGCCGAACCGTCGAAACCCTGGCGGGCATTGCCACGCGAATCGCGCTGAAGGAGGAACGGTGTCAACCTCAGGTCAGCTATCCGGGCCGTCAGGGAGCGCACCTTGCCTTCGACGTTGATGGTGTTGGCAGAAATCTCGCTCTCATAACCGTTGACGGCGACGATGCCGCCGATGGCCAGCGAAGCATCGTCTCCACGCTCCATCGTCAGGTCGCGGACCGAAACCAGAACCGGCCGGCCGTCGGCTTTACGCATCGCAAGCTCGAGATCACCGATCAGCGTTCGGTCGAGGCCGCCATTCAGGATAAAGCCCTGCAGCGAATCAAGCTGTGAAAAGGTGCCTTCAAGAAGGGCCGGGATCGAATCGATCCGCAGGTCTGCAAAATCCGGCGGAGAACCGGACGACAGCAATGATCCGTCGATCTTCATGCCGTCAGCTTCGATCTCGTTCACAGAGAACCGGCCGGACAGGAGTTCAAGCGGATCGACGACAAGACGGACCGCTCCGGTTCTTGCCAGCGCAGTTTCGCCATCGACGCGGGTGACGACCACGTCGCGGGCTTCGACCGCAAGCTTGAAACCCTCCGAAAAGCGGACTGCCGTGCCCGAAATCTCCGCGCGAAACTGCGGTCCCAGAGCCGAGTTCAGGACCGTTCGGGCGCCGTTGGCGAGCATTCCGTCAAGCGCACCGCTCTCGACCACGGCAAAGAACCCGCCGCCGATCAGGAGAACGAGTGAAAAGAAACCGATAATGTATCGCGCGAACCTGCCAATCCGTGTCGGTCGTGCCGGGCAATGCACGATCATGGGATCTTCGGCGCGCGCAGACGGCAGATCGTGCAAGGGAACTATGTCTTTCTTGCGAAATCTTACCTTTTCGCCGCGGATTTCTCCCATGTGGTGGCGACTGTCTCCGTTTGTCCGCTTGAATGACAGACGTCATGCTGGACGGCTGCTGTACGGACTATATATCCATGAACACGTATTTCACCCATAAAACTGGCAAAAGAAAGGTTATCCCATGGCGGAATTGGCAATCGGAGACAAAGCTCCGGACTTCACCCTCCCGCGTGACGGAGGGGGAACCGTGTCGATTTCGCAATTTGCGGGACGCCCCGTCGTTCTCTACTTCTACCCCAAGGACAACACGAGCGGCTGCACCACCGAGGCGGTCGACTTCACTGCTCTCGCGAATGAGTTCGAGAAAGCCGGCGCGGTAGTCATTGGTGTGTCGCCCGATTCGGTCGCGAGCCACGACAAGTTCGTCGCCAAGCACGGGCTGTCGGTGATCCTTGCTTCGGATCAGGATACGAAGATGGCCTCCACCTATGGCGTCTGGCAGGAAAAGAGCATGTATGGGAGAAAATACATGGGCGTCGTGCGCACGACATTCCTGATTGGCCCCGATGGAAAGATCGCCGCCGTCTGGAACAAGGTGAAAGTCTCCGGACACGCCGGGGCGGTGCTCGAATCCGTTCGCAACCTCTAGGATTCCGGGATCGTACTTGCATGACAGACTATGGCGATATCCAGTCGCTGCGCGGCGGCGCCACCATGGCGATCCGGGCAGCCGATCTCGACCGGAAGACCGCGCTCGCGCAGGAAACCGCACGACGCTGGCAAGCCCGGCGCCTGTCATTGCGCTCGCCGTTCGACCCGGAACTTCCGGAAAGGCCGGGTCGCCCTGCGCGTCCCGTGCTCGTTCCACCGAAGGCGACCGAGAAGCGTTCCCTGCACACCCTTCCCGGGCGAATCGCAATGCTCCATGCGCTCGCCCACATAGAACTCAACGCCGTCGATCTCGCCCTCGATATCGTCGCCCGTTTTGCGACAAAGCCGGTGCCGCACTCCTTCTTCGACGGCTGGATGCGCGTTGCCTTCGAAGAGGCCAAGCACTTCGGCATGGTGCGAGACCGATTGAGGGCGCTTGGTGCAGACTATGGCGACATGCCTGCCCATGACGGCCTGTGGCAGGCGGCCCACTCCACCCGCAACGATCTGACTGCGCGCCTGGCGGTCGTTCCGCTTATCCTCGAGGCACGCGGACTGGATGTCACTCCATCGCTTCAGGACAAGATGCGCGAGACTGGCGACATCGAGAGCGCCGATGTCCTCAATGTAATCTACGAAGACGAGAAGGGGCATGTCGCAATCGGCGCGAAGTGGTTCCGCTTCCTGTGCGCCCGCGAGAAGAAGGACCCCGCGCGCGCATTCCAGGAGCTTGTGCGCGCGAACTTCCGCGGCGCGCTCAAGGGGCCCTTTAACGATATTGCGCGCGCCGAGGCGGGGCTCACGCCTTCCTTCTACCGCTCGTTGACGGCGACAAGCAGCGGCTGAAACGAAGGCGTGAATCGTCCTCAGGAGAATGCATTCAAACATTTATTAACCTTAACAACGTCTAATCACGGCAGGAACGGATGAAGAGGATCTGATCCCAATCTCCGTCCGCGACACCGGATGCGGCTCAGTTTTCCGACAGCCGCAACATTGGCAAGAGTTGAGGAAATCTCGTGACCGCACGGACAGGAAACCAGATCTTCGGGAAACGCCGCACACAACATGTCATCATCCTGGCGAGCGGCGACAAGATCCGGCACATGACGGTCCGACCCTGGATGGCGGCCCTCGTATTCTGCTTCCTGGGCGTGATGGCTATCGGCTATCTTGGGGCCACCTCCTATCTTGTCATGCGCGACAACCTGATTGGCGCATCCATGGCCCGCCAGGCGCGTATGCAGCATGTGTACGAAGACCGCATCGCCGCGCTCCGCGCCCAGGTGGACAGGGTCACATCGCGGCAGCTGCTCGATCAGCAGGTCGTCGAGGAAAAGGTCGAAAAACTCCTGAAACAGCAGATGGCCCTTTCGTCGCGTCACGGCAGGCTCGGCACATTGCTCGACCGGGCCGAAGAAACGGGCGTTCTTCCGAAAGAAGGACCACTCCCGACGAGCACACGCGACAAAGGCACGGATCGAGCGAGCCTTTCTGGCGGCGTCAAAGCGATCGAGGGCCTGCTCGGCGGTTCCAATCCGACCTCCGGGGCGAAGGAGACTGCCGCACTTGGCTATGCGCCGTTTCCTGAGTCGGTCGCTGATCGTACCGACCGCGTTTTTTCAAAGGTGACGCTCTCCCTGAAAGATATCGAACGCGAACAACTTGACCGGATAAGGAGGCTGACTTCAGGGGCGACCGAGACGGCGGACGAGATCGAGACTATATTGCAGCGCAACGGCGTTGCCATCAGTCCAGCGCAAATTGACACAGAGGAGCAGGATATCGGCGGTCCTTATGTGGATCCTCAGCCTGCCGAGGCATTCGATACCTCCCTCAACGGTCTCGATTCGGCGCTGAACCGCCTCGAGACCGTCCGCGACACGGCGCGCAGGCTTCCCTTCGGCAATCCTGCGCCCGGCAAGGACATCACCAGCCGCTTCGGAAATCGCCGCGATCCCTTCCTCGGACGCCTCGCCCTGCACGCTGGCATCGATTTCCGCTCCCCGATCGGGGGCGAGATCAGATCCACCGGCCACGGCAAGGTCATCACGGCTGGCCCAGGCGGGGGATATGGCAATATGGTCGAACTCGACCACGGCCTGGGCTTCACGACCCGCTATGGCCACATGTCGCGCGTGCTCGTGAAAGTCGGCGACGTGGTCGAAACCGGCGATGTGATCGGCCTCTCCGGCAATACGGGCCGCTCAACCGGTCCGCATCTGCACTACGAGGTGAGGAGATACGGCGCACCGGTCGACCCGATCCATTTCCTCAACGCCGGAATGAAGCTGACCAGCCTCATCAATTGACAGCCGGCGCGGCTATGTCACATTCGGCTTACCGGAGTATTTCGCGTTTCCGGAAGTATGCTTGCAGGCACTGCCCTGTCTGTTCCGGTCGCCCGCCGCGGCGCTTGAGGCATTATTAATCCTTTATCGCCGCGAATCCCGCGATTTCCTTGACTTTCCGCCTTTTTGGCACTATCCCCGCGCTAACGTTAACGCCCGCGTTTCAGGGCGCTTCAATAGTGTTCGAAAGAACCGGAACGGAAACAGATTCCCCATTGACCACATTTGCTGACCTTGGCCTGAGCCAAAAAGTACTTTCAGCCGTTGCTGATGCCGGCTACACGACCCCTACCCCAATCCAGGCCGGTGCAATTCCGCCCGCCCTTCAGCGCCGTGACATCTGCGGCATCGCCCAGACGGGAACGGGCAAGACCGCGTCCTTCGTCTTGCCGATGCTGACCCTTCTCGAAACCGGCCGCGCACGCGCACGGATGCCGCGCACGCTCATTCTCGAGCCGACGCGCGAACTGGCCGCGCAGGTCGCCGAGAATTTCGAGAAATATGGCAAGAACCACAAGCTGAACGTCGCGCTTTTGATCGGCGGGGTCTCCTTCGAGGAGCAGAACCGCAAGCTCGAGCGTGGCGCCGACGTGCTGATCTGCACGCCCGGCCGCCTGCTCGACCATTGTGAACGCGGCAAGCTCCTGATGACCGGCGTCGAGATCCTCGTTATCGACGAAGCCGACCGCATGCTCGACATGGGCTTTATCCCGGATATCGAGAAGATCGCCAAGATGATCCCGTTCACACGCCAGACGCTGTTCTTCTCGGCGACCATGCCGCCGGAGATCCAGAAGCTGGCCGACCGCTTCCTGCAGAATCCCGAACGCGTCGAAGTCGCGCCGCCGTCCTCGACCGCCAAGACCGTGACGCAGCGCCTCGTCGCCGTGCACAACAAGGACTACGAAAAGCGCGCCACCCTTCGCGACCTGATCAAGGCGCAGGACGACCTGAAGAACGCGATCATCTTCTGCAACCGCAAGAAGGACGTGGCCGACCTGTTCCGTTCGCTGGAACGGCACGGATTCTCGGTCGGCGCGCTGCATGGCGACATGGACCAGCGCTCGCGCACCAATATGCTTGCCGGCTTCAAGGACAACCAGATCACCCTGCTGGTCGCCTCGGACGTCGCCGCCCGCGGCCTCGACATCCCGGATGTGAGCCACGTCTTCAACTTCGACATTCCGATCCACGCCGAGGATTATGTCCACCGCATCGGCCGTACCGGCCGCGCCGGGCGTTCGGGCGCAGCCTTCACGCTGGTCGCCAAGCCGGACACCAAATATCTCGACGCCATCGAAAAGCTGATCGGCCAGAAGATCGAATGGCTGAATGGCGACCTCTCGTCGCTGCCGCCCGCAGCCGAGAGCCACGATGACACGCGTGGCCGTCGCGGCACCAGGGACAAGACCCGTGGGCGCCGCGAAAGCCAAGGTCACAAAACCGATACCAAGATCGAGCAAACTAGCGACATTCAAGCCGAGGAAATGGTACCGGCAGCAAGGGCGGAAAGCGTGAAGACAGAACGCAAGGCAGACAAGCGGCCAAGCCAGCAGGCCAACCGCAATTCGCGGGACAACGCCGCCCCCAGACCGGCCAATGACGATCATCGCGAGCGCCGCCGCAGCCATCATCGCGACCACGATGATGGTCCGACTCCAGTCGGCTTCGGCGATGAAATTCCGGCCTTCATGCTCATCGTCGGCCACGCGAAAGCCTGATGGGCTTACCCGGCATCGATTTTCCCGGCGTCGGCGTGGGGCTTGCGATCCTTCGGGACGGCAAGCTTTTGCTGTGCCGCCGCCTGAGAGCGCCCGAGGCCGGTTTCTGGAACATCGTCGGCGGGAAGGTCGATCATCTGGAACCCGCGGAGCATGCCGTACGTCGGGAAGCCGAGGAGGAAACCGGGCTCACAATCGGCTCGGTCGAATTCGTCTGCGCGACCGAACAGATCATCGAGGCCGACAGGCAGCACTGGATATCTCTGCTCTACCGGACGACGGACATCGCCGGCGAACCGCGTCTGACCGAACCGGACAAACTGTCCGCCGTCGAGTGGTTCGACCTCGACGCCCTGCCGGAACCACTGTCAGCCTTCACCCGCGCCCTTCTGCCGTTTCTTCGCTGATGCGCGGCTTCTTGTCGGCTTGATCTTTTCGGCTTCAGCCCTCAGACCTGCCTCGAAGGCGAGCCGCACCCATTTCGCCATCTCATCCGGATCGTCATAGGCGTCCTCGGGCACCGACCAGTAGGGCATGGCGACCGGACTTTTCCCCTCCCGCTGATAGACCCACTGGCGCGCGCCGGCTGCGGCAAACTGCGGTGCCGTCTGCGCGTCGGCCTTGAGCATCAGTTCGTCGAACAGATGGAGCGCAATGATCACGCCCTGATGGTAGATCCCCTTGCCGCTGAACATGCGCTTGATGGCGACCGGCCCGAGCGACTCGAATATCTCCTCGATGGCCACATTCTCCATCCCGCTCAGCCCTTCAGGATACCGCCCGCCGCAACGACGGCTTCGGGCGTGTCGACATCGATGTGAGCCGCCGGGCCTATATCGACATCGATGATTTCGAGGCCCGACGTCTCTATGATGTGCCGGGCCCCCACATCGCCTTCGAGCTTCATGACCGCTGCAAAAGCCGGACGCGGAAGGAGGACCGGATTGCCGCGCTTGCCGCCGGACACCGCGCGCACGATCGCCCGACCGCCGGAGGCTCGAAATGCCTCCATCAGCATCTGCAGATCCGAGGCCGTCACGCCCGGCATGTCGGCAAGCATGACGAGAATGCCGTCAGCGTCGCGCGCACCCTGGGCGGCAAAGCCCGCGCACAACGAGGTTGCCATGCCGTTCGCATAGTCCGGGTTGTGCGCGATCTCGACGTCTAGGCCTGACAGGGCACTGCCGATCTCTTCGCTTCTGTGGCCGGTGACAACAACGACGCTGTCGGGTCCGGCCGAGAGGGCCGAAAGTGCCATGCGTCGCACCAGAGGCTGGCCATCAAATTCCGCAAGCAGCTTGTGCGGCCCGGAGGGGCCCATGCGGCTTGCCTTGCCCGCAGCCAGTAGGACGACCGCGACGGCAACCTTGCGCTGGCCGCCGGTCGACAGCTCGCGCGGCATCGGGCGGCTTGCGATCTCCATCAGCAGCCCACCCACTCCGAGCCCGGTCAGTTCCGCCCTGCCTGGCTTTTCCCCGGCGAATATCCGGCTCAGGACCCAGTCAAAACCGTTCTCCTTGGGCGAGCGGGCGCAACCCGGCGCGCCGATCACGGGCACCTCTCCAAGAAAGCCGAGCACCAGAAGATTACCAGGATCGACCGGCAAGCCGACCTGCTCGACATGCCCACCGGCAAGACGGATCGACTCGGGGATCACGTCGCGTGAATCGCAAACCGCCGATGCCCCAAAGACCACCAACATGCGCGGCCCCTCTACATCCTCCTCAAGCGCTGTCCTGATCGCCTCCGCCACGGCCTGCGCCTTGTGAGCGACACGAATTTCCCGCACAAGACGGCTCTGCGATGCCACCAGCCGCTGTTCCAGGAGCCGCGCGGTCTTGTCCATCACGGCAGGCTTCAGGGAGGGAAGCTCGGTTGCGATCAGCGTGACGGAGTAGCCCCTGTAGGGTTTTACCTCGAACGGGATCGATCCGGAGAGAATGGAGCATCCTTCATCGACACTGACAGCCGGTGCGGAGAGTGGAATTATCTTGATGGTCGCCACCAGATCGCCCGCAAGCACCGCGGAATGATCGGCAAGGCAGGCGAGCGTGATGGCCGGGTCGACGCGATTGAAGCGGTCGACACACGCCTTGTCGGCCACGAATACGCCGTTCTCCGTCGCATGGATATTGACGCGCCCGGTCGCGGCCGCAGTGAAGCGCAGGTGGCGCCGAGCGATGGCATCCGCCAATCTTTGGGCGGCCTCGTCTTCGGGGAGATCGCCCGCCTCCATCCGACAGGCGATCACGCCTGCGATGCCTGCAGCCCGCAGCCGCGCGATATCGGCCGCGCCCAGGCGATGGCCTTTGGACAATCGGCCGTCGGGAAGCCGTACCGCATGGGCCAGCACCGTGTCTTGCGCTTCATCGAGCGGAAACTCACCGAAAATCATGGATGCCCGCCCACCGCCGCGTTCAATTCTCGTCGTCGGAACGACTGAATGATCTCCGCCAGGACCGCAACGGCGATCTCCGCCGGCGTTGAGGCTCCGATATCGAGACCGATCGGTGCTGCGATGCGCTGGATTTCTCCGTCACTGAAGCCGGAAGCCTTCAACCGTTCGACCCGCTTTGCATGCGTTTTGCGGCTGCCCAGTGCGCCGACATAGAAACAACCTCGCCGCAACGCCACTTCGATGGGGTAGTCATCGATTTTCGGGTCGTGAGTGACGGCAACCAGCGCCGTGTAGGCATCGAGCGGCCTCTCCTGCAGCACGACTTCCGGCCATTCAGCGACAAGATCGGCACCATCGAAACGCTCCGCGGTCGCAAAGGCGGTGCGCGGATCGATGATCGTCAGATCAAAGCCGGCGATCGCCGCCATCGGATAGAGCGCCTGACTGATATGCACGGCGCCGATGACCACGATGCGCGGCGGAGGCAGGTGAACGTTGAGAAACAAGCTGCGGCCGTCGCATTCGAAGGTGCCAGACTTGCCCGAACGGAAGCGGGCCGAGATCTCCTGCCCCAGTTCGCCCGTCACCTGGTCGCCTTCGACCACCAGTCGGTCGCGGCCATCGCTGAGATCGGTGACGAGTATCGCTGCCTTGCGCGCCCTGCGCGCGGCATTCAGTTTCTTGAGGTTCAGCGGGTCCATCAGCCGAGCCTCTCGACATAGACGCGGATGCGGCCGCCGCAGGACAAGCCCACGCGCCAGGCGGTCTCGTCAGCAACCCCGAATTCCAGCATTTTCGGTTCACCGGCCTGCAACACGTCGAGTGCCTCGGTGATAACCGCGCCTTCGACGCAGCCACCCGACACCGAGCCTTCGAAATTGCCCTCCCCATCGATCACCAGATGGCTGCCGACGGGTCGTGGGGCCGAGCCCCAGGTTTCGACCACGGTCGCAACCGCGACGTCCCGTCCCTGGTTCATCCAGCCCTCCGCGATCATCAAGGGATCCAGATTGTCGGTTTCATGCATCATAACACGCCTCGCAGTTCTTGCAGGAAACGTCGCGGGTCGCCCTCACCCCTCTTCTGAGAGTCAAGTGCCGCGACCAGATCGGCCAGCGATTGCAGATTATGCACCGGGCGCAATTCGTCGACATGCGGCAACATCGCCCTGACCCCGCGTGCCCGCGCCTCGAAGCCTTCAAACCGCAACAGCGGATTGAGCCAGATCAGCCGACGGCAAGACCGGTGCAGCCGGTCCATTTCCTTGGCGAGCGGATCGACATCCTCCCGTTCGAGCCCGTCAGTGATCAAAAGGACCACCGCGCCCTGGCCGAGAACCCGGCGCGACCAGTTGCGGTTGAAGGTGTGCAACGCCTCGCCGATGCGGGTGCCCCCCGACCAGTCCTTGACCGCGCCGGCACACTGGTCGAGCGCTTCATCTGGATCGCGGTTGCGCATCTGGCGCGTAACATTGGTAAGGCGCGTGCCGAAGAGGAATGTGTGAACACGGCGGCGCTTTTCGGTCAAGACATGCAGGAAGTGCAGAAAGACCCGGGTATACTGGCTCATCGACCCGGAAATGTCGGCGAGCACCACCAGCGGCGGGTGCATCTCGCGCCTTTCCCGGTAACGCGGAAGGATCAGCGCGCCGCCGGCCCGGAGCGCCGAGCGCATTGTCGCCCGAGGATCCACCGACTGTGGCCTGTGCGAGGGCCTATAGCGCCGCACAGCGACCTTGTCGAACGGCAGCACCAGCCTTTCCATCTCCTTGCGCGCCCTTGAAAGCTCGGCCGCCGACATCTGCGCGAAATCCATGCCCCGCAGCAGTTCGCTTCCAGAGACGGTGAACCGCGCATCGATCTCGACATCCGGCTCTTCCTTTTCCTTGCGGCCTCTGTCCCGCTCGGCAAAGAGCGCATCACTGACTCGGGCCGAGCCTGCCTTCGCCTTTTCTTTCTCGCGGGCATCGGGCGCCACCGGTGACATCATCGCGATCATCTTCTGGACGAGATCGCGCGAACGCCAGTAAAGCCGGAAAGCCTCGTCGAAGACGGCCTGGTCCTCATGGCGCTTGACGAAAATACAGGAGAGTGCCGCGTGAAATTCCTCGCGCGATCCGATGCCGATGGCATCGACCGCGGAAATCGCGTCGGCAACAGCGCCGGGACCGGGCTTGAGGCCCGCCTTGCGCAAAACGCGGGCAAAGAAGACGACATTGTCGGCGAGACGCCCATCCCCGACCGGAACCGGCGGGACGACGATCCCATCGTGTCGGCCGGAATCGCCCCGCATGCTACACAGCCGCCAGCAGTTCGGCCTTGACTTCCGCAAGCACCTTCTGCCCCTCGCTGCCCTGAATGCGGGCGATATCGTCCTGATATTTCAGGAGCGTGCCGAGCGTGTCGGCGATGGTCTCTGGATCGAGCGCCAGCCGGTCGAGTTCTGTCAGCGCCGTCGCCCAGTCGATGGTCTCGGCAACGCCGGGATTCTTGAACAGGTCGACCGTTCTGAGCTTCTGAACATAGGCGACAATCTGGCGCGACAGCGTCTCGTTGCAGCCAGGCACCTTGCGCCGGATGATTTCCAGTTCCTGCGCCGCCTGCGGGTAGTCCACCCAGTGATAGAGACAGCGCCGCTTCAGCGCGTCGTGAACCTCGCGGGTGCGGTTGCTGGTGACGATCACGATTGGCGGATGGGCTGCCTTGACCGTGCCGAACTCCGGAATGGTCACCTGGAAATCAGACAGAACCTCGAGCAAAAAGGCCTCGAAGGCCTCGTCGGTGCGATCCAGCTCATCGATCAGGAAGACCGGCGCCTTTTCGCCCTCGCCCACGAGCGCCTGGAGCACCGGGCGGCGGATCAGATAACGTTCGGAAAAGATGTCGTGCTCCAGCCGGTCACGGTCGGCGATACCGACGGCCTCGGAAAGACGGATCTCCATCATCTGCGCCGGATAATTCCATTCGTACACGGCGGAAGCGACGTCGAGCCCTTCGTAGCATTGCAGCCGGATCAATGGACGGTCGAGCGCCTTTGACAGCACCTTGGCGATCTCGGTCTTGCCGACACCTGCTTCGCCTTCGAGAAAAAGCGGGCGTTGCATCCTGAGCGCCAGGAACAGCACCGTCGCTAGCGAACGGCCTGCAAGGTAGTCGTGCGCCGCCAGAAGATCGATCATCGCATCGATCGATTCCGGCATGCCATTTGTAGCTGAATTCGGCATTGTTCCTCCCTTTCGGAAGGAGCTTACAGTGACCGGTAGCCCCGGTCCAGATAGATGAGCGACTGATCGCGCGGCCCTAAATGGACCGCCATGACCTCCCCGAAGAGAACGGTATGGGTGGTCGTTATCTTCCTGTCCGTGACGCGGCAGTCGAAGGCCGCGATCGCATCGCTCAGAACCGGTGCGCCGGTCGCAAGCCTCTCCCAGGAGGCGAGCGCGAAGCGCTCATCGGCATTCATCCCGCCGAAGCCCGCAAAGGCATCCGCAAGCGGCTGGTGATGCGCGCCGAGCGTGTTGAGTGCGAAGTAACCGCTCTCGAAAAAGACACCATTGTTGGGATTGCTGTTGTTCAGGCAGACAAGCAGGCTCGGCGGCCGGTCGGAAACGGAGCACGCGGCGGTGACCGTGACGCCGCGCCGGATACCTTCAAATTCCGTCGTGACGATCTGCACATGGCCGGCATAGCGGCTCATTGCCTCCCGATAAAGGACGGGGTCCATTTGCTGCGTGTTCAACAATCACATTCTCCGGGGCGGCTTTCGCCGGACTGCTCTTCAGACCGTCAATATGGCGGCCAAGGTTTACGTTTTCTACAACGCCTCGGATTTTTTCGAAGATTCCACCCGGAAGCCGGAATTTGCAGTTTGTCCGGTTGAGGCTCTCCGCTAAGCTTCACGCCACACAAAAAAAATAGGAACTTGCCTCCATGCTTGCCTTGCGCTCCCTGCCGATCCTGATCGTCGCAGCATTTGCCCTGCCAGCGTTGGCGCAGGCAACGAGCATTGGCGTCGTCGCGCCGCAGTCCGGTCCGTTTGCGCTTCTCGGCGAGCAAATGCGCGCCGGCGCCACGGCGGCCGCGCAAGACCTCGGCGTCGAGATCCACCTGATCGATGAAACATGCGAGGCCGGAAGCGGTGAGGCCATAGCCCGACAACTGGACGAAGCGGGAGTTGATGCCGCGATCGGCTTTCTCTGCAGCGAATCGCTCGACGGTGCGCTTCCCCTGTTGAAGGGGGCCGGCATTCCGGCCATCACCATCTCGGTGCGTTGGCAGGTGCTGATGGAAGATGCCCTGAAGCAGCACTGGCCCTTCTTCCGCATGGCGCCAACTGCCGACAGCGAGTTCGAGAAACTGGTCGATGTCATCCTGCGGGGATGGCCCGGCGAGGCCTTCGCCCTGATAGAGGACGGCACCATTCATGGCCGTGAACTCTCCGAGGCGATCCGCAACGCGCTGGAAGAGCGCGGTATGAAACCCGTCTTCACGGATACCTATAGGCCGGGACAGGAGCAGCAGATCGCACTTGTTCGCCGATTGGCAAAGGCCGGCGCCAGCCACGTCTTTGTCGGCGGAGACAGGAATGACGTCGCGATCATTGCCAGGGACGCCGCCGCCGAAGGCATTTCACTGACCCTTCTCGGGGGCGATGCCATGAGGGCAGCTGACCAGCCTATTCCGCTCGCAGACGGCGTATTGGCGGTCGCTCTACCCAACTATGCCACCCTGCCCGAAGCCTCGCGGGTTGCCGCTCGCCTTGTCGAGAGTGGCGTCGCGCCGGACGGCTATGTCCTGCCCACTTATGCGGCTGCGCAGGTCGCCGCCGAGATATCCGCTAGTGCGGCCGGAAGCGAAACGACGATCGCCGACGTCCTCACGGGGACCGCTTTCGAAACCGTGATCGGCAAGGTTGCCTTCACCGCCGGCCACGAGTTGAAGGACAATCCGTACCAGCTGCAACAATGGAGCGGCGACGATTTTATTCCCTACGTACAGAGCAACTGACGAAAGCACTATGACGTAAGCCCGCCAGGCAATCCCATGCATGTTGTGACGCGCGCCGCGCGGTGATATGGCAGCGGCAAAACCCGCGTCCTTGCTGCCAGGAGCCCTGCCCCATGACCCGTCCGCTGCTGATCGCCCCCTCGATCCTCGCCTCCAATTTCGCAAAGCTCGGCCAGGAAGTCGCCGACGTCATCGAAGCCGGCGCCGACTGGATCCATCTCGATGTCATGGACGGCCATTTCGTACCGAACATCTCCTACGGTCCCGACGTCATCAAGGCGCTGCGTCCCTTCACCGACGCCGTCTTCGACTGCCACCTGATGATCTCGCCGGCAGATCCCTATCTGAAGGCATTCGCTGACGCCGGCTGCGACTATATCACGGTCCATGCCGAGGCTGGACCGCACCTGCACCGCTCGCTCCAGACGATCCGCGCTCTCGGCAAGAAGGCGGGCGTCTCGCTCAATCCTGCAACCCCCGTCTCCGTGCTCGAGCACGTCCTCGATGATCTCGACCTGATCCTGATCATGAGCGTCAATCCCGGCTTCGGCGGCCAGAAGTTCATCACGGCGATGGTTGAAAAGATTGCCCAGGCCGATCTGATGATCGGAGACCGCCCCATCATGCTGGAGGTCGACGGCGGCATCACCGCGGCAACCGCTCCACTCGTGACGGCTGCCGGTGCCAATGTGCTCGTTGCCGGATCTGCGATCTACAAGGGCGAAGGCGTTGACGACTACCGCAAAACCGTCGACACTCTGAGAAAGGCTGCCGAAGAGGGACGCAGTTGAAGCACATCTCGAGATCGCTTGCAGGCGTTGTCGCCGGGACCGCCCTGATCGCGGTACCGACCTTTGCCGGCGATATCGCGGGTTTTCAGTCGCTCGGCTTCTCCCCCGACGCTTCCGTCTACGCATTCGAGGAGTATGGCATCCAGGACGGCTCAGGCTTTCCCTACTCAAACGTCTATTTCATCGACACGAAGCAGGACCAGTACCTGCCCGGAACGCCGATCCGCATTCGGATCGACAACGAAGAGGCAAAGCTCGGCGAGGCGCGCGGGCAAGCAGAAATGAAGGCCGAGACGCTCGCCGAACAACACGCGCTGGCGGACAATCCCGGACAGCTTGTCGCCTTCAACCCGGTCACCGAAACCGAATCCGCACCCGATAGCCTACGCTACCGCGCCTATTCCGCCGATCCCGCCTTCGGAGAGCCTTACAAGCTGCAACTCGACGAGTTCTCCGAAGCTCCCTCAACCGCGTGCAAGGATATCGTTGCAGATGTGAAGGGCTTTCGCCTGCGCCTGACGGAGCGGGAAGGTGCGCCTGCCAACGAACTCGTTTATGAAGACGACCACGTTCCCGCAAGCCGGGGCTGCACGACCGGTTATCGCCTTGGCGGTGTCGTGACCCACCTTCCACGGGGCGGCCAGTCCGTGCATATGGTACTCGTTCTGGTCCTGAGCTACGGCTTCGAGGGGCATGACGGCCGATGGATCGCCGTGCCGGTTCACCCATGACCATGGATGCCCAACCAGAAATACCGAACCGCAGTTTCAGAATACGCCTCTCTGCCAGCGTGCCCTCATTGACCCAGTGGACACTGGGAGCCCTTGCCTGGGGCGCGGCCATGGCCTTCTCTTGCCTGCTGTCCATCACAATCCTGCGCTGGACGCCCTACGCCCATGAGAGGCAACTGCTGCTTCTCTTCTTTGTCGGAGGCGTCCTCGCCTGGCTCATTGCCTTGCCGCTGGTGCGCTTCTTCAGCCTGGGTCGTCCGGCCGAGACCCGCCTTGCCGCCGCGCTTCTGTTTCTCAGCGCCGGCACTGTCGGCATGACGGCCTATCTATTTGCGGTCGAGTATCGGGCTTTCTACGCCCAATGGCATGCGCCCTTCGGAACGAAGATCTGGGCGTACCAATACGCCTATACGACCGCATCCGCGTTCTATCAGTTCGCAATCCTCGGGCTGCGATTCTATTTTCCCCTCGGTCTGTTGCTTGTTGTGGCGGCAAGCATACTGCTTGCACGCCGCAGCCGTTGAGATTGCCGCCCGTCTTTGCTAAAGCGACGCCAACTCCAGCCGCAAAGTGAGAACGTCCGATGATCCCGCGTTATTCCCGGCCTGAAATGGTCGCCATCTGGTCTCCCGAAACCAAGTTCCGCATCTGGTTCGAGATCGAGGCGCATGCCTGCGATGCGCTCGCCGAACTCGGCGTCATACCAAAGGAATCCGCCCGCACCATCTGGGAAAAGGGCGGCGCGGCCAAATTCGACGTCGACCGGATCGACGAGATCGAGGCCGTCACCAAGCATGACGTCATCGCCTTCCTCACCCATCTCGCCGAATTCATCGGCCCTGATAGTCGCTTCGTCCACCAGGGCATGACCTCGTCCGACGTGCTCGACACCACGCTGAACATCCAGTTGGTGCGCGCCGCCGACCTGCTGCTCGCCGACATGGATCGAGTGCTCGCGGCCCTGAAGACCCGCGCTTTCGAACACAAGGACACCGTCCGCATCGGCCGCAGCCACGGCATCCATGCCGAACCGACGACGATGGGTCTGACCTTCGCGCGCTTTTATGCCGAAATGACCCGCAATCGCGCCCGTCTGGTCGCCGCTCGCGCTGAAATCGCAACGGGCGCGATCTCCGGCGCCGTCGGCACGTTTGCCAATATCGACCCGCGCGTCGAGGAACATGTCTGCGAAAAGCTCGGCCTCGTGCCGGAACCGGTGTCCACGCAAGTCATCCCGCGCGACCGCCATGCCATGTTCTTCGCCACTCTTGGTGTCATCGCCTCGTCGATCGAGAATGTCGCGATCGAAATCCGCCACATGCAGCGTACCGAGGTTCTGGAAGCGGAAGAGTTTTTCTCGCCTGGCCAGAAGGGTTCGTCGGCCATGCCGCACAAGCGCAATCCGGTGCTGACTGAAAACCTGACCGGCCTTGCCCGGCTGGTGCGGATGTCGGTCATCCCGGCGCTGGAAAACGTGGCGCTCTGGCACGAACGCGACATCAGCCACTCGAGCGTCGAGCGTGCAATCGGCCCGGATACCACGATCACCCTCGACTTCGCGTTGAACCGTCTGGCCGGCGTCATCGAGAAACTGGTGATATACCCCGAAAACATGCTGAAGAACATGAACAAGTTCAAAGGCCTGGTCATGAGCCAGCGTGTACTTCTGGCGCTGACACAGGCCGGTGTTTCCCGCGAGGACAGCTACCGCCTCGTCCAGAGAAATGCGATGAAAGTCTGGGAACAGGGTGCTGATTTCCTTGAAGAACTTCTAGCCGACAAGGAAGTGCGCGCTGCCCTTTCGGAAGACGAGATCCGCGAAAAGTTCGACCTCGGCTACCACACCAAACACGTCGACACGATCTTCAAGCGCGTTTTCGGCTAGGGTCGATCGGCCCTAGGCCGTCTTCGCAAGAGGTTCGCCACCGCGCGCGCGGGCCGTTTTGCGTGCGCAATCCTCTTCGAGGGCCTCATCGACATGTACGGCGATCGCGGATGCCACGTCGTCCTGGGCAGTCTCGTCTCCGTCAGCCGCCTTGGTGAGGATCTCGTTGAGCCGCTTCAGCTCATCTTCATCCAGGCTCTCGATGCCGATGAAGCGGTTTTCCGCATGGCTGGTCAGGATGAGTTCGTCCAGCTTGGTCTGAATCGCACGGGTGTCGCGCATCTGTGCATTCTGCAGAACAAAAACCATCAGGAAGGTGATGATGGTCGTTCCCGTATTCACGACCATTTGCCAGGTTTCGGAAAATCCGAATACCGGCCCGAAGGCCGCCCACATCAGGATCGCGCTGAATGCGACGGCAAAAACGGCGGGCTTTCCCGACCATTCCGAAACCCCTGTGGCAAAACGCGTAAAGACATTAGCTTTGGCGGCCATAACCGTCTCCCTTGTCGAAGTCGCTGGTAAACGCACGACTTCGCGCGTGGTTCCGGCAACACCGAATGTCGCGTTGACTCGCGTCAGCTTCGCCGGCAAGACTCTGCTGCACGTGGACTAACCAGAAGTGCTCACGGGGCACGGCCGATCCGACAGACGAAGGGGACCAGATGCCGGAAGCAATATCAGGAAAGCGCCGCCCCAAGGCTTTCTCCGGCGGAACGCTCATTGTCCTCTACGTCGCCCTGACCGCCGGTCCCGTTTTCCTGGCCTCGTTGAGCGGCGGCCTCCAGGCCGCGACGATCTATCCGATCCTCGCCCGCGCCACAGGCGTTGCCGCGCTGGCCATGTTCCTTATGCAGTTTGCCACTTCTGGCCGGTTCAAAACAATTTCGGGACGGATCGGCCTCGACCGCACCATGGGATTTCACCGGCTGGCTGCCGTCGGAGCGATGATCATGGTCGTCCTCCATGTCTTCTTCTTTCTCTTCCGCGGCAGAGACGGAAGCATCGCTACGATGTGGGAACGGCTGATCATCTATATGACAAGGCCGGATCTTCTGACAGGCGTCATCGCCGCCGGGCTCGCCCTGATCCTGATCCTCACAGGCAAATACATGCGCGGAAGACTGATCCCCTACCAGTGGTGGCGCATCCTCCACGGCCTGATGGCGATTTCTCTCGTTGTATTGGGATTGCAGCACGCCTTCACAAATGCTCGCTTCATGGCCGATCCGTTTGGTGCCAGTGCCATTCTGGCGGTCTCGTTGCTGGCCTTCACGTCGCTGGTCGTCGTCTACGCCGTGCGCCCCGTCCTGGCTTTCCGGCCCGGTTTCACCGTCGCCTCGGCAAAGGTCCTCAGCCCGTCTGTCGCCGAACTCGTGCTCACCACGCGGACGCCAGAGCGCTTTTCCTTCGAGGCCGGCCAGTTCGCCTGGCTTACCGTCGGCCGCCGCCACACCGTGACCGATAACCCCTTCTCGATCGCCTCGGCACCGTCCGACCTGCCGCAGTTGCGCTTCCTGATCCGCAATGCCGGCGACATGACCGCCAATATCGTCAATCTTGCGCCGGGAATGCCGGTCGGCGTCGACGGCCCTCACGGAAGCTTCACGCTCCATGAAGCGCAGAACGGCCCACTGTTCTTCCTTGCTGGCGGCATCGGGATCGCACCGGTTCTCAGCCTTCTGCGCGAACTGGCGGCCACGCATGACAAACGGCCGATCCGTCTTCTCGCCGGTGCGCGCGCGCCCGAGGATCATGTCGTGCGCAAAGAGATCACCCGTATGATGGAAGGACGGGAATTCAGGGCAATCTACCTGGCCGACAGCGGGGCCGACGGCATCGATTGCGAGGCCGGCGCATGCAGCCCCATCCATATCACGCAGTTGCTGGAAGGCCTCCTGCCGGCGCAGGCTACAGCTTACGTCTGCGGCCCGCCGCCGATGATGGAGAGCGCCGTTGCCCTCCTCATCGGCGCGGGCGTGCCCGTTGAACGGATCGTCATGGAGCGCTTCGACTTCGACGCTGGCAACGATGCCGTCTGCCGTGGGGTCCGCAGCCGCTTCATCGCCATCATGGCGGCGGTCTATGCCGTCGTTATTTCCGTTGGCCTGATCTCTGCCTGGTAGGGCAAGCCTCCATCAGATGTCCGGCAGGACATATGCCCGCATGCGTTGGCGCAATTCGGTCTTCAGGATCTTGCCTGTCGAGGTGTGCGGGATATCCGGAACAAATACGACGTCGTCCGGCATCCACCAATTGGCCACCTTTCCCTTCATGAAATCGAGGATATCGTTCTTGCAGGGCTCGCATCCCTCTTTGGCGACAATCACCAGAAGGGGCCGTTCGTTCCATTTGGGGTGATGCACGCCAATGACCGCGGCTTCCGCGACCTGTGGATGGCCGACGGCGAGGTTTTCAAGTTCGATCGAGGAGATCCACTCCCCACCAGACTTGATCACGTCCTTGGCCCGGTCCGTTACCTGCATGTAACCATGGCGGTCCATATGGGCGACATCGCCGGTATCGAACCAGTTCTCATCATCGAACTGTTCTTCTCCGCGCCCCTTGTAGTAGCCTGAGGATATCGCGGGTCCACGCACCTTGAGACGCCCGAAGGTCCTGCCGTCCCAAGGCAAGGGCTCGTTGTCGTCTCCGGTGATCTTCATCTCCACAGTGAATGGCGGATGCCCCTGTTTGACGAGGATGTCGAGTTGTTCCTCGCCTTCGAGATGCGCGTAGTCGGGCTTCAGGGAGCAAATTGTCCCGAGCGGACTCATTTCCGTCATGCCCCAGGCATGCAGCACGTCGACACCATAGCGATCCTTGAAGGCGGAAATCATGAAGCGCGGCACGGCAGCACCACCGATGATCACCTTTTCAAGGTCGGGAAGGTCTCCACCTTCCCTTTCGAGATATTGCAGCAACATCAACCAGATCGTCGGCACAGCCGCTGTGATCGTCACTCTCTCCCTGGTCAGCATCTCGTAGATAGACTTGCCGTCCATAGCCGGTCCCGGCAAGACCAACCGCGCCCCGGCCATGGGTGCGGCAAAAGCCAGTGACCAGCCATTGGCGTGAAAGAGCGGCACGACCGGCATGATGGCATCACGGGACGAAGCTCCGAACATGTCCGGCTGAAGAGCGGTCAACGCATGCAACACGTTGGAGCGATGGGAATAGACGACGCCTTTCGGATCGCCAGTCGTCCCGGATGTGTAACACATCCCGGCGGCGGCACGCTCGTCGAGCGCCTTCCACGCATGATCGCAATCGGCTTCCGCTAGCCACTCCTCGTAGGCGACCGCATTGACGAGTGTCGTCGCCGGCATGTCCTCCGGTTCACACAGGACCACGACCTTTTCAAGCGATGGAACCGAAGGAGCGATCGCCTCGACGATCGGCAAGAAAGTCCGATCCACGAACAGCATCCGGTCCTCGGCATCATTCATGATCCAGGCGATCTGCTGCGGGAAAAGCCGCGGATTGAGCGTGTGGTAGACGGCTCCGGCGCCCGTCACACCGTACCAGGCCTCGACATGACGCCAGGTGTTCCAGGCCATGGTGGCCACCCGGTCGCCAACTTGGATGCCTTCCGCCTCGAGACGCTTCGCGAACTGCAGCGAGCGCTGGCGAATTGTTCGGTAATTCGTACGGTGAATGGGCCCCTCGACCGAACGCGACACCACCTCACGGTCGCCGTGATAAAGGCCGGCATGGTCGATCACCTTGTGGCACAGCAATGGCCACTCCTGCATGAGTCCAAGCATTAAGTTTCCTCCCAGAACTTAAGTTTGCAGGTCGAGTGTACGTCGCACCGTTGCACTAGCAAGCGAAAACGCGGAGAAATTCTGACCGTCGAAGGAGCGCCGACCCTTGACGCCGGCAGAATGCGAACGCAGATAAGGCCGCATGAAAGCATCCGACGCCGATATCCTGATCATTCCCGGTTACACGAACTCCGGACCCGACCACTGGCAAAGCCGGTGGCAGGCCAGGCTGTCGACCGCGCGACGCGTCGAGCAGGCCGAATGGTCGAAGCCGGTGCGCGAGGATTGGGTCGATCGTGTGGTCGAGGAAGTCAATGCCAGTGCCCGGCCCGTGGTGCTGGTCGCTCACTCGCTGGGAGTGGCAACTGCAATCCATGCAATTCCCCGGCTCGCCGGCAAGGTCGCCGGCGCATTCTTCGTGGCCCCGCCGGACGTCGCCAACCCCTCCATCAGGCCGAAGCATCTGATGACCTTTGGTCCCTACCCACGCGATCCGCTGCCGTTCCCGTCGATCACGGTCGCCAGCCGCAACGACCCTTTCGGCACTTACGAACATGCCGACGACATCGCTAATGCCTGGGGTTCTCTTCTGATTGATGCGGGACAGTCGGGCCACATAAACGCCGAATCCGGCCATGGCCCATGGCCGGAAGGCACCATGGTCTTCGCCCAGTTCCTGAGCAGACTATAGCGCCGCGCAAAGGGTCAGCGATCGTCAGGAATTTCGCGAAACCTCTTCATTCTCGAACCTGAGCGGACCGCCGGAGACGCGTCTGGCCACGGCTCGATAAGCGGATGCCACAGCCCGTATAAGGCCATGGCACCGGCAAATTTGGCTGGTCAGTCTTTCTGAAGCTGCTCGACGGCCTGGGCGAGAAAATCGAGCATCTTCGCCCGCAGATCTTCGTCGCTGACGGTAACGCCCGCAGCCGTCAGGTCACCACGAACCTTGCGGAACACGTCCTCGTCGCCCGCTTCCTCGAAATCGGATGCCACGACTTCTTTGGCGTAAGCTTCCGGATCCTGCTTGCCGAGCAGACCGGCGGCCCACAAACCGAGCATCTTGTTGCGCCGCGCTTCGGCCTTGAATTTGAGTTCCTGATCGTGCGCGAACTTGTTTTCAAATGCCTTTTCGCGATCACTCATGCCGCTCATCTGCGTCTCCCAAAATAAAGCGCTACCTCGTGGGTCTCTCACCCCATTAATCAAAAGGCTGCACAAAGTGCAATGCGAACTTTGCCGATTCTCCGCCCTCGATTTCGATTTGGGCGAATTAAGTGGAAGGGACAACAGTTGCATTGTGAAAACCGGAGTTTTCCGCTATGGGACCGCTTCATAATCTATCCACGCGTCCTTGATGTGACGCCAACAGCAGAGACAACCAGCCATGAACCGTCGCCGCCGTGTATACGAGGGCAAGGCTAAGATCCTATACGAGGGTCCGGAGCCAGGCACGCTGATCCAGTTCTTCAAGGACGACGCAACCGCGTTCAACAAGAAGAAGCACGATGTCATCGAGGGAAAAGGCGTCCTGAACAACCGTATTTCCGAGTACGTCTTCACGCACCTTAACAAGATCGGTATTCCGACGCATTTCATCCGCCGCCTGAACATGCGCGAACAACTGATCAAGGAAGTGGAAATGATCCCACTCGAGGTCGTGGTGCGCAATGTCGCTGCGGGTTCGCTTTCCAAGCGCCTTGGTATCGAGGAAGGCGTCGTCTTGCCGCGCTCGATCATAGAATTTTATTATAAGTCCGATGCCCTCGAAAACCCGATGGTTTCCGAAGAGCACATCACGGCCTTCGGATGGGCTAATCCGGCGGAACTCGACGACATCATGGCGCTCGCGATCCGCGTCAACGACTTCCTCAGCGGCCTCTTCCTCGGCATCGGTATCCAGCTCGTCGATTTCAAGATCGAATGCGGCCGCCTCTACGAAGGCGACATGATGCGGATCATCCTGGCGGATGAGATCTCCCCCGACTGCTGCCGCCTCTGGGATATCGAGACGCGAGAAAAACTCGACAAGGACCGCTTCCGGCAGGATCTCGGCGGGCTTCTCGAAGCCTATCAACAAGTCGCCCAGCGTCTGGGTATCGTCAATGTAAACGAGCCGCTGCGCGGCACAGGGCCGATTCTGGTCAAGTAAGAACGGAGAACAGCTAAGTGATCAAGGCACGTGTCACCGTAACTCTCAAGAATGGGGTCCTCGACCCGCAGGGCAAGGCGATCGAAGGCGCATTGGGCGCGCTCGGATTCGAAGGCGTCGGCCACATACGCCAGGGCAAGGTATTCGACCTGGAACTGGAAGGCTCCGACAAGGCGAAGGCCGAATCCGACCTGAAAGCCATGTGCGAGAAACTCCTCGCAAACACGGTGATCGAGAATTATACTATCGCAATTGCCTGAAGGTTGAGGAGCAGGAAATCCACAACGTTTGCAGCGTGCTCGCACGCCACGAAAACAGCCTCGATCGCATCCAAAATCGCCTGGAGCTGCGGGAGCTCCAGGAAGCACAAGCAAGGTTTGAGCCGCACCCATGAAATCAGCCGTCGTCCAACTTCCTGGCCTCAATCGCGACCGCGACATGATCGCCGCGCTCACCAAGATTTCCGGTCGCGCACCGGTCACCATCTGGCAGACGGAGACGCAGATCCCCGATGTCGACCTGATCGTCATTCCCGGTGGTTTTTCCTATGGCGACTATCTGCGTTGCGGCGCGATTGCCGCCCGCATGCCCGTGATGCAGGCGATCAAGGCAGCCGCCGAACGCGGCGTCAAGGTGCTCGGCGTCTGCAACGGCTTCCAGATTCTCGTCGAAGCCGGCATGCTGCCGGGTGCGCTGATGCGCAACGCATCGCTCAAGTTCGTCTGCAAGGAAATCAAGCTCGAAGTCGTTAATGCCGACACCGACTTCACCCGCGCCTATGCCAAGGGCCAGATCATCCGCTGCCCGGTCGCCCACCACGACGGCAACTACTTTGCCGATGCCGAGACGCTGAACGCGATCGAAGGCGATGGCCAGGTGGTCTTCCGCTACGCCGAGGGGACCAATCCGAACGGCTCGATCAACGACATCGCCGGCGTGATTAACACGAAAGGCAATGTGCTCGGCATGATGCCCCATCCGGAAAACCTGATCGAGGCGGCCCATGGCGGCAACGACGGGCGCGGCGTCTTCGCCTCGGCGCTGGACGTAATCGCTGCTTAACCCGCAACGTGATAGAAGGCTCGGGTCTCGAACTGGGAATCCCAACCATATGCGCCCTGCCCTTGCCTTTCTGAGCCTCTTGCCCGGCTTGCTCGCCCTTCCCGCTTGCCAATCCGCGCCTCCGGGCCCGGCCGCAGGCGGACAATCGGCGCTTGACGTCATGGAGCGTGTGGCGGTCGGCGCCAACAACTGCTGGATCAAGTCGGGCGATCCGGCCTTCAAGGCCTATGCCATGGCGCCGGAACTCAACTCGTTTTCCGGCAAGCCGCGCATTCTTTTGGTGCGCAAGGGCTCGAGCGACATCCGTCCACTGCTCGTCGTCCAGGCCGAAGGCAACCCCGCTCGTCTCGACGCTTTCGGCCCCATGATGAACGAACCCGCTCGCGCCAGGATTCTTCGTGACGTCGCGCATTGGTCGACCGGAAGCAAGGGCTGCTGAACATTTCCGCCCGCTATATGAAGCGCAGATGCAAACTCTACGCCCACCAGCCGTTTTGGACAGGGAGCGGACAGAATTCGGCAAAGGCATTCCACGACCATCGGACTGTCCACGGGCTGGATTGATCCACCTTTGTCGGCAAAGTGTTCCGAATTAGTCACGCTTTGCCAGTCAGTTGAGCGGCACGGTGGAAATGCGGCTTTTTGTTGTTGCGATTCTGAAAGCTGCCGGCCTATGTTCGCTCAACTGTCGGATTTGGAGAACTACACTCCTGGACAGGCGTGTGAAAAGGGATCGACGAGACTATGACAATTGCCGAAACTTTGCCCAAGCTCCTCCTTTCAACGCTTGTCACGGCGAGTATAGTCGCCGGATGGACCGCACAGGCATCCGCGCAGGAACGGCTCTTCGATGAGGTGCGAATCGGCAGTCTGGTCGCGGTCGACAAGACAGAGACGAATGACGAGCGGGGCGCCTTCATCTCGGGCATGGTTTTCTTCGATCCCTGGGGCCATAACGAAGCCCGGGGGTGGGAAAAGCTGATCAAGCCCCGAATTCATGTCGGCGGAAACGTCGCAACTGCCGACGAAGCGAATCAGATCTATGCCGGCTTCTCGTGGACCGCGAATCTGACAGACCGATTCTTCCTTGAAGGTGGCTTCGGCGGAACCCTTCATGATGGCGACCTGGTTGCCGATGGCACGGATGGACCGAAGCTGGGTTGTTCGCTGCTTTTCCACGAATATGCGGCGGCAGGCTTCAATCTCAATGAGCAATGGCGCGTGGTCGCACATATCGAGCACTCGTCCCATGCCGATCTGTGCAAGAACCGTCCGAACAACGGACTTTCGCGAGCCGGCGTCATGATCGGCTACAAGTTCTAGCCAACGGCTGCGCTCCCTACTTGGGGTTTACCCATTGGTCGACCATCAGAAGTGGCGAGCGGCGGATTTCGGCATCGGCTTGTTCACGGCTCAGTCCGATATCGCGAAGCTGGCTGGCGGTTAGTCCGGCCAGATCGATTCGTGTCCTGCGCACCCGGCGGCGGCGCGCGGTTTCCGCAAAATATGAAACGATCGCGCTCTTGACCCGATCCCGCAGCCGCGGCGTAGTTCCCCCGCATGCGCGCGCTCCTTCAGTTGCATGAATTGTCATCGTGCCTCTCCACAAATTGTCTTCATAGACGAAGTAGGCTCTCTATGAATTGACCGTTGTCGGGTGACAATGTAAAAGATGTCATGATGACAAATTGGCTCCCCGACCTCTCCACGACTGCTGGACCTCTCTACATCCGGATCGCGGATGCCGCCGAACGCGACATCAAGCACGGTCGCCTGGGCGAAGGCGCGAAGCTGCCGCCGCAACGAGACATCGCATACGACCTAGGGGTGACAATCGGGACAATCTCGCGCGCTTACAACCTGCTGCGCGAACGCGGGCTGGTCTCGGGCGAAGTGGGCCGCGGCACTTATGTTCTGAACGGGCGACACGACAAACAGCGTTTGGCCGGCGACCCGATCCTGTCTCGCTATGGTGGCACACGGCCGCTCATGACGCCGGCGGGCAAACTGCGCTTCGACACCACGGCGGCCGTCGACGTCGGTCAGGCGGCGATTGTTGGACGGTTGATTGAGGAAATCACCCGGGAACATCCGGGCGAAATCACCGGCTATACTCGGGCGGTGGCAGCGGACTGGCAGGATGCGGGGCGGCAATGGCTCGCGAACGGAAATTGGGCGCCAGATGCAAACTCGATCACCCCGCATCTCGGGGTCCATGCCGCTGTAACGGCGATTATCACTGCGGTGACGGCGGCTGGCGACAGGATCGTCTGCGAGCACGTGACCTATTCGCAAGTCGCCCGCAGCGCGACGCTCATCGGACGACAGGTCTGCCTGGTGGATTCCGACGCAGAAGGCATGCTTCCCGAGGATTTCGAAAGGTTGTGCGCGCGCGAACACCCGAAACTCGCCTTCATCATCAGTTCCGGCCAGAACCCGACGACAAGCACCCTGCCCGAGGAACGACGCAGGCAGATCGCCGAGATCGCCCGCCGGCACAATGTTTGGCTGGTCGAAGACTATATTTACGGCACCCTGATCCAGGATGGCATCCCGCTTCTCGCCGAGATCGCACCCGACCGGACCTTTCTGGTCAGCGGTCTCTCGAAATCAGTCGCGGCGGGCGTTCGCGGCGCCTGGGTCGCGGCACCCGAACATTTCACCCAGCGCCTGAGGGTCACCCAGAAGATGATCTCCGGTGGTCTTCCCTTCATTCTGGCGGAATTGGCGGGCCGGCTGGTGCTTTCTGGCGCTGCGGCGAATATTCGCGATCGTATTGTGAACGAACTGACCATTCGCGAGAAGTTGGTGCGCGAGATTTTCTCAGGCTACAGCTTCCGTTCCCATGAACGCCTGCCCTTCTTCTGGCTGAAGTTGCCTGAGCCGTGGTTGTCGGGCACTTTCAAGCAAGCCGCCTTCAATGAGGGCGTGCTGATCGACGACGAGGACGAGTTCAAGGCCGGGCGCTCGCAACGGGTCTATCACCATGTGCGGGTAGGCTTCAGCGAAGGTGCCGACCGGGAAGAAGTCTTCGCAGGCCTGCAGATCCTCCGGCGGCTTCTCGACGCCGGCCCGGCGGCATACGACACCTATTCCTGATCCCTCCGGCGTGGATCAGGTTGGAAATTGGGCAATTTCCCTATCGCGGTTTCAGCGCGCATGGGCTATAGGCAAACGAAAGCCGCCTTCCCAACGATCCAGAGAAGATCATGAACATTCCAAATTCAATTCCAATCACCCCCGAACTCGTTGCCGCGCATGGCCTGAAGCCCGAGGAATACGAGAGGATTTTGGAACTGATCGGACGCGAGCCGAGCTTCACTGAGCTTGGTATCTTTTCGGCGATGTGGAACGAACATTGCTCCTACAAGTCATCCAAGCGTTGGCTAAGAACCCTCCCGACCAACGGGCCGCGCGTGCTTCAGGGACCCGGCGAAAATGCCGGCGTCGTCGACATCGATGATGGCGACTGCGTCGTCTTCAAGATGGAAAGCCACAATCACCCGTCGTTCATCGAACCCTATCAGGGCGC
>Ga0172380_10001065_pt1 | contig 48869 bp, 43 predicted proteins | sample Leawe162metaG_FD_119747 | JGI IMG/M metagenome (GOLD analysis project Ga0172380, IMG submission 119747) | Leachate microbial communities from a municipal landfill in Southern Ontario, Canada - Leachate well 162 metaG | ecosystem: Engineered > Solid waste > Landfill > Unclassified | place... | reverse complement strand
TGGTAATCTTTCATTTGATTCTCCTAACTTTTGATCAAGTCAGTAGAATCAGGCTGACCGTAGCGCCCGGTCAAACCTAGTGAGTCCCCCGGCTAAGCCGGGGGATTACCTTATTTATTTATTAACGAACTCTTACCTGCGTAACCTGGCATTCACGGGATTGACACTATGGGTGGTTAAAACGACAACGCGCAGAAACTGGTTAAAGCGCAGCCATTCGTTGTTTTTTGCAGCCTCTCCAGCTTGTTAACCAAGAGAACAAAGGCAAGACAAAACATGCAAAAATTATGTGACACACCTTAATGCAGCAAAAGTGATGTAACAAGCATTTGGAATAGTAGATAAATAGGGGAGGGAATGGTTATGCGAGTAACCATTGGCGTTGCTGTACCATTAACCTGGATTATTCCGGCAACGACGCTAGATAGCTGCGGAGACTGTCCGCTTTGCTGGACAGGCCGAGTTTTTTGCGGATATGTTTCCGGTGAACACTGATGGTTTCAGGAGAGAGTGAAAAGGCCATGGCGATATCTTTGGTAGACAGCCCCTGCTTGATCATGGAAGCCACCTGTATTTCGACCGGCGTCAATTGACAGAAGAGCAAGTTGCCAGCTCTGGTATTGCCATACGAGGAAGCCAATTGTTGCAGGTTGCTCTCTATCACATCCAGCAAATGGGCTTGCTTGTGATCGCGGACACTTTTTTTAAGCTTCAGCAGGAATGGCGCAACTTCCTGGCTCATCTCGCGCACCAGCGCATCCTGTGCGGCAGACTTATCCTTATCCCGGTTATTGAGCAGAACCCTTAGCGCCGTATTGACATCTTCGAATTCATCCCGAAGCTCTCTCAACTGGGAGGACATTTTTTCAACTTGTTCTTTCAGGTGGTTGCGTGAATCCAGCAATATTTTTTCACTCTCCTTGAGCTGCACTTCCAATGCATGACGCACCAGCGCATGACGCACCGTCCGACCCAGCGCATCGTGATCGAATTGTCCCTTGACCAGATAATCCTGTGCGCCGGATTGTAAAGCGGCGGCGGCAAGGGCGTGGTCGTCATGCCCGGTCAGCACCACGATGGGCATGCCCGGCAAGGCGGCGCGCATAGCCTGCACCGTGTCCAATCCCGTCGAATCGGGAAGCGATAAATCCAGCAACACGATATCAGGCTTGTCGTTCCTGGCGGCAGCGACCCCCTCGGCCAGTGTTTTTGCCCAGGTTAAATGTTTGCTGTCATCCCGGATGCCAAGTTCAACCATGCTCACATACGCCCGGATCAATCCGAAATCGCCGGAATCGTCCTCTATCGCCAGGATAGCCACAGCTTGCTTAGATGTTTCGCTCATACGTTTCTAGTCCGGCTTGGCCGGAAATGCATTTTTTGGGTTATGCGGCAAAAGCCATAAATGAAATTCTTGTGCAAGCGCTGTTAAAAGCGGTTTCGCTGCGCGAGTTGCACCAAACCATTTCTACAGCGAACACGCGGGCAACACAGGCTTTACATCCCATACCTTGTCGGCATACTCCTGAATGGTGCGGTCGCTGGAAAACTTGCCCATCGAGGCAACATTGAGAATGGCGCGGCGCGTCCATTCCTCCTGATCCTGATAGAGCGCGCTCACCTTGTCCTGAGCGGCGATGTAGCTGGCATAGTCGGCCAGCAACAGGTAGTAATCACCGTTCTGCGTCAGATTATCAAACAGGGGGCGGTAGCGGTCCAACTCTTCCACCGAAAAAAAGCCATCCCCGATCATATCCAGCGCCTGGCGCAGCTCCGCGTTGCCGTTGTAGTAATCCCATGGGTTGTAGCCGCGCGCGCGCAGGTCGGCCACTTCCGGCGTAGTCAGGCCGAATATGAAGATATTCTCATCGCCCACTTCCTCGCATATCTCGACATTGGCACCGTCCAGCGTACCCACGGTAAGCGCGCCGTTAAGCGCCATTTTCATGTTGCCGGTACCAGAAGCTTCGGTGCCCGCAGTGGAAATCTGCTCGGAAAGCTCGGCGGCCGGAAAAATCTTTTCCGCCGTCGAAACGTCATAGTTGGGGTAGAACACCACTTTGAGCAAGTTGCCGACTGCCGGGTCGTTGTTGACGATGCCGGCCACGTCATTGATCAGGCGGACTATCAGCTTGGCCGTCCGGTAGCCCGGCGCGGCCTTGCCGCCGAAAATTACGGTGCGCGGTGTGATGCCATTGGTTTGCCCGGAACGAATCCGGTTGTAGAGGGTGATGACATGCAGCACATTGAGCAACTGGCGTTTGTATTCATGGATGCGCTTGGCCTGCACATCAAACAGCGAAGCGGGGTCGACGCGGATGCCTGTCACTTGCTCGATATGTTCGGCAAGATAGAGTTTATTGGCCTGTTTGACGGCGCGAAACTCCTTGCGAAATTCGGCATCATCGGCATAGGCGGCCAGTTTATTGAGTTCCGAGAGATCTCGCACGAAGCCGGTGCCGATGCGTGAAGCGATCAGTTCGGATAAGCGCGGATTGCACTGGTTCAACCACCGGCGCGGCGTAATGCCGTTGGTGATATTGATGAACTTGCCGGGGAAGATGCGTTGGAAATCGAGAAACAAAGAGGTTTTTAACAGCTCGCTATGTATCTCGGCAACGCCGTTCACGGTATGGCTGCCGACCACGGCCAAATGCGCCATACGCACACGACGGCCATGCTTCTCATCAATAATGGAAACGCGCTCCAGCAATCCGGCATCGCCGGGAAAACTATGGTTTACCTGCGCCAGAAAACGATGGTTGATTTCATAGATGATTTCCAGATGCCGTGGCAATACCCGCTCGAACATGACCACCGGCCAAGCCTCCAATGCCTCCTGCATCAGGGTATGGTTGGTATAGGCGAAGATGCCGGTCACCAGTTTCCAGGCATGCTCCCAACCGAGCCGATGATTGTCGAGCAACTGGTGCATCATTTCCGCCACGGCGACCGCCGGATGGGTATCGTTAAGTTGAATGGCAATCTTATCCGGCAACAGATTCCAGTCGCTGTGCTTGGAAGAAAAGCGATGCAAAATATCTTGAATAGACGCGGAAACAAAGAAATACTCCTGCTTGAGGCGCAGTTCGCGCCCCATCAAGGAACTGTCGTCCGGATAGAGCACCTTGGAAATATTTTCGGTAATGTCTTTTTCAACCACCGCGCCGATATAGTCGCCCGCGTTGAAAGAGCCCAGATTGAATTCGCGGGTAGACTTGGATGCCCACAGGCGCAGATTGTTGACGGTCTCCGTGTTGTAGCCGGGAACAGGGAAATCGTAGGCCATCGCCATCACCTTTTCACTGTCCACCCAGTGGTGTTTGACAGTGCCCAGCTCATCCGCGAATTTGACAATGCGGCCATAAAATTTAATCGGATACAGCCGCTCTGGGCGCTGGAACTCCCACGGGTTGCCGTAACGCAGCCAGTTATCGGGATGCTCGACCTGCTGGCCGTTTTCGATCCGTTGAGTGAACATGCCGTATTCGTAACGGATGCCATAGCCCATGCCCGGCATGTTCATGGTCGCCATGGAATCGAGAAAACAGGCGGCAAGACGGCCTAATCCACCATTGCCGAGCGCGGCATCGGTTTCCATTTCTTCGATATGTTCCATCTCCTGCCCCAGCGCAAGCAGCCCGGCGTGAAGCGATGAATCCAACCCCAAATTAAGCGCGGCATTCGAAAGCGTGCGACCGATCAGAAATTCCATCGAAAGATAATAAATTCGCTTGGCATCCTGCTCGATATGATTATCCACGGTATGCACCCACTTCTCGATGAGGTGGTCGCGTATGGTATGCGCCGAGGTGTCATACCAATCGCGCCCGGTGGCCGCCTTGACGGACTTGCCCATCGAGTACAACAAGTGATTGGTCAGCGAGTGTTCGACCGAATTCTGATCGGAACGGCGGAAGGGTTTGTAAGCAGCTTTTTTCGGGGTATTCATGGGGGCTCCCTGTATATAAAAAACTCGGTTGGAAATAATGATCACAAATTCGAAAAGCGTTCCACAACAGGAGAAAAGCGGCAACACCTGAGTAGTTACCCCGGTTGCTTAACCCTACACACTCAAAACAGATCAATGCTGCCTGACACAACTTCTTTCAAAATACCTTCTTTGACCAGCGTGTCATAGTGATAAATACGGTTGCGGCCCGCATTCTTGGCCACATAAAGCGAGCTGTCGGCGCGGTAGATCACCTCTTGCGGCAACACGCTTGGGTCGGCGCCACTGAAACCGCCGCTGATGGTGGCATGACCGACCTGCGGAAACGTGTATTGCTCGATTTTGTTTCGGGCGCGCTCGAAAGCCAGCGTAGCCGACTTTAGGTCGTTGGCCGCGATGATTGCAATAAACTCTTCGCCGCCGTAGCGGTAAAGCAGGTCGGATTGGCGAAACGAATTCTCCAGCAGGCGGGTAACCAATATCAGAACTTCATCACCGATGATATGGCCGTAAGTGTCGTTTATCTTCTTGAAATGATCGATATCCAGCATGCCGAGCCAATAATTTTCAGGTGCCGCGTCCCGCCGTGTGTTTTCTTTGTCAGCATCGTGCAGGCGTGCCGACAGCAGATTCCACAAGCGGTCAAGATTGGTTTCCAGCGAATAGCGGTTAAGCAGGCCGGTGAGCTGATCACGCTGGCTGGTGTCGAGCAGCTCGTAGTAGTTGGTGAACACTTCGAGTACGCCGTGAACAATTGCATCCTCGACAGGCGTAACTTCCCGATCGCGCTGAAAGACAAAATATCCGCATAATTTGTTGTCTCCGAGAAGCGGGTAACAAATGAGCAGATCGTTATCAAGTTTTTTGCTACAGGGTTTGCCGAGCAGGCGTACGCTGTCAAACAACTTGCGCTTCGTGCTCGATATACCCTGATCACTGGTAATTTCCTCGATGCGCTCGGCATCTCGCTGAACACCGTTCTCTTCTGTCACCACCGAGCGCGAATGATTCAGCACACGGATGATAGTCCCGCTGTCATCGACACGATAAAGAGAGGTTTCGCGCACCCCAAGCAACGGGCCGATAGTGCGCAACAGGCTCTGCTCCACCAAATAGGTGTCGCGGATCGCGGTCATTGCGCCAAGTTTTTTGAGTAGCCCGGGCAAGCCGGGGTCGGTGCGTTGAGGGGACATCGGCTACCTTTCACTATCTGTCGTTTGGCACATCTGCCGTTTGGCTTCAGAATTTGAAAATCGGAGATTACCAATTTTTCGATTTTCGGTCTAATGCTAAGGGATGCAGAAATTGTAAAAGTATCTTTTATGAACCGGGGGTGGGTTTCGTAGGTCGGGATTCATCCCGACAGAGCGCCGCATAACCCAACCCAGTCGGGATGAATCCCGACCTACATCATCGTGAGGTTCATGAACAAACGGTACGTTTGTGATTTCTGCCTCCCTTAATACACTCCTTTGTTATTGAGAAAGGCGCCGTATTTGCGATCCTCGTCAAGCAGGTGGTGTACAAGCCAGCGTTCCATAAAATTTTGGAAGCCAGCTTTGCTTGGGAGATTTCCGCCAAGCACCTGTTCCTTATATTCGATAATCTGACTGACCAGATCGCCATGCCTTTTTTTGTGCCCAACAGTGCCGGGATAACTGTAAAGTGCCATCAGTTTTTCCTCGGCAGCAAAGTGATATCGCGTGTAATCCACCAGCGCGTCAAATGCTTTTAAAAGCACCTCGTGTTCGGGATTATTTTGCAAACAACCGGCAATCGTGTTAGCAATCTCTAGGAGTCTCTTGTGATGGCTGTCCATTTGAGCCACATGTATAGAGAAAGAGTCATTCCAGATAAATGCATCAGTATGGCGGTTGCCATGCACAATTTGTGCTGCCCGTTGCTGATGGTTTTCAAAAATATTCCAGCGCAGTATCGGCACGTCTTTCACAAGATTTCCCGGAATTTGCACGGCCACCACATTTTCCAGCACATGCAGGCTAAACAGGCTGGGAACATCGAGGACAGCTTCTTCCTCACCGAAAAAATCGCGTTGCCCCAGGACATCCAACACCTTGCTGCCCATCCTACGCTCGATAAGGCCGGAACGAATAATATTGATAACCTGGAGATCCTTGCCGCCAAGCACATCGCCCGACTGAAAGCGCCGTTCCGTTGCACCGTCGATGAGGCGCCCGAGAATGGCGGGCGGAAGCCCTTCACTAAACAAGCTGGTTGTATTCAAAAAAGCGCTCATATCGACAATGCGACGCAAACGATCCATCAACCCGTTGCGCCGCACCACCTCGGCATAAAGTTTGATCGGAATCCGCAACAAACGCACGAATGAGGAAGCACGATAGGTGTGCAGCGAGGGCGTGTTGTTCAGCATCGCAATATTACCGATCAGCGAGCCGGCAGCCAAGCTTCGCAATATATTGTCGCGAGTGCGTATTTTTTCCACTCGCCCACTTACCAGCAGCAACACCTCTTGAAACGGCTCTCCTTTTTTAATAAAGATGGCACCGGGGTTGATTTCCTCGATGGGGTGATTGACCAGCATGCGTAAATCATGGAGCGCCACGCCCGGAAGATTATCTTGCAGATAGGCAAAGGCGTGGCGGCGAAACCCATCCGAGAGACCTTCCACCAGCACGTCAACAGTGCCGAATGCGGCACTGGAACCAATCTCTCTCTCCTCCGGTGTCAGCTCGGTAGCGCGGTGAGCCAACAGAATGCGGGTCGAGCTATCGCTCCGAAAGTCCTTGGCATCGCCGTGGATCATGCCTCCGCCAATATCAATTTTTTTCAAATCGACCGGAAGCAAATAGGTCGAGCGAATACGCTCGAAGGCAGATTGATCCAAACCGGGAGCATCGCGCTGATCGGTAACCATACCCGTGAGAACGTCCATCGATACAATGTCGGCAAAATGGGCGTAGGTGCGGTAGCCATCGCCCCACAAGGCGCGAAATACAAAAATATTGGTCTCCACGGGGTGCGGCGAAAGAACCGGCATCACCTCCAGCCCTTCGATATCGTTCCATGTATCGAAAGCAATATCGTGGATGTCGAAAAAATCGGTGAAACGCTCTTCTTCCACCCCCAGCAAGGCGGTTAATTTTTTGCTCACCGAAGCGCGCACCAAGGGTGTCGCAAAATAGCGGATGCGTTTACCTGCGCGCATCAGCGCGGTAAGCCCGGCGAAATGGTCGTCATGCGCATGGGTATGAAAAATCCCGTCTACCTGATCGATTCCAATACCCAATGCAGTCATGGAGTTGACCAGATGCGGCCCGGCATCAATCAGGTAAACACTCCCTTGAAACGTGATGATGCTGGACATGCTGGGCCGGTTGATATCCCACCCGTCCCCCTCGCCAGAATGAATGACGGCGAAATATTCCGGTTCAAATCTGCGATAACCCAGCGGATAGGCGCATTCGTAGGTCTCGCCAGAGTGAAGATTGAGGTTGACCGTCACGGTTTTTCCGTCATGGGAAAATTCAAAGACATTGGGCTGCAGCCGGCGCAGATAAACGCCGCCTGCAATCTCAACCGCATCGTCGCCGACAACACGGGTATCGATAAAATCACTAGTCGGACGAATCCGTCCAAAGGCAAACTTCAGCTTCAAGCGCATTATTTCAGTGGCTTGCTCTTCAGATACGCCCGTTTGAATGATTTCCTCCCGTGACACCAACCCATAATTCCCACGGTAGATATAGCGCATTTGCGACTCAATCTGACTGATCGAGCCGATCAGCATGGGCTTGCGCCCGGTGTTATTGGGATGCCCCGGAACAATCAACCCCTGCTTGTAAAGCATCTGCAATACCGGGAACTCGGCAAGATTGGCAAACTCTCCGTTCTGCAACAAAACATCCGAAAGCAGAATAGCGTTGGGCCCGGTCTCGCACATGACGCCCCCGATCTCCTGTGGCAGGATGAGCCCGCGCTTGATCAAATGTTTGACTGCCTCCGCCGGGCACCCGCACAGTACGCGCAACTCAACTTCAGGAACACATACCCAATGAATCCCGCGCGCAACATCAATCTTGTAAATTCCCATATCGTTTCTATAATTATCCGTTCGACGATTCAAATATACGTCGCTTTTCGCGCAAAGAAAAATATTTCGCAACTTCTGTTATCGCATTGGACCAACAGGCTTGGCCAATAAACCCACTGCGCCCAAGGCGCACCCTTGCGCTTCATCACCCCGCCATCGCACTGAAAAAACACCGGGCTGTCAATGCTCCTTGCCGTCGATGCGCGGCTGCATGAGAAATGGAATATAGCGCCAGGCAAGTAGCGCAAAACAGGCGAGCCAGCAAAACGCCGCGAGGTAGATCCAGTGCATGTAGGCAGCCGGGTAGATTTGCGGCGCGACGATACGCACCACCAAGGCCAGCATCATGATCCATAGCGCCAGCTTGTCGGGCGCATCAAAGGCCGCCTTCCTGCCGGTGTGCCCCTTCGATATTCTGACGATCATCGCGGGAATAACCAGCCCCATCGCGCCGAAGGCAAACAGGTGGATCGATACGCTGCCGACCCATTCGATGTGAACAACGTGGCCGATAAACTCGACCAGCAGTTGCGCGACGATGGCGAAGTAGCCCAAGTACATGATGCCGATGTCGAGCCGCCGCAGCGCCAGTTGCGGCTTCCAGAAAACGAAGCGCCCGACCAGCAGCAGCGCCAGCAGTAGCGCAATCCCGCCTGCCAGTTGCCCCGGCATCAGGCTTTCAAAAATCAGCAGCAGCCCGAGCAGCTTGATGGCTTTATCGAGCGCGGGGTTTTGCAGGATGGTCACATTGAACACGCCCTTCATGAACTGCGCCAACGTGCGCTCCAGCATCACCAGAAACGCCATGCGGAACAGCCCCAGCGTCATGCTCCAGCCGATCTGCGCGTAGTCGGCGCTGAGCGTCAGGTTTTTCGCCACCATGAAAACCGGCAAGATCAGCAGGAAGAAATAATTGTCGGGATAAAAGTCGTTCTTGCGATTGCGGATCAGTGTCCAGGCCAGCATCGCGATGATCGCCCCGATGAACAGGTTGTTGGAAATCAGGAAGAGAAAGGGAGGCCATGCACCCTGATACCACATGCCGGCGCGCTCGAACAGCCACGCGACAACCAGGAACATCAGCGCATAACCGTGATAGCCGCGCACCTTCACCCAGTTCTTGGTCGAGGTCAGCAGGAAGCCGCCGAGCACCGCCCAGCCGAAGCCGAAGAACATCTCGTGCGCATGCCATTGCACGACAGAGAAGGTGGTCACTGGCGCCGTAACTGCACCGGAAAAAATCAGCGCCCACAGTACCGGCAGGCTCAACCCGGACAAACACGCCAAGATAAAAAACGGGCGAAAACCCACCAGCCAGAGCGGGTGTGCCGACAGCTTCATGCTGCGCTCCTGCTGATTATTTGCGCGAGCCATTCAGAGCGCAGGTCTAATTGATAACTCAAAATTGAGCTGCGTAATTGGCACGTATATTTTAATCCTTTCATTTAGCTCTCCTGTGGGTCGGCAACGCACGCTACGTTGGCTGAAGCTGGATCGTTGAGCGGCACCGAATCATCGTAGAGCGTTTCGGGTGCAATATCTATTTCCCCCGGCCAGACAACCGTGCCGTAAGCGACACGCGCACGCTCAAACAAGCCAGACGCTGAAACGCGGTTCCACGGCTTCATGGATAGCAGTGGCCGCATATCAAACCTGCGCCGTTCGCCGTTCTTGAATTCCAGGTCAAGCTGGAAATCGGGACGTACACGAACAGAAATGACATCAATCAACATTGGCAACCTCACTGAAGGGGGGCGATTCGGAAAGGCTCGTCGCCATTGACGGCCAACTCCCAGTCCACGAGCAACTCATCTTTGTGAATCTCGATCCATGCCTGCACCATTTTCAGTTGCTTCGTCGGTAGTGTTCCATCGAGAAACGAACCGTCGTCAATGGCTATTGATGCTTCTTCGCCTTGGTAACGAACATGAATGTGCGGAAGATGGTGCCGTCGGTTGTCCCGAAAATACATCAAGACAAGAATCCCGTAGAACATGCTGATGGTGGGCATATTTTGTCACTCCACAAAAACAAGCGGGCAGTATAACAAACAAATCCGCATACAAATTCGTGCCCGCAACCCCTTTAATTTCGCGGTTTTCATCCATTTAGCCAAGCCTATTTTTTTCAACTCTATTTCCCGCCATGTGGCAAGGGCTGCGCCGTAAGTGCTGCCCAACTCCGGCAGACTGCGGCGCGACATCGACACGCTCCAGCAGTTTTTTGATCTGTTCGATATTGCGCGGCGAGGTACGCAAGATAAGCTGACAGTTCATGCCACTGGCGGCATCGCCCTTGTCCAGCAAGGGACGAAGACCGGCAGCACTTCCTCCGCGCTGCGGTGCCGGAGCGCGATGATCTCCAGCTCCGCCCAGACGGGCGCGCAGAACAGCAGCGCAAGACTCGCGAGGATATTTTTCATGAAAATATCTCTTTGCAAACCATGCAAATTTGCCGTAAATTTTACACCATGCAACGCCTCTGCCTTACCTTGCTCGTCCTGCTGCTCGGCGCCTGCGCCACACCCGCCCGCGTCCCGCAACAGGCTCATGCCAGGGATACAAACACCGTGCAGATAAAGGCCGGGCATATGCATGAGGTCGCATTTTATGCGCTGAGTCTCGCCGACACGCCCTATCGTTACGGCGGCAACTCGAGCGACGACGGTTTCGATTGCAGCAGCTTTGTGCAGCATGTCTACCTGAACGCGCTGGGAATAAAGCTGCCGCGCACCAGCGTAGAGATGAGCCGCGCGGGAAAGCCGCTGGACGCCGGCCAGCTACACCCCGGCGACCTGGTGTTTTTCAACACGCGCCAACAGCCGTTCTCGCATGTTGGCATCTATGTCGGCGAGGAGCGTTTCGTGCACGCCCCCAGCAACGGCAAAACAATCAGTGTCGTGAACATGCGCGAAAAATACTGGCGCAGCCGCTTCAGCGGCGCGCGGCGCGTCGCTTCGGCGAACTAAAACCACCCCCCGAGGAAACAGTTAGCCCTTCGACAGGACAGGCTTGTCAGGGGAGGCGTGCAGCCCACGTGGCTCCTCCTGAAACGGGTCAAGCAGGCAATCTGCGCAGAGGAGCCCGCACAAGGGGAGATTGGGGGGGTAATGTCGCAAGGCGAGTCACTTTCCAGACTTGCGCGCCGCCTTCAATTCTTCGGCCAGTTGGAACACCGACATCGCGTAGAAGTCGCTGTTGTTATAGCGCGTGATGACCTCAAAATTGTTGAACGCCAGCCAGAATTCCTTGCCCTCCTGCAGCGTGAAATCCAGCAGGCGCGCGTATTTACCTCGCAGAGGTTCTTGTGCCCCGTGGGTATCCGGCGCGAAATCCGCGCCGGTAACGACTCCCGCAGCCGTCCATTCGGCCAAGCTGCGCGGCGTCTTGCCTGTACCGTCGGCAAGCCCGCCACGGATCTGCGCGCGCGCCGCTACCGGCTCATCCCTGGTCCAGCCATAGCCCTGCAAATAGTGGGCTACGCTGCCTATCGCATCAATTTCTTCACGCAGCAAATCGACGCTACGGTTGCCATTAAAATCCACCGCATAGTTGCGATAACTGCTCGGCATAAATTGCGGGATGCCCATCGCGCCGGCATACGAACCGCGTATCGCAAGCAAGTCAAATTGCTGGTCGCGCGCCAGCAGCAGGTAATTTTCCAGTTCGCTGCGAAAAAATGGGGCGCGGCGCGGATAATCGAACGCCAGCGTGGTCAGCGCGTCCAGCACCAGAAAACTTCCCGCATTCCGCCCGTATATAGTCTCCACGCCGATTACCGCAACGATGATATCCTGAGGCACACCATATTTCTGCTCGGCACGGCGCAAGGTCAGCTGATACTTGCTCCAGAATTCCAGCCCGAGCTTGACGCGTTTGCTGTTCACGAAGGCCGCGCGGTATTCCGCCCACGGCTTGATAGTCGCGGGACGGGAAATCGCCTCGATCACATCCGGTCGATGCTGCGCACGGGCAAACACTTTCTCCAGCTCGCTACGGCTGAACTGGTGTTTGGCAACCATTTCATCGATGAATTCCGGGATGCCCGGCAGCGTGGCGGCGTAAGTGGCATGCACCGCGAGGAACCCTGCCAGCAGCGCAATGACGGTGAAAATAACTCTCATGGCGCAATTCTAACCGATGGGCGCTCGACAGGTTGCCACAACTGCTGGTAGATTCCGCTTTTACCTATTTACCGAAGGATCGCCATCGTGAACTCATCCGCCCAGCATCATCCCCTCATCATTCTCGGCTCCGGCCCCGCCGGATACACCGCCGCCGTGTACGCCGCGCGCGCCAACCTCAACCCGGTGCTGATCACCGGGCTGGCGCAGGGCGGCCAATTGATGACCACCACCGAGGTGGACAACTGGCCGGCCGACCCGGACGGCGTGCAAGGCCCCGATCTGATGGCGCGTTTTCTGAAACACGCCGAGCGTTTCAACACGCAGATTATTTTCGACCACATCCACACCGCGAAACTGCAACAGAAACCGTTCCTGCTGACCGGCGATGCGGGCAGCTATACCTGCGATGCGCTGATCATCTGCACCGGCGCGTCGGCGCAATACCTCGGCCTGCCTTCCGAGGAAGCCTTCATGGGGCGCGGCGTTTCCGGCTGCGCGACCTGCGACGGGTTCTTCTACCGCAACCAGGAAGTGGCGGTGATCGGCGGCGGCAACACTGCTGTGGAAGAAGCGCTGTACCTGGCCAACATCGCCAGCCGCGTCACGCTGGTGCATCGCCGCGATACCTTCCGCGCCGAACGCATCATGATCGACCACCTGATGGAAAAAGTGAAGGAAGGCAAAATCGTCCTGCAACTGAACAGCGTGCTCGAGGAAGTGCTCGGCGACGCCAGCGGCGTGACCGGCATGCGTGTCAAGAATGTGCAGTCAGGGGAAAAGCAGGACATCGCCTTGACCGGCATGTTCATCGCCATCGGCCACAAACCCAACACCGATATCTTCGCCGGGCAACTGGAAATGGACAACGGCTACATCCGCACGCGCGGCGGCCAGCAAGGCAACGCCACGGCGACCAGCATTTCCGGCGTGTTCGCGGCGGGCGACGTGCAGGATCAAATCTATCGCCAGGCCTGCACCAGCGCGGCAACCGGCTGCATGGCGGCACTGGACGCGGACAAATATCTCGCCGCGCTCGGCAAATTCTGAATTGGGTAAGTTGTAGGTCGGATGAGCGCAGCGTTAACCAATGACTAGGCCGTCGTTTTTTGACGGCCTAGTCAGATGGCTATGCAAAGCTATCCGACATGGAAGTGTCGGAAGGCGCTGCGCCCTTCGACAGGCTTATGACAGGCAAATATTGTCAATTGCTTGCGCAGGGAACATTCTTCAGTTCGCTCCCGGCAAAATCTTTTTGCATTTCAGCGATGCTGGCAGCGGCCTTGGCATCCAGCCCGTTCAGCACGAACAGGGTGGTCTTGAGTTTGCTGGCGCGCTCGCCGATCTGCGCGGAGCGCACATCCTTGGTGCGTCGCAGCTCATCGAGAAAATGTTGCGCCGCTTCTTGCGTCCTGAACACGCCCAGCGAAATGGCATTCTGCCAAGGGCCCGCATCCGGCACAACAAAATACTCTTCAATGCCGCGCGCCTTGAGCTGGGCGACCTTCTGGTTCACCGTCGCCTTGTCCTTCTGCGGCGGGATATATACCCAATAACCGATGGCGTATTCAACCTGGCGCTGGCTTAATTTATCGCCAAGCTGCAACGCGGACAAAGCTGCCGTTGCCCGCGTCAGGTCGGTGCCCGAAAATTCGCCCCATTCCATACACGAGGCGTCCGGTTTGGCGGTAGACAGCGCCGGGGCATTGCCCGCTGTCGAGGCGGGCTGAGGCACGGCGTCGGCAGATGCGGAAATGTTCGGCGCGGAAGCCGCCACTACAGATGCTTCGCTCGGCGATGCGCTCAGCAGGCTGATTTTCTCCTCATGCAGCATGGGTTGTATCCGTGCCGCCGGCTCGTCGGCAACCAGCAGCACACCCCACTGCATCGCCGCAAAAAAAAGCAGGTTCCCCAGCAACAAAATCCAGACTAATTTTTTCATCACCTGTTTATTTCCTGTGCAATTAACCCGTCCGCTTCCTGTGCAATCAACAAGACGCCTTGCAAAACCAGATTATCCACGATGCGCAACGGCACGTTAAGGTGATCCCGCAGTGCCGCCGCCGCCCCGCCGCTCAGCACGACCGGCACGCCGCCCCTTCGACCCGACTCAAGACAGGTCTCGCCAAGCCGCGCATGTTGCCGCTCGATCGCGCCGCAGCTGGCTTGCAGCGCGCCGCTGTAAAGCGCATCGGCGGTATTCAGCGGGAATGGCGCATATTCTCCCGCTTGCGCTACCTGCAACTGGGCGGTTGCGCCGCTCAGGCTGCGCTGCATCAGCTCCACGCCGGGCAGAATCAGCCCGCCGATAAATTCTCCACGAGCCGACAAAGCATCAATCGTGGTGGCCGTGCCGCTGTTCACCACCAGACATGCTCCGCCGACCAGATGCCAGGCCGCGATCAACGCCGCCCAGCGGTCGCTGCCCAGCTGGGCAGGGCTGGAATAGCCGTTGCGCACGCCGCACTGCGCTTCCTGCGAGGCGATAAAACAAGGCAGGGCGAACACGCAGGCAGCGCGGATCTGCTGCGCGACCGCTTCACCGGCAACATTGCTTACCCATACTTGCCGTATACCCTCCAGTCCGGCGAGCTGATGCGGCAACTCGCCCGCCTGTCCGACAGGCAGGGTGCCGCTGCACAGCCAAATTTCTCCGTCCACCCCAGCCCATTTGATGCGCGTGTTGCCCGCGTCGATCAGCAATTTCACCGCAACCCTCCCGCTTCGCCGGAATTGAACTGGCGCATCCCTTGCGCGGTTTCCAGGCGTAACTCGCCGCGATCGCTGACGCCGCGCGCTATCCCGGTCACGACCGAGCCGTCGGCCATGCGCAATTGGATCGGCATATCCCGATAGATATGGTAGCGCTGCCACTCGTCGCCGAACGCGGCAAAACCGCTTTGCGCAAATTGCCGCAGCGCGCCGGACAATTCCTGGAGTATGGCGGCCAGCAACCGGTTGCGCGTGGGCATGTCCCGGCATATTTCCTCCAGCGCGCTGGCGGGCTGGTCGATCCGTCCGGCGAGGTGATCCGGCAGCGAGCAATTCAGGCCGATGCCGATCACCACCGTGCTGGGCCCGAGCATATCGCCCTGCGCCTCGATCAGCACACCGCCCAGCTTGCTGCCTGTTTCGCTTATGTCGGCCAAAATATCATTCGGCCATTTCAGGCGCACATCCTGCGCGCCCAGCCCGTTCAGCGCGCGCGCAATCGCGACGCCCACCGCCAGGCTCAGGCCGGACAGCGCATTCAGCCCGCAATCGAAGCGCCACAGCAGGGAGAAGGTCAGCGTGCTGCCCAGGCCAGCGTGCCATGCCCGCCCCATCCGCCCGCGCCCGGCGGTCTGCAATTCCACCGCCAGCACGCTGCCGCTGGGCGCGGCGTTCGGCGCGGCGCGCTGCAACAGCAGGGAGTTGCTGGAAGCGGCCTGCGGCAGTATCCCGATATCGAACTGTCCGGCAGCCTCGCCCAGCCAGCGCAATATTTCTTCGCGTTCCAGCCGCTGCCACGGCTGCGCCAAACGGTAACCGCGGCCGCGTATGCGTTGCAGCGCCACGCCGTGTTCCGCAACACCGGCCAGCGCGTTGAACACGCTGGCGCGCGACACGCCGAGCCGTTGCGCCAGAGCTTCGCCGGAATGAAATTCGCCGTCCGCCAGAATATCCAGCAACTGCCAGGTGCGCGCCTGAACAATGTCGTTTTTCATTGCGGCATGCCGTCATCCTGACCCGGCTGGACAACTTTTTGCGGCAGCCCATCAAGAAAGCGCAGGATTTCCTCGCGCCGCTTCGATGCGTCCTGGTAACCGAGGTCGATCAGCGCGCGGCAGAATTTTCCTTCGGACAAAAGATAGCTGACCAGCGTCGCGCCACTGTGATGAACCGCTCCGATCAGGCGCAACAACAAGCGTATCGTCCAGGGCAATTCTGCGGCATAGCGCTCGGCGATTTTTTCGATCGGCTGACTGGGCGAGATGACCAACACGTCAACATGTTTGATATCGGCTTGCGCGCATACCGATTGCGGCAGCATGGCCACCAACTCGTTGATGCGCTGCACCCGCTCCAGATCGACCTCCATGCTGTCGAGAAATATGCTGTTCAGCGCGTGTCCGGCAATCTGCGCCAGAGCCGGATAGTCCTTCATATCGGCGCGCGCCGCCTGGCCGACATTGCCATTCACGGTTACCCCGATCACCAGGATGCGGGTCGCGCCCAGATGCAGCGCGGAGCTGATGGGCGCGATCTGGCGCATCGAACCATCGCCGAAGTATTCGCGGTTGATCTTCGCCGCAGGAAAAATAAAGGGCAAGGCCGACGAAGCCAGCAAATGACTGATGCCGATCTGCGCCGGGATGCCGATACGGCGCGCGCGATGCCACGGAACGATCTCGCCCACGCCCTGATAAAACGTGACCGATTGCCCCGAGCCATAGCCGGATGCGGTGACGCTCAATGCATGCACCAGCCCGGCGTCGATGTTGTCCTGGATTTTTTCGCAATCCAGCACCTCTTCGAGAAATTCTACCAACGGGGAATTGTCCAGCAGCGATATTTGCCTGAGCCTGTTGATGCCAAAGCCGCTGAGCACCATCCCGGCCAGCCACAGCGCAGTGTTGTTGAACACCCCGACCAAGTCGGTGCGATAGACCTGATGGGCGCGGAAATTCTTCCAGATATTGTCAAGGTAGTGCACACCCTTGTGAAAATTGCGCGCATTGATCGCCAGCGCCGCAGCATTGAGCGAGCCCGCCGATGTTCCGCAAATGACCGGAAAGGGGTTGTGCGCGCGGCGCGGCAGAAATTCGGCAATCGCCTTGAGCACGCCGACCTGATAAGCGGCCCGCGCGCCGCCGCCGGTAAGGATCAGCCCTGCACGCTTTTCCATTCTGACGCTATTCGACCTCTGCGTGCACCGATTCCAGCGCGTCTTTCAGCGTTTCTTCGGGCAAGGCATTGAGCGCTTCAGACAGCTCTTCAGCCGCATCCATCACGCCTTCCGGCAAAGTTCCGGCATCCGTATTCGCCACCAGCACGGCCGCCGCCCCCACCACCCTGAGCAAGCGCTCGCGCTCATTCATCAGCATCTCTATTTCTTTGCTCAGTAATTCAACTTCTTGCTTGTTCATCAACCATCTCCCTAGTATGCTTTCGAGCCTGGCGATGCCACTTAAATACGGCCTCGCGCAGTTGCTTGTCCATTTACTACCCGCAAATACATATCGCGTGGCGATTATAGCGCAGCAACTTCCCGTCGCACCCGAGTAGTTACCCTCACATCTCAGTTTGAATCACCTCCGGCATGAAGACACAGCGGGCAATCGTTCAGCATTTCGTCTACAATCTTTTTTGTACGCATGATCCGCAGACCTCAATGGTTGCTCGCCGGGATGGTGGCTGTATCGGCATCATGTATGCCGTTTTTACGCTCAACCCATTCATACTCGGTGGATATTTGAGCGGAAACCTATAGGCTGATCCAAGCTTAATTATAATTTTCAAGACCAACATGGCCATTGTCCAAGCACGCATTTACCTGGCCTCGCAAAGCCCGCGCCGCCGCGAATTGCTCAAACAGGTCGGCATCGGCTTCGAGCTGCTGCTGTTGCGCTCCGATCCGCGCCGCGATATCGATGTGGATGAAACCCCCCATCCCGGCGAAGCGCCGGATGACTATGTCAGGCGGGTTTGCCGCGCCAAGGCCGAAGCGGGATACACTGCGCTGCAACTGCGCAACCTGCCGTCGTTCCCGGTGCTGGCTGCCGATACCGCAGTCGCGCTGGACGGCAGGATTTTCGGCAAGCCGAGTAATGCCGGACAGGCCGCCGAGATGCTGCGCCAGCTTTCCGGCTGCGAACATCAGGTGCTCAGCGCGGTGGCCATCGCGCTGGGCGGCCATATCGAAACCGCGCTTTCCGTCTCCACGGTGCGCTTTGCGCCGCTGGACGAGGGGCGCATCCAGCGCTACCTGCTTACCCGCGAATACACGGACAAGGCCGGCGGTTATGCGATCCAGGGACATGCCGGCGCGTTTATCGAACATATTTCCGGCAGCTACTCCGGCGTGATGGGGCTGCCGCTGTTCGAGACCGTGCAGTTGCTGCGGCATTTTGATTACCCGACACCATGAGAATAATATGAATGCCACCGTGACAAGCGAAGAAATTTTGATCAACGTGACCCCGCAGGAAACCCGCGTCGCGGTGATGCAGCTCGGCGTGGTGCAGGATCTGCATATCGAGCGCAGCAGCAGTCGCGGCATCGTCAGCAATGTCTATCTCGGCAGGATCAAGCGCGTGCTGCCGGGCATGCAATCCGCCTTTATCGACATCGGCCTGGAGCGCTCGGCGTTCCTGCATGTGGCGGATATCTGGGGGAACGGCAACAACGGCGAAGCCGCCAAGCCGATTGAAAAAGTACTCTTCGAAGGCCAGACCCTGCTGGTGCAGGTCATCAAGGAGCCCATCGGCAGCAAGGGCGCGCGCCTGTCCACGCAGATCAGCATCGCCGGCCGCCTGCTGGTTTACCTGCCACAGGAAACCCATATCGGCGTGTCGCAACGCATTGAAAGCGCCGCGCAACGCGATGCCTTGCGCGGCAGGCTGCAAGCCGCGCTGCCGCCGGAACACGGCGGAGGTTATATTATCCGCACCGTCGCCGAGACGGCGGGCGACCCGGATTTCCTGGCCGATATCGCCTATCTCGACAAGCTCTGGCACAACCTGCAAAACACGGTACAAAGCGCCAGTGCGCCGCAGTTGCTGTATCAGGAACTCAATCTCAGCCTGCGGGTATTGCGCGATTTCGTCGGCAACGACATACCGCGCATCCAAGTGGATTCGCGCGTCACCTACCAGGCCATGCTGGAATTCGCGCAGGCCTATAACCCGCCTGCGGCGGAGCGGCTCGAACACTATCAGGGCGCCCGCCCGCTGTTCGACCTGTACGGCGTGGAAGAGGAAATTGAGCGCGCGCTGGCCAAGCGCGTCGACCTCAAGTCCGGCGGCTACCTGATCATCGACCAGACCGAGGCGCTGACCACCATCGACGTGAACACCGGCGGTTATGTCGGGCTGCGCAATTTTGACGACACCATCTTCAAGACCAATCTGGAAGCCACGCAGGTGATTGCGCGGCAGTTGCGCCTGCGCAACCTCGGCGGCATCATCATCTGCGATTTCATCGACATGGATACGCAGGAACATCGCGACGCGGTGCTGGATGAATTCAAAAAAGCCCTGCTGCTCGACCATACACATGTCAGCGTGAACGGTTTTTCCTCGCTGGGGCTGGTGGAAATGACGCGCAAGCGCACCCGCGAGAGCCTGGCGCATGTGCTGTGCGAGCCCTGCCCGACCTGCCAGGGGCGCGGCGAGGTGAAAACCGCGCAGACCGTGTGCTATGAAATCCTGCGCGAAATCGTGCGCGAGGCGCGCCAGTTCAACGCGCGCGAATACCGCATCCTGGCCTCGCAGCAGGTGATCGACCTGTTTCTGGAAGAAGAATCCCAGGCGCTGGCGCAACTTTCCGACTTCATCGCCAAGCCGATTTCCATGCAGGTCGAGACCATTTACAGCCAGGAGCAATACGACGTCATCCTGATGTGAGGGTCGCGCGTTAATGATGCCGGTCTGTTAGACTATTATCCGCGTCCAGTACGCATTCCAATAAAACTTTCCCAGGGAGAAAATATGTTCAAGAAGCACCTCGCGGCCTGGCTGGCCGCCGCCGCATTCGCTGTACCCATGACTGCCCATGCCAGCAGCGACCACCACGCCGGCGATGCCGCAGTCGCGCAAGCCTACATCAAGGAAATTCAGGCCGACCAGAACGCCTATGCCGCAACCAGGGGCGCAACCTTTTTCCAGGAACTGTCCAAGGGCCAGAAGCCCCGCGCCACCGTGGTGACCTGCTCGGACTCGCGCGTCCACACCAACATGCTCGACAGCACGCCTGAGGGCGACCTGTTCATGATCCGCAATATCGGCAACCAGCTGGCCACCTCCAAGGGTTCCGTGCAATACGGCGTAAACCATCTGGGTTCCTCGCTGCTGCTGTTCATCGGCCATTCATCCTGCGGCGCAATCAAGGCGGCCGGCGGGGATTACTCGACATTGGAGGCACCGATCAAGAAGGAACTGGACACCATCAATATCACCAAAGGAAGCGCCAATATCGACGGCGTGAAAACCAACGTCAACAATCAGGTTGCCGCAGCACTCAAGGAATGGGCAGATCAAGTGAAAAAAGGCGAGCTGCTGGTGGTGGGCGCCGTGTACGATTTTGCCGACGACATGAAGCAAGGCACCGGCAAGCTCAACATCATCAACATCAACGGCGAAACCGATCCTGCCAAACTGCGTGGCATGCCCGCCCCGGCTGCAAAAGCGGCACAAGGACACGAGCATCACTAGGCTTCATGCAATGGCACAACGAGGCCGGCTTGTGCCGGTTTCGTTGTTTACGCTCCCATGATTTGCCTGCCGAATAGCTCTAAAAAAGCTGTTTTTGAGAGCCTATCGAAGGGCGGAAATGTTTGCCAGATGCCGCGATTTACACCCTTTCGGGATGGTCTGCTGGGCAGCGTCTTTCGCCCATATTTCGTGAGAACCTTTGCCGGGACGGATGAAGCGCCAGCCGTGTTCGGTAAGCAGATTTTTTACTGTGCCTCATAGCCATTCATGCGGTCACGAGGCCATCATGCAGGCGAATGTCTGTCTTGGGTTCGCGCACCGAGGAGCGGGCAAGCTCCAGCAAAACCGGAACCGCACCGTGAATTTCATCCATCAGGCCATCAAGGCTTTCCGCCTCCACAGCCAAACCAAGGGTATTGCAGGTAGCGAAATATAGCCCCGCATCGGTGTCGCGGAAAATGTCGATTTTGATTTTGATCGGCATCCCGAGCCTCGCAGCGATGCGCCAGCCGGGTAAACCCAAACTCCAGTGCATCATTATATTTACTCCTTGGTTCATTGCGGTCTGATGCCGCATCGGCTCGATCCACTCTATCCCAACAAGTTCGGACGGTTAACGCTCTCTCTGCTTACGCAATCATTAAGAATGCCTGGGTTATCCAACGTAATTAGGCGTTGCCGAGACCACGCGTCGGCAGATTGATCTCTCTGGCGAAATCAAGCATGCGTTTGATCGGCTGCACGGCGCGCGGAATGATCGCCGGATCGACAAGAATCTCGTTTTTCCCGGCACCCGCAAGCGGCAGGCCGGTGGGTACACCGCCGCTACGCGGCGACCCTCCCGCTCTCTCCAGCACTTCGGCGAGGTTGAGTAGGCCGTTCATCGCCATCCACGGGCAATGGCTGCAACTGATGCAGGTGGCACCATGCCCGGCGGTGGGCGCTTCGATAAACACTTTGCGCGGCGACAGGGTGCGCATTTTGTGCAGGATGCCGTTGTCGGTCGCGACGATGAATTCCCTGGCATCTGATTGCTGCGATGCCTTGATGAGCTGAGTCGTGGAACCGACCACGTCCGCCAGCATAACCACCGCGCGCGGCGCTTCCGGGTGCACCAGCACTTTGGCTTGCGGATGTTGCGCCTTCAGTTCGATCAGCTCCTGCGCCTTGTATTCGTCGTGCACCACGCACGAGCCCTGCCACAGCAGCATGTCCGCGCCACTTTGCTCCTGCACGTAGCTGCCGAGGTGTCGGTCCGGCGCCCACAGGATTTTCTTGCCCTGCCCCTTGAGATGCTTGACCACCGGCAACGCAATGGAGCTGGTCACCATCCAGTCGGCGCGCGCCTTCACCGCCGCACCGGTATTGGCGTACACCACCACGGTACGGTCGGGATGCGCATCGCAGAAGGCGTCGAACTCGTCCGCCGGACAACCCAAATCAAGCGAGCACTCCGCCTCCAGGTCGGGCATCAGCACGCGCTTCTCCGGGTTGAGAATTTTCGCGGTCTCGCCCATGAAACGCACGCCCGCGACCACGATGGTATGCGCCGGATGCTGGTGGCCGAAGTTGGCCATATCCAGCGAATCGGAGACGATGCCGCCGGTCTCCTCCGCCAGATCCTGCAAATCGGGGTGTACGTAGTAATGTGCTACCAGCACCGCATCCTGCTCCTTGAGCATGCGCTTGATATGCGCGATCAACTCGGCCTTCTCTGCGGGAGCCGGTTCGCGCGGCTTCCTCGCCCACGCCTGCACCGTGCGGCAAGCGGCCTGCGCGGTATCGGGGTGTTCGTAGGGGATATAGATGACATTCTCGTTCATGGCATTTTCCTGTTCGCGCGCGCTGGTAGTTCCAGGATCGCCGCGCGGTTGCTCGGTGAAAAAACTTTCTGCGCCGCATCCTGCCACGCCAGCCACTGAAAGTTCAAGTGCTCGCGCGACGCCAATCGGATAGCTGCGGGATGCGGCAGTTGCAGGCCGAACACATGCTCGGTGTTGTGCGTGATGCCGGGAGGGTAACGATGACGCCAGTGCGGGTAAATTTCGTAGACGTTTTGCAACTGCCAGTCACTCAGTGCATATTGCGCGGCATCCAGCCCGGTCTCCTCGCCTACTTCGCGCAGCGCCGTATCGCGCGGCACCTCGCCCGGCTCACAACTGCCGGTGACCGACTGCCAGTAATTGGGATAGTCGGCGCGCTCCAGCAACAGCACTTCAAAACCTGCCCCGAGCTCGGTCGAAGGGTCAGTCGATGGGGCGGCGGTGAAGATCACCACCAGCACCGAGACCGGCTGTTTGTAGCGCGTCATGCCTCAGACGAAAAACACCCAGAAAGCCTTGTTGCGCTGCCGCCAATACACCACCGTGTCGGCCAGGATGTCCTGCGCAATCTCGCGGTCGTTCATGGACAAACCCAAGGTATCGCTGGCGTTGCGCAACAACAACACGTAACCAGACACATTGCCATGCCACGACAGATCGCACAGCGCATCGGTCAGCGCATCCCAGTTCACGCCGAATTCGGGTGGAAAAGCGGCGGCTTGCGCCAGCGCGTTGAGCAAATTCTGCTTGCCCTTGATCCCCTTGAGATCGGCATCGAACAGCGCGAAATGCGCGTCATTGGCGGCGGCGCGCAACTCGTCCACGCCGCATTGCAGCGTATAGCTGCCTGCCGCAGCGATGTCGTTCAATTGTTGTGTCAGCGAATTCATGGTTATTCTCTGATGCGTCTGAAAGATTGATAATGATCGGCGCTGTAATAACACTCGACCGGTAAGCCACACACGATGCGCCGCGCGCCGCGATGGCGCACACCGGGCGTCTTGACCGTGTATTCGCGGTAATAACCGCTTGGCTGTTTCGGCAAGATACGCTCGTAGTTCTTGAACACCACACCGTCGCGATCATAAGCGAACGGCCCGCCCCGTTTGATAGCCTGCAAGGTGTCGCGCGCCTCGGCGGGCAGCTCGGCCGCCGCGATAATTCCTATTGCATTCTTGCCGGTTGCTGGCAACTCGCCGGCATTGACTGGCAAAAATGCCAAAGCAAATACCAGCGCAAATAATGCAATCAGGCGACTATTTAATCGCACTCCAAAACGGTGCATAAAGAATTATTCTTCCAGAAAATAATCCGAATCGATCTTCTTTATTTCGTAGGTCGCAGCAAGCGACACCCCGACATTGTGATCTATCATCAGGTTAGCCAGCAGAGCGCCGTTAATCAGCACCACCTTGTTGTCTATATTGCGAACGTACTCGACAGCTTCCCTGGTAAAGTCGAAGGTAGTGATAAACACGCCCTTCTTGGCACGCTGACCTTGCAGCGCGCCAACAAATTTCTGTATCTCTGGTCGCCCAACTACGTTTTCCCAGCGTTTTGCCTGAAGGTAAATCACATCCAACCCCAAACGATCTTCGTGAATGACGCCATCGATTCCTTCGTCGCCGCTGCGCCCGATTGCGCGCCCGGCATCCTGGCGCGTGCCTCCGTAGCCCATTTCGACCAGCAATTCGACAACGAGGCGCTCGAAAAAAACAGGTGAGCATCCCTTGATGCGCTGCAAAATTTCTTCCGCCAAGTTTCTGCGTATCTCTCCCGCTCCATCCTCAATCAGCTCTTCTGGCGTTTCGAGTTGATCTACAGAAATGGCTGAATTTTGCTGTAACTCTCCAGCCGGTTCATCGCGATCCCGCGTAGCTGTATATTCAGGAAATTGCTTTAGAAACCTTAAATTGATTACGGTAGGCGAAGACTTCAATATCTCTTCACCCCTTTCAGATATTTTGTAACAACCTCTTCGCGGTCGCTCGATCAGTCCTGCTCTTTTCAAATGAGCCTTTGCCCACGCTATGCGGTTATAAAAAACCGGGACACGACCACTTGGCACCAACTGGCTTTTTTCTTCCTCGGTCAATTGACATTGCAATGCGAGCAAATCAACCGTTTCATGAACCGAGTATTCGCGCCCACCCGCCAACATCCTCAACAAAGGCAGCATCAGCGATTGGAAGTCTGGAATCGCCATTTGCGCTTATTCCTTGGATACTTCCGCCGTGGTCTGCACCTGCTGGCGCAGGCGAATATGCAGTTCGCGCAACTGCTTTTCATCCACCGCGCTCGGCGCCTGAGTCAACAGGCATTGCGCGCGCTGCGTCTTGGGGAAGGCGATCACGTCGCGGATCGACTCCGAACCGGTCATCATGGTGACAATACGGTCCAGCCCGAACGCCAGCCCGCCGTGCGGCGGCGCGCCGTATTGCAGCGCATCGAGCAGGAAGCCGAATTTGAGTTGCGCTTCTTCCGCGCCGATGTTGAGCGCGCGGAATACCTGCGACTGCACCGCTTCCTTGTGGATACGCACCGAACCGCCGCCGAGTTCAGAGCCGTTCAACGCCAGGTCATAGGCTTTTGCCAGGCAGCGGCCCGGATCGCTTTCGAGAAATTCCAGGTGCTCGTCCTTGGGCGCGGTGAACGGATGATGGCAGGCATTCCAGCGCTTGGCCTCCTCGTCGTATTCGAACATCGGGAAGTCCACCACCCACAGCGGCTCCCACGCCTTGCCGTTGACGTAGCCTTTCTCGTGGCCGATCTTGCTGCGCAACGCGCCGAGCGCGTCGTTGACGATCTTGGTCTTGTCGGCGCCGAAAAAAATCAGGTCGCCGTTTTGCGCGCCGGTGCGTTCGATAATGGTCTTCAGCGCCGCCTCGTGAAGATTTTTCACGATGGGCGATTGCAGGCCGGTCTCGTTGAGCTGCGTCACGTCGTTGACCTTGATGTAGGCCAGCCCCTTCGCACCGTAAATTTTCACGAACTCGGTATAGGCGTCGATCTCGCCACGGCTCAGGCTTGCGCCGTTGGGAATACGCAGCGCGGCCACACGACCATTCTCCGAGCTGGCGACACCGGCAAACACCTTGAACGCGACATCCTTCACCGCGTCGGTCACTTCGGTCAGCTCCAGCGTGATGCGCAAGTCCGGCTTGTCGGAGCCGTAGCGCCGCATCGCCTCGGCGTAAGTCATGCGTGGGAACGGGTTGGGCAGATCAACATCCAGCGATTCCTTGAACACGGTGCGGATCAATTCTTCCATCAGCGCGGTGATCTGCGTCTCGGTCAGGAACGAAGTCTCGATGTCCACCTGGGTGAATTCCGGCTGGCGGTCAGCGCGCAAGTCCTCGTCGCGGAAACATTTGGTGATCTGGTAATAGCGGTCGAAGCCCGCCACCATCAGCAGTTGCTTGAACAACTGCGGCGATTGCGGCAGCGCGAAAAACTCGCCCGGATGCACGCGCGACGGCACCAAGTAATCGCGTGCGCCTTCCGGCGTGGACTTGGTCAGCATCGGCGTTTCGATGTCGATAAAGCCGCGGCTGTCGAGGAAACGGCGGAACGCCATCGCCACCTTGTAACGCAGCATCAGGTTCTTCTGCATCTGCGGGCGACGCAGATCGATGACGCGATGGGTCAGGCGCACGTTCTCTGACAGATTCTCGTCGTCGAGCTGGAACGGTGGCGTCACCGAGGTGTTCAGCACCTCGATTTCATGGCACAGAATCTCGATTTCGCCGCTGCCGATGTTGGGGTTGGTGGTGCCCGCCGGACGGCGGCGCACCTTGCCGGTGACGCGCAGCACAAATTCGTTGCGCACCGATTCGGCGATTTTGAACATCTCCGGGCGGTCCGGGTCGCAGACGATTTGCGCCAGCCCTTCGCGGTCGCGCAGATCGATGAAAATCACCCCGCCGTGGTCGCGGCGACGGTGCGCCCAGCCGCACAGGCTCACGGTTTGATCGAGTTGGTCGGTGTTGAGCAGTCCGCAGTAATGAGTTCGCATGGTTCGGTTTATGGTTTTGAAAAATATTCGGGGTTAATTGGGGGGGATCGCCCGGTTTGCAAGCGTCTCGGTAGAAAGTCTTTGTGACTGCATCTCTTCCGGCGTGGCGACCACGCCCATCGAGACGATGGTGCGCAACGCCACGTCCACCGTCATGTCCAGTTCGATGGTATCCGCCTTGCGCACATAGAAATAAAAGCCGTTCACCGGGCTGGGCGTGGTGGGAATGAATACCGCGACATATTCCTCATCGAACAGGTTGCTCACCTTGCCCGGCACACTGGTCTGAAATGCCAGCGACCAAGCTTGCGGATGGGGGTAACGCACCAGCAGCACCTTGCGGAACGAGTTGCCGTTGCCGGACAACAGGGTATCGCTGACCTGCTTCACGCCCTTGTAGATACTGCCGACAAACGGCACGTGCAGCATGACTTTTTCCGAATAGGTCCACAATCTCTGACCAAACACGTTGCGTACCAGCAAGCCGGTGGTCAGCACGATCAGAAACGTCAGGATGATGCCCCAGCCGGGAATATGTATGCCCAACAGCCGGTCCGGATGCCATTGTTCCGGCAGCAGCAGCAAGGTTTGATCCATGGTGCCAATAGTCAGGTCCAGCACCCAGAAGGTGATGCCGAGCGGAACCCAAACCAGCAGGCCGGTGAGGAGGTATTTTTTCATGCGCCAATATTTCCAGACGACCATGCATTCCCAGACGGCGGAACATTTCCACACATCGGGTTATTTACAGGCATCGGGCCGCTTCCAGACATCGTGACATTTCCAGACATCAGGCCGCGCCGCCCGCCACCGGGCAGGAACTGGCGCTGGCGCAAGCAGATGCGCAAGCAGGTTCTGCCTTGGGTTCGGCTTTGGTTTTGCCACTGTCCTTGAAATCGGTGGCGTAATAGCCGCTGCCTTTCAACTGAAAACCGGCGGAGGTCAACTGCTTGGTAAAAGTTTCCTTAGCGCATTCCGGGCAAACGGTGAGCGGCGCATCGCTCAATTTTTGCAATACATCTTTTTGCAAACCGCAACTGGAACAGCCATAAGTATAAATAGGCATAATTTCCTCGTAGTGGGGTAATTTTCAAAGTCGCGCATTATACATTAGGCAGGGCGCTTGCCGCGAATCCGAAAATGGCGTTTAATCCGGCCTGCACCAGATAATCCCTGCCAGATAATCCCTGCCAGATAATCTCTGCCAGATAATTCAGGAATCCTGCCGGAAGGCTGTTTCGCAGCGATGCCGGATGGATACCGGATGCGCCCCAAGCTTCAAGCCGTGTTGCCGCCCACGCTGGCAGCGCCGTTTGCAAAGGATTTCAGAGGATCAGGCTTCAATAAGCCACCAATAAACGAGGAGCCTTTCGCATGATTTCCCGTAGCCTTCAGGCAAAATTCATCTTGCCCGTTTCAGTTCTTGTCGTCGTCACCACGCTTATTCTGGTCGCAGCCATTTCCATCAACAACAGTCGCAGCATCGAGCAGTCCGCCCAGAGCGAAAGCCAGGAGAAACTCTCCAACATAGGACAAATTCTTGCCGTCACCGACGCCATCATGATGGAGCGCGTGAAGGGCTCGATGAAACTGCTCATCGAACGCGGCGGCGCGATCGGCATTCCGCACCAGGGCAATCCGGTGGAAGTCGAAGGCAAGACGCCACCCGACCTAATTTTTGGCACCCAGCCCCAGGCTCATCGCTTCGAACTGGTGGATGGCGTAACCTCCAGCCAGGGCGGTACCGCCACGATATTTTCAAAGTCCGGCGAGGAGTTTGTGCGTATCAGCACCAACGTGAAAAAAAGCGACGGCAAGCGCGCCATCGGCACGGTACTCGACCCCAACGGCAAAGCCATCAAGGCAATCCGCGCGGGCCAGGCCTTCTACGGTCAGGTGGATATCCTCGGCAACCCATTCCTCACCGGCTATGAACCGATGTTCGACGCCCAGAAAGGCGTTGCCGGCATCTGGTACGTGGGCTACAAGATCGACATGCAATCCTTGCAACAATCCATCTCCAAGAGCCGCATCCTCAACGGCGGCTTCATCGCGCTGCTGGACGACAAGGGCAAGGCGCGCTTCCATTCCGAAAACACCACCCCCGAAACCGTTTTGGGTGTTGCGGGCGGCAGCATCCAGGGCTGGGAGCTCAAACGCGAAGCCTTCGCCCCCTGGGGCTTCGAGATCGTCGCAGCCTACCCCAAGAACGAAGTGAGCGACGCGGTCAAAAAAGCTGTCCTCACCGTAGTAGCGCTAGGCATAGTGCTGGGCGGCATTCTGATGGGCCTGCTGTTCTGGCTGTCGCGCTCGCTGGTCATCAACCCGTTGAACGAGGCGGTTGCCGCCGCCGGAAAAATCGCCAGCGGTGACCTGTCCAGCCGTGCTCACACCAACCGCGAAGATGAAATTGGCACCTTGCTCAATGCGCTGGGCCACATGCAGGAATCCCTGCGCCAGATGATCGGCAATATCACCCGCAACGCCCAACGCATTACCGAACTATCCACTTCCCTTTCCGCCACCTCCAACGACGTAGCAAACCAGTCCGGGCAACAGAGCGAAGCGGCGACCTCGGCCGCTGCGGCAGTGGAAGAACTGACTACCAGCATCGAGCACATGGCCGAGAGCGCCCGCGATTCCTTTGCGCTGGCCCAGGACGCCGGCGAAACCGCCAAGCGCGGCGCCGGCATCGTGAGCCAGGCTTCGGCGGAAATGGGCAACATTGCCGAAAGCGTGAACCAATCATCCCAGCGGATTCTTTCCCTGGGCGAACACTCCGCCAACATTTCCACGATTGCCGGCGTGATCAAGGACATTGCCGACCAGACCAACCTGCTGGCGCTCAACGCGGCCATCGAGGCAGCGCGCGCCGGCGAGCAGGGGCGCGGCTTTGCCGTGGTGGCCGACGAGGTCAGAAAACTCGCCGAGCGCACCGCCAAATCCACCGATGAAATCACCACCATGATCGGCGCCATCGAGTCCGAAACGAAACACGCCGTGGAAACCATGCATCAAGGGCAGCAACGCGTCGATACGGGGGTAGCGATGGCCGGCGAGGCAGGCAAGGCGATGGGCGAAATCAGCAGCGGCTCGGCTCTGGTGGTGGACGCGGTCAACAGCATTTCCGCCGCGCTCCAGCAGCAAAGCGCTTCCAGCGGCCTGATCGCATCCAACGTGGAAAAAATCGCCACCATGTCGGAACAAAATGCCGTCGCCATCCAGGATGTCGCCAATGCATCCACCCAACTGCGGGAGTCTGCCGACTCGCTACAGGCTGCGGTGGCGCAGTTCAGAATATAGAATATTTTCTGGGGTGAAATGAGAAGGGATACCGACTCGCTTGGTCGCTGATCCACACCTTGAGGGCATAGCGCACCCCATCAGACATCGATATCAAAATGATGGTTTGGCACATCTTCATCCGATTCCTGCGTGTATTCAAACATATGGAGTTGCTGATCGTGCAGGCTCTCGCCATGAGATGCAGAATAGTGCGCCGCATCATTTTGGGGCAGCAAAAATTCACGAATGGTGGTCCATTTCACTTCCCCGTTAGGCAATGTTTCGAACAAGCTGACAGCCAACTCCTGCGTCAATACATAAGAATTTATGCCTTCCACCACATACACTTCACATTCGTATTGCTCGCCATACGCACTGAGAATTTCCACGCGATCCTGATGGGAAAGCATTGCATTGTGCAAACCCAGCCTGGTGGGCGGGTGGATCGAATAATCGGCCAGGCGCGGCGAACCATCCACTTTGCGGAAGTCTGCGGGCAGCAGAGATGACCAGTAGCGAACTATGAATTGCATTGCATCACGACAATCTCGAATTTGTTGCTCTATCCATCACCTCATCCCCACGACTTTTGCCCCATCAACACCCCGAGTAAAACGCGAAGCAATCCGGGGATGGGCTTTTTTGTTTCATCATTGGCTGCATCACCCCTTGTGCAATCGCTCTTCCGCCAGCTGCAACGATTCCGGCAAGCCCAGCAGCACCAGCACATCGCCCGCCAACAACTGCATTTCCTCGCTCGGTTGTGCGCCGCGCATGCCGCGGCGACGCACCGCATTCACTTCGACATCCAGAGCATCCAGGCCGATTTCGCGCAATTTTTTGCCTACAGCGGTGGAATCTTTCTTGAGCAACACGCTCAAAAAGCGTGACTGCATACTGTCGTTCGCTTCGCCAATATCGCTTTGCGCACCACGCAAGTAACCGCTGAACGCCGCATAACGGCGCGCGCGATTTTCCTGGACGCGGCGGATCACGCGGCCAAGCGGCACGCCCGCCATCAGCATGGCTTGTGAGGCGAGCATCACGCTGCCTTCCAACACTTCGGCGACCACTTCCGCCGCGCCGGCTTCCTTCAAGGCTTCCACATGGGTTTCATCGTTGGTGCGCACCACCACTGGCAAGTCGGGGCGCAGTTCCTTGACATGGCGCAGGATCGCCAGCGCGGAATGCTTGTCGCTGTAGGTCACCACCAGCGCCTTGGCGCGCATCAGCCCGGCGGCTATCAGCACTTCGCGCTTCGCGGCATTGCCATACACCACCTTTTTTTTTGCGACGATAGCCTCTTGCACCCGGCGCGAATCCAGATCCAGCGCAATGAAATTGAGCTTTTCTTCTTCCAGAAAACTCGCCAGCTTCTGGCCGCTGCGCCCATAGCCGCAGAGGATGACATGCCCTTTACTGGCCATGCTCTGAATGGCGATCTGGTGCATCTGCACCGCGCGGTTGGTCCATTCGGCTGTGGAAAACCACCGCGCGATGGCCTCGCCGTGTTGAATCATGAACGGCGCGGCCAACATCGACAGCAGCATGGCCGCCAGAACAATTTGCATGGTCGCGCCGTCGAGCAGGCGCGCGCCGTCCGCCAGGGTCAGCAGCACAAAGCCGAATTCGCCGGCCTGCGCCAGGCCAATCGCGCTGCGCAACCCCACCCCCCAGTCACCTTCAAAGGCGCGTGCCAGCAACGCCACGATCACTGCCTTGGACAAGATCAGCCCGCACAGCACCAGCAGCACCCAACCGAATTCCGCCATGACATTGCCCAAGTCGAGCTTCATGCCGATGGTGACGAAGAACAGGCCGAGCAGCACGTCGCGGAACGGCTTGATATCCTCCTCCACCTGATAGCGGTATTCGGTTTCGGAAATCAGCATACCCGCGACGAATGCGCCCAGCGCCAGCGACAGCCCCGCCAATTCGGTGAAATAGGCCAATCCCAGCGTGATGAGCAGCACGTTGAGCATGAACAATTCGGAGGATTTTTGCCGCGCCACGACGTGAAACCACGAGCGCATCATGCGCTGCCCGAACACCAGCAACACCAACAACACCGCAGCCGCCTTGAGCATCGCAAAAGCCAGTGTAGCGGGCAAGTCGTCGGTGCTGGTAGCCAGCGCCGGAATGATAATCAGCAAGGGCACGACGGCAATATCCTGGAACAGCAGCACGCCCATCATCTGCTGCCCGTAGGGCAAATTCAGCTCGGCGCGCTCCACCAGCATCTTGCTGACAATCGCGGTGGAAGACATCGCCAGCACCCCGCCCAATGCCAGGCCGGTTTGCCAGCTCAAGCCCAACATCGCGGCAATCGCCATGACCGGCAACATCGTCACCAGCACCTGCGCGCCGCCCAAACCGAACACCGTGCGCTTCATCGCCATCAGGCGCACCAGACTGAATTCCAGGCCGATACTGAACATCAGAAACACCACCCCGAACTCGGCAAGATGCTGCGTCCCCACCGCATCGGGCATCCACGCCAGCGCATGCGGCCCGATCAGAATGCCAACAATGAGATACCCCAACATCACCGGCAAATGCAGGATGCGGCACAGCACCACCACGAGTACGGCGGAGGCGAGCAGGACGAGTACCAGCGAGAGTGTGCTATCCATTGTCAGTATCAGGTAAATGCAAATAATCCATCGGGCAGGTATGACGCAGTTTTTCCAAGGGATTATTCGGCAATTTTTTGCCCACTTTTTCCTTCAGGGGGAGTGTCTTTGCGCTGTTAGCGCCCCTGAAAAAACCTTGTGGATTATGCGTAGCGGGTGCGCTGCTTGTCAATTTAGTCTCTATGCCCAGCATTTTCTCGTGCAGGTGTCGCTGCAACGCGTGGATCAAATTCTGCGATAACTGCGCTTGCAGTTCTTCGATGCCGGCGGTGATGCCCAGCTCGCAGCATTGCGTGACGCGCAATCCGGCCTGGCCGCAGGGGTTGATGTTGGCGAACGGCGTCAGGTCCATGTCCACGTTCAAGGCCAGCCCGTGGTAGCAGCAACCATGCTTGATTTTCAATCCGAGCGCGGCGATTTTTGCATCGCCGACATACACACCGGGCGCATCTTCGCGCCCCTGCGCGGCCACGCCGTATTCGCCCAGCAAGTCGATCACCGCCCGCTCCATCAAGCGCACCAGTTCGCGCACGTTGATTTTCCAGCGGCGCAAGTCGAGCAGCAGGTAAGCGACGATCTGACCGGGGCCGTGATAAGTGATCTGCCCGCCGCGATCGACTTTGACCACGGGAATACCGGCAGGGCACAGCAGGTGTTGCGGCTTGCCCGCCTGCCCCTGCGTGTAGGTCGGCGGATGCTGCACCAGCCAAATTTCGTCGCGCGCTCCCGGTATCTGTCCATCGGGCGTGCGTTCTGCTGTAAAGCGGCGCATCGCGTCCCAGGTTGGTTGGTATTCGACCAGACCGAGCGAATGAATGATGGGGGGGGAAGGGTGAAGAGGGAAGGGGGAGGCCGTTGCACGGCCAGGGAAGGGATAAGGGTGCGCACCTTCGGTGCTCAAGGGGGAAGGGGAAAAAGGCGTAGCGCCGCCGTGCCCCTTCCCTCTTCCCCCTTTCCCCTTCTCTTCTTCAACGCTCATAACACCATCACCACCTGCGGATGGTCGCACAGCTCCTGGTAAATCGCGTCGAGCTGTTCGCGCGAGGTGGCGCGGATGGTGCAGGTCAGGCTGACATAGCGGGCATTTTTGCTGGCGCGCATTTCCATCGTGGCGGGCTTGAAATCCGGGTCGTGGCGCACCACAACTTCCATCACCGCCCGCGTGAAGCCCTCCTGCTGCAGGCCGAATATCTTGAGCGGAAATTCGCAGGGATATTCGAGCAGGCTGTCGGTTAATTCTTTTTTTGATAATTCGCTCATGGTCATTCACTCACGTGCATCATATTGTTTTCACCCTCGTGCCATGAAATTTTGGGCGCAATAAATTGCGCCCCTAGCCGCGCATCACGTCGCGCTTGAAGCCCTGATACAGCGCGTACAGCCGCGCAAACATCGCGCCCGGCTTGCCGTCGCCGACCGGCTTGCCGTCGAGCTGCGTGATCGCCAGCACCTCCTTGGTGGAAGAGGTAAGCAGCAATTCGTCGGCGGCGAACACCTCATCCTTCATCACGCGGCGCACCTCGTGCGGTATGCCGTTGGCGGCGGCGAGTTCCAGCACCACATCGTAAGTGATGCCGGGCAGAACAAAATTATCCTTGGGTGGCGCGAGCAACGTGCCGTTCTTCACAGCGAAGATATTGCTGGCCGCGCCCTCGGTCATGAATTCACCTCCTGCCACCGGGTCAGAGCGGATCAGGACAGTTTCGGCGCAGCCCGCATCGATCGCCATCTGGCGCAGCAGCACATTGGGCAGCAGCGCGATCGACTTGAGGTCGCAGCGCAGCCAGCGGTTGTCCGGCGCGGTGATACAGGCGATGCCGCTGCGCAGCAATTCGGCAGACGGTGTGATCAGCGGGTTGCTCATCATGAACACGGTAGGCGCGACGGGCGGTTTGGGGAAGGCATGGTCACGCCTGGCCACACCGCGCGTAATATGCAGGTACAGGGACTGATCTTCGCCCGCGTTGCGCTCGATGAGCTGCCCGACAAGTTCCGCCCATTCCGCGTTGCCGTGCGGGTTGGCGAGCCTGACGCCGTCCAGGCTGTGCTGCAGGCGGCGCAGGTGTTCTTCGATGCGGAACGCCTTGCGCGAGTACACCGGGATCACTTCATACACGCCATCGCCGAAAACAAAGCCGCGATCCAGCACGGAAATTTTCGCCTCCCCGACGGGCATAAAAACGCCGTTCAAATAAATCATCATGCTCTGCCCCTTCATTCGAACAACAAGCGGAGGCTGTCCCAGCCGCGCGAAAAAACATTGGCCAGCGGCACGTTGTCCAGCGCCAGCAGCGGAAATTCCGCATAGGGCTTGCCGCCCAGCGCCAGCTTGAGCACACCCAGTTGCTGCCCGACACTGACCGGCGCAAAGATCGGCTGGGGCGTTTCCATGGTCGCCTTGAGCTGGGCAAACTTCCCTTTGGGAATGGTCAGGAGCAAATCCTGGCGAAAGCCGATTTTGAGCTGGCTTTGGGTGCCGCTCCAGATAGGCACCGTGGCGACCGGCTGATCCTTCTGGTACAAACGCACCGCATCGAAATGCTGGAAGCCGAAATTCAGCAACTTCTGGCTTTCGGTGGCGCGCAGGTTGTCGGAAGGCGCACCGAGCAGCACCGAAATCAGGCGGCGCTGGTCGCGAATGACCGAGCCGATCAGGCAATATCCGGCCGCTTCGGTGTGTCCGGTTTTCATCCCGTCCGCATGGGGATCAATCCATAGCAGGCGGTTGCGGTTCGCCTGGGTGACGCCGTTAAACGTGTAATTGCGCAGCCCGAACAGCGCGTAGTGCTGCGGGTAGTCGCGCATGATGGCGGCGGCCAGCAAGGCCAGATCGGACGCGCTACTGTATTGTTGCGCGTCCGGCAGGCCAACCGGGTTGGCAAAATGGGTATTAACCATGCCCAGCCGTTTGGCCTCCTTGTTCATCATGTCGACAAAACCCGCTTCACTGCCGGCGATATGCAGCGCCAGCGTGATCGCCGCATCGTTTCCAGACTGCACGATCAGGCCGCGCAACAGCTCATCCACCGTGACGCTCTGCCCAGCCTTGAGCAGCATGCGCGATTCGCCACTGCCGGTGTTGTGCACCGCGGCAGCGGGAACCGCCAAATTTTGTTGCAACGCAAGCGTGCCGTGCTCGAGCGCGTCGAAAGCCAGATAAGCGGTCATCAGCTTGGTCAGCGAGGCGGGCTCCATGCGTTCATCGCCGTTCTGCTCCACCAGGGTTTGATGGCTGGAGTAGTCATACAACAGATAGGATTTGGCTGCCAGGACTGGTGCGACAGGTATTTGCGGCGGCATGGCAAAAACCGGCACGGTCAACAGTAAGCCGGCAAGCAGCAGGATGGCATTCATGGTCAACGTAAAACTCGCGCAGCGATTCATTTGCTCTTTCTCCCGCTTGCGGGGGAAAGTTGGATAGGGGGAAACGGTCATGGCAAGTTTCATAATCGGGGGCGGCGTGCTTGCCATGACCGTTCGATTGGCATTTTTCAGGCCGCGATTATAACTTGCCTTGCTGCGCGGGGCGCCGCTCAATAAGCCAGATGACTAGGCCGAAATATATAGGCATTTCGGCATATTGTTCTTTTTTCGTCGGCAATATATGGTGTGCGTCACAACGAATAAGGGAGCGCTGCGATGACAATGTTGGCCGGAATCAAGAATTTCATGGGCATCGATGATGCCCACAAGCATGATTTGCGCCACAGGCTCAATCTGGTCGCGGTAGCCGAGGCGCATATCGTGTGGAAGACGCGCCTCGGGCATCACGTGCATGGAACTATCCGCGAATCGCTGGACTCCGCCCCGCTCGGGCAAGACGGCATCTGCCAGCTGGGCAGCTGGATCAGAGGTTCGGTATTGGCGCCGCTTTGCGAGCCGGAAGTACACCGCGAATTAAGCGAGGCACACGAACATTTTCATCAATGCGGCGAGCACATCATCGCAAAACTGAAGGCGGGCGACCGCAGCGACGCGACGGCGATGTTCGAAAACGAATACAACCACGCGCTGCGCCGCATCATCCAGGCGCTGACCATCATCAATAAACAGCTTCAGGACGCGTAATTCCATTTTTCCTTCAATAGGGAAAATCGGTACGATTTTGCTCTATTGATCGGCAATTGGAATTAAACGCTAAATCGCACCGCTGAATTGCGCGGTTTGCACCGCGAGCTCGTTAGCCTGGAGACAAATATCCTCGACATCGGCCGGATCGATACCCAACTCTACCCATTCATATTCCTCGATTTCGCCACCGGTGTGCTCGGCGACCCCGAAATTCGGCGCAACTTTTTCCGACAGGCTGACCAGCCTCACCAGAGGGTTGTCGGACGCAACCTCTTCGACATAAGGGGGGTGATGGTAGCCCAGCACGGTGATGAGCTCCTCCGGCAGATGCCAATGCCGCGCCAGTTGCGCGCCGATATAGCAATGCGTGATGCCCAGCGTCTCCAGTTCGACGTCCAGAATCGGGCGATCCGCTTGCATCAGCAACTGATAATGAAGCGCATCGCTCGCAGCGGCGTCGATATGGTGCAAAGCCATGAAACCGATGTCGTGCAGCAACCCCGTCAAGAAAATCTGGTCTTCTTCGGGGCGGATATTTCTCGGCATGGCTTGCGCGATGGTGCGCATCACGATGGCGACGGTCATGCTGTGCAGCCACAGATCCTGCGGTTTGAAATATTCCCCTGCGGGAGCCTTGGAGAGATTGGACATCGAGGCGATGCCGATGGCGACCGACTTGACCCTGGTCAGTCCCAGCAGCATCGCGGCATCGGAGACTTTGCCCACTTTGCGCGAAATGCCCATGATCGGGGAATTCGCCAGGCTGATTATTTTTGCGGAAATTTGCGGGTCCTGCCCGATCAGCTTGAGCATTTGCGCCTCGCCCTCGTCGGTATTCAGCGGCAGCGCCAGCAATTTCTGCGCGGTAGCCGGCATGGCGGGCAGAGAATCGAGATTGGCTACCGCTTGTTTGAGCCTGAGGCGAGTGCTTTCGTCAGTCATGGGTGCGTTTGCGGGTTATTTGAAGGAGGCAGTTTTTCTGTGCGGCGCAAACTATACGAGAGATTGGCAAAATTCGCGAGTGGGATTTTATTCCAAACACGAAGGCGGCTTGGCGAGTTTGCGCTGCAAGGTGCGGCGGTGCATGTTGAGCGCGCGCGCGGTGGCGGAAACGTTGTCGTCGTGTTCGCGCAGCACGCGCTGGATATGCTCCCATTCCAGGTTCTCGATTTGCGTCGGCTGCGCCTTGATCCGCACATCGCTGTTGGCGGTATGTCCGAACGCCGCGACGATTTCATCCGCGTTGGCGGGTTTGGCGAGATATTGCGTCGCGCCCAGCTTGATCGCTTCGACGGCGGTGGCGATGCTGGCATAACCGGTCAGCATCACGATGCGCGTGTTCGGGTCGAGCCGGTGCAAAGTTTCGACCAGCACTAATCCCGGTGCGCCGCCCATTTTCAAGTCCACCACCGCAAATTCCGGCGGGTTGGCTTCCGCCAGCGGAATCGCCTCCTCGACGCTGTGCGCCACGACAACGCTGAAGCCGCGTTTTGCCAGCGCATGCTTCAACACCTTGCAGAAGGTGACATCATCGTCCACCAGCAATAGCGAAGCGAATTCTCCTTGGGGTTCGGTCATAGGTCAGCCTTGATGGTGGGTAAGATGATTTCCGTGGTCGCGCCACCCTGTTCGCGGTTGAACAGGCGCACCGAGCCGCCCATGCGCTCGAGGGTGGCATTGGCCAGGAGCAAGCCCAGCCCGTGCCCTTCCGCTTTGGTGGTGAAGAATGCCGAACCGGCCTTGAGTTCCGCTTCCTCGCTCAGCCCCTGGCCGCGATCGTGAATTTCCAGAGTGAAATTGTCTGCATCCCAGCGTGAGCATATCTCGATCACCTGCGGAGCGGGCGCCGCGTCCGCCGCATTGTTGAGCAGGTTCATCAGCGCGGCGCGCAGCGTGCCATCCACGCTGACCAGCGGCGCGGGTTGCACGCCATCGCTGTGGTATTGGTAGGGTGCGGTCGGGCGCAGCAACTGCCATTCGTCCAGCACTTCCGCCATCAGGCGATCAGCCGGTTGCAACGAGGTTGCCGCGCTGATTTGCGCATCGGCCAGTATCTTGTCGAGAATGCGTTTGCAGCCGTACACCTGCTCGTTGAGGATACCCAGCGCGTCGCGCCAGCCGGGCTGGGCATCGGCATCGTGCTGCAACTCGCCGATCACGACAGCCATGGTGGACAGCGGCGTGCCCAGCTCGTGCGCGGCACCGGCTGCCTGCGTGCCCAGCGCCACGATGCGCTCGTTGCGCAGGATTTCCTCGCGCACCCGCGCCAGCGTCTCGTCGCGGCTGCGCACCGCCTGTGCCATTTTCACCACAAAATAGGCCACCACCACCGTGCTGAAGACAAAGCCGAGCCACATGCCCACCACATGCGCGTTGAACGCGCTGTCGCTGTCGTGCTGGTGATTGTGCGGCAGCGGGATGTAATAGAACATCAGCACGCTGTAGCAGGCGGAGGTGAGCGCCGCCATCCCCCAGGTGTAGCGCCCCGGCAGCGTCGTGGCGGCAATCACCAGCGGCAGCAGGTAAAGCGACACAAAAGGGTTGGTCGATCCGCCGCTGTAATACAGCAGCACGCTGAGCGCCAACACATCCATGCACAACTGGCCGAACAACTCCATACTGGAAATCGGCTTGCTGCTGCGCAGGCGCAACAGGGTGAACAAATTGGCCAGAACCAGCCCGGCAATGGCCAGCAACATCGGCTGCCAGTCCAGTTCCAGCTCCAGAATTTTCCAGACCGCCGCGAGCGTCAGAAGCTGCGCCGCCACGGCCATACCGCGCAACGCGACCAAACGGCGCAACTGGTTATGGCCCGGAAGAGAGGAAAGTATCGTGTCGCCCATGCGCTTATTGTAAGCGCAGCGGTGCGCCGGGGGGTGCGGCATATTGTCGCGGTGCAATCTTCTGCTGTGCATTTTGAGCCGCATCCAAAACTTTGGGTGCGATCAAAAAGTGTTGGTCAAAGAAGGGCGGAAAAGCGTAGCGCCTTCCGCCGTATGGAGGCTTGGCTATGCGAAACATTCGGCGGATAACGCCTTCGGCTCATCCGCCCTCGTAAGATACTCCAACACTTTTGATCGCACCCCGAAACTTTTGCCTTTTTGCTGTGCCCGAGGCGGGGCGGGTATAATCCGCCGGTTTATTTTATTGACGGGAGCATCATTATGATCAAGCTGCACTTATCGGGGCTGCACAAATTTTTCTGGCTGCTGGTGGCCTTGGCGCTGAGCGCCAGCGCTTATGCCGACGACATTCAGGTGGAGGGGGCATGGGCGCGCGCCGTTCCGGGGCGCGATTCGGCAAACGTATTCATGTTTATTGCCAGCAAGCAGGACGCGACGCTGGTGGGCGCATCCAGCCCCGCATCCAAAGCGGTGGAAATGCGCACCATGGAACACAAGGGCAGCATGATGAGGACGCTCAGCGTCGAGTCGGTCAAGCTGCCGGCAGGCAAACGCGTGGACATGACCAGCATCCACGGCTACCACCTGGCGCTGACCGGGCTGAGCGCGCCGCTCAAAAATGAAGGGACCGTGCCCGTGACCCTGGAGATCGAAACCGCCGGCAAGCGCGTCAATATCGACGTGCAGGCAGAAATTCGGCCCGCGAAAAAAGCCATGCAGCAATAGCCTCGTGGCGGTGAATCCGATGCCCATAATAAAGCCTCCCGTGGCAAGCCACGGAGTATTGGCTGGTAGGTTGGCGCTGAACGCAGTGAAGCCCAACATCATCCTGCCGCGTGCGTTGGGCGTTGGGCTTCTGCCTTCGGCCTCAGCGCCAACCTACAAAGCCGCTACACCGCAAGCGGCGGGGAATTAAACCCGAAGAGATTAACCTTGCCGATTACCTGGAATATTCCGCTGGTTTTTTTGTCCGTGCTGATCGCGATCATCGGCTCGTTCGCCACGCTCGACCACGCGCAGCGCATGCGCGCTACCAGCGGTCGCCCCGCAAGGCATTGGGCGATTGCGGGCAGCCTGGTGCTGGGCATGACCATCTGGGGCATGCACTTCATCGGCATGCTGGCGTTTCACCTGCCCACCCCGCTTGCCTATGATCTGACCCTGACCCTGCTTTCCATCCTGCCGGCCATTGCTGCGGCGCTGCTCGGCTTCTGGGTGCAGTGCTGCGCAATCCGTATCAGCGCAAGACGCATATTGGGCAGCGGGCTGCTGATGGGGCTGGGCATCAGCGTGATGCATTACACCGGCATGGCGGCGCTCAAGATGTCGCCATCCATCGGCTATGACGTGCCGGTTGTGGTGTTGTCGATAGCCGTTGCCATCGTCGCCTCTTGGGGCGCGCTGCTGATGATGTATCAGGGCAATCGCATCAAGCTGCCGCCGTTGCCCCGCTTGCTGCTGGGCGCGGTGATCATGGGGCTGGCGATTTCCGGGATGCACTACACCGCGATGACCGGCACGCACTTCCAGCCCGGCAGCCTGTGCCTGGCCGATGGCCCGCGCATCGAGCCGGTCGATCTCGCCATGCTGATATCCGTGGGCTTGATGATCCTGTTCGGCGGCAGCTTTTTCCTGATCCTGTTCGACAAGCGTGTATCGCGTCCGGATGCGCCAATACTATCGGTGCTGGTGCTGGCCTTTTGCCTGCTGCTCACTTACCAGCTATGGAACAACGCACAGCAAAGTGCGGTGAAGAAACAGCAAGCCGAATTTAATGCGCATGTGCGCGGCATCACCGACAGCATTTATAAGCGCATGAGAGCCTACGAACAAGCCATGCGCGGCGTAAGCGGGCTGTTTGCCCATAGCGACACCCCCCTCAGCCGCGAGGAATTCCGCGACTATATTGCCAGGTTGCAACTGAAGGAAGATTACCCCGGCATCCAGGGCATCCGCTTCGTGCCGCTCGTGACGGATGCGGAAAAAAACCGCCACATTGCCGCGATGCGCAAGGAAGGCTTGTCCGGCTACACCGTCTGGCCGGAAGGGCGACGCGAGGTTTACGCGCCCGTCGCCTATGTCGAACCGTTCGATGTGCGCAACCGGCAGGTGTTCGGTTACGACATGCTTTCCGACCTGGATCACCCCCGCCCCGGAGAGCCCGTTCCCGGGCAGCGCCTTTACGCCATGGAGCGCGCGCGCGACTCCGGCAACATCACCCTTTCCGGCAAGGTCAGGCTGCTGTTCGAAACTAGCGAGGACATGCAGAGCGGCACGGTGATGTTCCTGCCCATCTATAAACGCGGCGCACCGATCCATAACGTCGACAAACGCCGCGCCAACCTGGTCGGCTGGGTGGCTTCGGTATTCCGCATGGGCGATCTGATGACCGGCATCTTCGATACCCGCGATATGGGCTTCGACATCAATGTTTACGACGGTGAGACCATGTCGGAAAAAGCGCTGATGTACGCCTCGCTTCACGGCGGCTTTGTCCGCAACACGGGCACTCTCTTCCAGCACACCGAGCAGATTGAATTTGCCGACCGCAAATGGACGGTGCAAGTGCGTTCCATTACAGACTTTGATGAGCAAATCAACCTCGGGCGCACCAGAATCATCGCCGGCAGCGGCATCGCGCTGAGCTTGTTGCTCGCGCTGTTCACCTGGGCGCAGGTGCGCAACCGGGTAAGCGCCCTGCAGGCTACGGCGGCGTTGGAACACGCCAGCCACAAGAACGAGATGCTGCTGCGCACCGCCAGCGACGGCATACACATTCTCGACCTTGATGGCAATGTCGTGCAGGTGAACGATGCGTTCTGCCGTATGCTCGGTTATACCTCTCTGGAACTGCTGGGCATGAACGTGGCGCAGTGGGATGCGCACTTCACGAAAGATGAGCTATTGGCAAGGCTCGCCGAATTGGGGGCGAGCAACCCCACATTCGAAACCCGCCACCGCCGCCGCGACGGCAGCCTCATCGACATCGAGATCAGCGCCACCCGGGTAGAGATCGACGGTCTGCCCATGATATACAACTCGGCGCGCGACATTACCCAGCGCAAAAGGACGGAGGCCGCATTCCACACCCTTGCCGGAACCGCAGCGGCAAATGTCGGCGCATCGTTTTTTCAGGGAGCTGTAAGCAGTTTGTGCAATTTGCTCGGGGCGGATTGCGTCATCATAAGCAAGGCGACGGACGACAACAGGATGCAGGCGCTGGGCATGCAGCTTGACGGCAAGGCGATAGAGCACTACGAATATGCGCTGCCCGGCGCACCGTGCGATATCGTTACCCGCGAAGGTTACCGCGAATATCCCGAGAATGTCCGCCAGCTGTTTCCCTTGGACAGGGACTTGGTGGAGATGGGCGCAGAAGCCTATATCGGCGTGCCCACCCGGAGTAATGACGGCAAGATCAATGGCATACTCTGCGCCATTTTCCGACATAAGCTTGCCCCGCAGACGATGCGAAAAGAGGTCATGGAAATCATCGCTTCCAGGGCGGGAGCAGAAATCGAGCGCCAGCAGGCAGAACAGGCATTGCGCGAAAGCGAGGAACGCTGGGCCTTCGCGCTGGAAGGCGCGGGCGAAGGGGTGTGGGACTGGGATATGCAGACCGGCAAAGTGGTGTATTCCAGGCGTTTCAAGGAGATGCTGGGCTTCCCGGCAGATGCCGACTGGAACGGCCTGAGCGAATGGACCGAGCGCGTCAATCCGGAAGATTTGCGCCATGCGATGATGGACCTGGAAACTTATCTGGATGGCAAGTCGGCGCTTTATACCGTGGATTACCGCATGTTATGCAAGGACGGCAACTGGAAATGGGTGTCTGCACGCGGCATGGTGGTGAGCCGCGCCGAGGACGGCAGGCCGCAACGCATGATCGGCACGCATACCGACATCACCGAGCGCAAGCAGGCGGCAGAGGCGGTGCGCATCAGCGAGGCGCGGCTACGGCTGCTGCTGGATTCCGTCGCCGAGGCGATTTACGGAATCGACGCGCAGGGCAATTGCACGTTCTGCAATCCCTCCTGCCTGCAGATGCTGGGCTACCGGCATGCCGACAAGCTGATCGGCCAGAACATGCATGCGCTGATCCATTACCAGCGCGCCGATGGAACGCCTTTCCCGGTTGACGAATGCCGGATTAACCGGGCATTCCGGGAGGGGGTAAACACGCATGTGGAGGATGAGGTGTTCTGGCGTGCCGACGGCACCAGCTTCCCGGTCGAATACTGGTCGCACCCGCAATTCCATCATGGTGAGGTGGTGGGCGCGGTCGTCACTTTTGTGGACATCAGCCAGCGCATGCAAGCGCAGGAAAAGCTGCTCAAGCTTTCCAAAGCCGTGGAAAACAGCCCGGCCAGCGTGGTCATCACCGATCTGGATGGCACGATCGAATACGTCAACCCAAAATTTACCGAAGTGACCGGCTACACGGCGGAAGAGGCTATCGGCCAGAACCCGCGCATCCTCAAATCCGGTGCGATTGCGCCAAAATTCTATGAGAAGCTGTGGCAGACCTTGACCGCCGGCAAGGTGTGGCAGGGCGAATTCCACAACAAGAAAAAAAACGGCGAAAGCTATTTCGAGGCCGCCACCATCTCGCCGATCCGCGACGACAAGGGAAACACCACCCATTATGTGGCGGTCAAGGAAGATATCACCGAGCGCAAGCGCACCGAGCAGGAATTGAAGAAATCCATGGCGGCCGCCGAGGCCGCCAACCAGGCCAAGAGCGAGTTCCTCGCCAACATGAGCCACGAGATCCGCACGCCGATGAATGCCATCATCGGCTTCTCGCATTTGTGCCTGCAAGCCGAACTGCCGCCCGTGCAGCACGATTATCTGGAAAAGGTTTACCGTTCGGCGAACTCGCTGCTGGGTATCATCAACGATATCCTGGATTTCTCCAAGGTCGAATCGGGCAAGCTGGAAGTGGAAAAAACCCCTTTCCATCTAGACAAGGTGTTGAGCGATGTAGCTTCCGTCATCGCGCTGCGCGCGGAAGAAAAAGGCCTGGAGCTGTTGTTCAACAGCGGGCTGGACGTGCCAAGATCGCTGGTCGGCGACCCGTTGCGCCTGGGGCAGGTGCTGACCAATCTGCTCGGCAACGCCATCAAGTTCACCGAGGCGGGCGAGGTCGAGGTTCAAGTCAGGATAGAGAGCCAGGATACTGGTCATGTGGTGCTGGGCTTCACGGTGCGCGACACCGGTATCGGCATGACGCCGGAGCAAGTCGGCAAGCTGTTCCAGTCGTTCAGTCAGGCGGATGCTTCCACTACGCGCAAATATGGCGGAACCGGGTTGGGTCTGGCGATATCCAAGGGGCTCGTGGAGCAGATGGGCGGGACGATGTGGGTTGAAAGCACACCGGGGCAAGGCAGTATCTTTGCCTTCAATATGCCGTTTGCCTGCCTGTCGGACAAGAATCGCACCGTACCGGATATGAGCGGGCTCAAGGCGCTGGTGGTGGACGACAACGACAGCGCGCGCCGCTTGCTGGTGTCTTATCTGGAGTCGTTCGGCATCGAGGCGCTGGCGGTGTCCGGCAGCCGCGAAGGGTTGGCTGCAGTCGAACAGGCCGACGCGGCGGGGTGCCCGTTCAGCGATGTGATCGTCAACCGGGATACGCCTGACGCAAGTGAAGCGGGCGTGACCGGATCGGGTATGAATGGCCTGGAAATAGCGAGGCAGCTCAAGCGGGAATTGCCGCTGCGCCAACGGCCCCGGGTCATTTATCTTTCCGGCTACCAGCAGGACGAAACGCTCAAAGTGGCGCAAAGCACAAAGCTGCTGGATGCCGTGCTCAATAAACCGGTGACGGGCTCGATACTGTTTGAAACAATCGTCGCAATCAGTTCGGGACAGGGCAGATTATCCTTGCTCGCCGAACAATCCGGCACCGGTGATGATCTGGCCGGCCTGCGTGTGCTGCTGGTGGAAGACAACGAATTCAACCAGCAACTGGCGACTGCGCTGCTGGCCCGCGCCGGGATAGAAGTCGGTATTGCCTGCGACGGGTCCGAGGCGGTGCAGGCCGTGCAGACCGCAGGACAAGGGAGGTTCGATGCGGTGCTGATGGATATCCAGATGCCGAACATGGACGGGTTGGAGGCGACGCGCCAGATCAGGAAAATTCCCGCCCTCGCCGGATTGCCGATCATCGCCATGACGGCCAACGCCATGTCCGGCGACCGCGAACGCTGTCTCGCCGCAGGCATGAACGATTACATTACCAAGCCGATACAAGTCGGGGTAATGTACGCCACGCTCGGGCGCTGGACGCAGCGCAACGCGCCGCTTGCCGGGGCGGAGGCCACCCGGAGTCGGCATATATCGGGGGTGTTTCCTCACATCGAGCCGGACAAGGCGATAGCCCGCATGGGTGGCGAGGATACTTACCTGACCGTGCTGGAGAAATTTATTCCCAACCAGAGCCAGGCCGTGCAGTCCATACAGGACGCGCTCGCCGCCCATGACCAGGCAACGGCGGCACGTCTCGCGCATACGTTGAAGGGAATCGCCGCTACCATCGGCGCGAAAACCCTGTCTAAATTTGCGCGCCTGTTGGAAGAGGCAATTCACAAAAACAAGACGGAAGATTGCCCGCAGTTAATTGCGGCCATGGCAACCGAGCTGGCTCAAGTGCTCGCTTCGGCCAAGGCCTATTTGCAGGCCCATGCGCCGGCAACAGCCGCAGAAGGGGGTGGGCGTGCATCTCACGATACGGTGCCGCTCGACACGCTGCTGGAACAATTAACCGCGAAACTGAAGGCCTTCGATTCCGATGCGGCAAATACCATGCGCGAAATCAACCGGCAGATCAAAGGGACAGAAGCCGCGCGGCAGTTTGCCAAGCTGGGCCGCTACATGAACGATTACGATTATGAAAACGCACTGATGGAAGCGCAGCGTCTTACCAAGGAACAAACATGAATAACACTGAAAAAAACACCCTGCTGATCGTGGACGATACGCCGGAAAACATCGATGTGCTGCGCGGCATATTGAGTGCGGACTACACGGTAAAGATCGCCAACAGCGGCCAGTTGGCACTGAAAATAGTGGCGGCGCAACCGCCCGACCTGATCCTGCTCGATGTCATGATGCCCGGCATGGACGGCTATGAAGTGTGCCGCCAGCTCAAGGCCAACGAGGCGACCCGACATATTCCGGTCATCTTTGTCACCGCGCTGGGCGAGGCCGAGGATGAAACGCTGGGTTTCGAGTTGGGCGCGGCGGACTACATCGTCAAGCCGGTCAGCCCGCCCATCGTGCGCGCGCGCGTCCGGGCGCATCTGGCCCTGTCCGACCAGCGCCACGGCTTGGAGCAAATGGTGGCGGAGCGCACCGGCGATCTGGAGCGCAGCAACCGGCAGTTGGAAAAGACGCATCTCATCATGCTTCAGCAGCTGGGGCGCGCGGCCGACTACCGTGACAACGAGACCGGCATGCATATCGTGCGGGTGGGCAATTTCAGCAAATTGCTGGCGCTGGCATCCGGGTTTCTGGAAGCCCAGGCGGAACTGCTGATGTACGCTTCCATGATGCACGACATCGGCAAGATCGGTGTTCCCGACCATATCCTGCTCAAGCCGGGCAAGCTGACTGCGGAGGAATTCGAGGTCATCAAAACACACCCGAAAATCGGCGCGGAAATTATCGGCGAGCATGATGCGGAAGTGTTGAAAATGGCCAGGCAGATCGCGCTGGGACACCACGAAAAATGGAACGGCCAAGGTTATCCGCACGGCCTGAGTGGAACCGACATTTCGCTTGTTGCGCGCATCGTGGCCATCGTCGATGTGTTCGATGCGCTGACCTGTGTGCGCCCCTATAAACGCGCCTGGCCGATAGAAGATGCTTTGGCGTTGATCGAAAAAGAGGCCGGGCAGCATTTCGATCCCGAGCTGACCAAAATGTTTTTGAATATGGAAACGGAAGTGCGGCGCATCGCGGTCGAATACAGCGATACCGCCGATGTGTCGCCAGAAAACAGCACGGTGCATCCATGAAACAACTTGCCAGCGTAAAACCTGCCATTCTGGTGGTGGATGACACGCCGGAAAACATCGACGTGCTGCGCGGCATATTGGGCACGGACTACACGATCAAGATCGCCAACAACGGCCAACTGGCGCTGAAAATAGCGTCTGCACACCCCCCCGATCTGATCCTGCTGGATGTCATGATGCCGGTGATGGACGGCTATGAAGTATGCCGGCAACTCAAGGCCGATCCGCTCACCCGCGCCATTCCGGTTATTTTCATTACCGCCAAGGCAGAAACCGAGGACGAGGTGCAGGGGTTAGTGCTGGGCGCGGTGGATTATCTGACCAAGCCGGTCATCCCCGCCATCGTCAAGGCGCGGGTGCAGACCCAGCTCGCCCTGCGTCAGACGCGCCGCGAGCTGGAAGAAAAAAACCTGATCCTCAACGACGAAAAAGAATTGCTGGAGGATATTGTTTCGAGAATGCGTTCGGCCAGCCCGTTCGACGGGCGCCGGGTACGGCATATCCAGTCCTCGCTGGAAAAAACCGGCGGCGACATTATCCTGTCCGCATACCGCCCGGACGGCATCCAGCATGTGCTGGTCGGCGACTTTTCAGGCCATGGTTTGCCGGCCGCATTCGGCGGCCCGCTGGTGTCTTATATTTTTTACCGCCTGACTGCCGAAGGCTGCACCATGCGCCAGATACTCGAAGAGGTGAATCGCACGCTGTGCCGCCAGCTCCCCACCCAGCTATATATGGCCGCCGGTGCGCTGGCACTGTCGCTAGACCGGAACTTGGCGGTGGTATGGAATTGCGGCCTGCCGCCGGTGCTTTGCCTGAGCGCCGCGCACGGCATCAACCGGATAAGCTCCAGCGGGCTGCCGCTGGGTATCAGCGAATCGGTGGACACTTTCGAACCGCACGCGCAGATTGTGATGGAATCCGATACAGGCATCTATCTGTATTCGGACGGCCTCACCGAAGCCACGTCGTCCAAGCGCGAGCTGTACGGTCAGGCGCGACTGGAAGCTCTGGTGGAACGCATCCACCGTGAACAACTGCCTCTGGAGGTCATCTGGCAGGAACTGGATACCTACTGCGGCGACCAGGGACTGTCGGACGATGCGGCGCTGGTGGAGGTTTCGTCGTATCGATAAAGATCATGGTAACTACTCAGGTTTGGCTGTTTTCTCCTTCCCACCTTGCATGAGGAAGGTTGGGGGTGATAACCCCCTTTGAAAAATGGGGTAGGGGGGATTCACAGCAGGTGGCGAGACAGCGGCGCGCTTCAAATCCCCCTCAGTCCCCCTTTTGCAAAGGGGGAAGCTAAGCAGCCCGGCGCGCAGGAGTGGTTGGACGCTGGTATCTGTCGTTGGCATCTGGCGTTAATATCTGGCGGGGGAGTTTTTTCGACCCGAGCAGTTGCGAATTTTCAGGCTACCTGCCGAGCAGTTTATCCTAAATCCGGCAGTTAACCCACACCAATAGCAAACAACTGATCGTATATTTTGGGTGTCCGCTTGGTTATTTTCGCCACGATGTAGTTCAGCAATACATGCCAGCGGTCTAGTGAGGGTA
>Ga0172380_10001064_pt1 | contig 48873 bp, 83 predicted proteins | sample Leawe162metaG_FD_119747 | JGI IMG/M metagenome (GOLD analysis project Ga0172380, IMG submission 119747) | Leachate microbial communities from a municipal landfill in Southern Ontario, Canada - Leachate well 162 metaG | ecosystem: Engineered > Solid waste > Landfill > Unclassified | place... | reverse complement strand
GCATGTAGTCGAAGTCGTACACGTCGCTCTTGAACCGCGCCTTCGACCAGACGCCGATGATCCGGCGCTCGACACCCGCGTCGTCGTGTGTGGACGGCATCCCGTCCGCGTTCTTCCATACCTTGTGATGCGCGACGCCTTCCTCGAAGTCGAACGTGTCCCCGAGGCGCACGAGGTACGCCGAGAAGATGTCCACGTCGCCGGACCGGCGGCAGAGCGTCTGGAGCCCGCGGTAGCCGAGTTGTAGGTTGCACTCCATGGCATCGGGGAGAGCCTTCCCGTTCGCGTCCTTCCGCTTGCGGTTCCATCGCGGGATCAGGTGCGCCTGCTGGGTCACGCCGTCCGGCATGAGTCCCGCCTGCGCCGCTAGGAGGACCGCCTTGTACGTCGAGTCCGGCGTGCAGTTGTAGAGTTGCGGGTTCTTCTGCGCCGCCGTGAACACGCACCGGATGATCCGGTCCGGCGTGACGCCGACCCGCGCGAGCGCGTTGCCGATCTCGCCCTTGCGAGCCTCGAAGAACACGCGCATCCGCTTCTGCCGCTCCACGATCGGGATGATCTCGCCCACGATTACCTCTCCTTCGCCTTGAATGCCGTCAGCGGGCGAGACGTACTCGCCTTGACGACGTGTTCCTGCTTGTGCTGCGTCTTCCACCGCCAGCCCGCGCCGGTCGCGAGGACGCCGATCTCCGCGTCACCCATCTCGGCGCGCACGCGGTTCTTGAGTGCGTTGATCCGCTCGATCGCCGCGTCGCGCACGGTTTCGAGTTCCTCGATCTCCTCGCGCACGGCGATGAACTCGCCCGGCATCGCCTTCGTGACTCCCGGCGAGTGCCGAGGATACAGCCGGGCAAGGACAGCCGCGTCCTCGGCCTGCGGCGGCGGCGGAACCTGCGGGACGACGTACTCGTGCCACCACGCGATGAGGCGCGGGCGGATCTCGGTTGCCCATGTGGGGTCGCGGTCCACGGACGCCCATCGCAAGTCGTTCCCGACGTCACACGCCACAAGCGCGAAGTCCACGTCGCAAACATTCATGCCGTGCTGCGCCTGGGTCACAACGTCGTCGGGGATCGCCTCCGCCCACTCCCGCGCGTCACGGATGCGGCTCTTGAACTCGCAGACGCCGACGCGCCCGTCCGGCATCGTCACGAACCCGTCCGGCGAGTAGATGAGGCACGGGTCGGCGGCGCTGCGCGCAATGGCGAAGCCGGTCACCCGGTCCACCTTCCCGCCGCACTCCAGTTCCAGACGCCCGGCGATGAACGCCTCCATGTAGCGCCCGCGGGCGAGCGTGTAGTTGTCCTCGTCGTCGAGGATCGACACCTTCGACTCCCACACGCGCAGGGGCGTCGCGTCGCGGTACTTCGCGCGGCCGAGGATTGCGCCCACGTCGCTGCCACCAAGGCCGGAGCGGCGATGCTCAAGCCACGTCGCGCGATCGGGAAGATGGATGAGGTTCACGACTCCTCCCTCTTCGCGTCGATGATCGCCTCGCGCACCGCGCGGAGGTCGCCAGCGACGAGCCAGTTGTACGGAAGCTCCACCTTCTGCCCGTTGCGCCCGACGGCGAAGACGGCCATGTCCTCGATCTCGTCGTAGGTCCGGGCTCCGTCCTTCTCCGTGACGACGCGCCCCTCCGCATCGATGGTGACGCGGAGTTCGAGGGTGGTCTTCGTCACGACGCCACCGCCCGCGGCAGCCCGTCGAAGTCGAACCCCGACTTGTGCGCGAAGAACGTGGTGCCCTTGTCGCACGTCACGGCGATCCCGTGCCCCATGCCCATCGCGCCCGGTCCGGCGACCTCCACGAACTTCGCCGCGCGGATCATCCTCTCGGCGGTCGCGCGGGACAGGTCGCATCCGATGAGGACGCCGGGGACCGTGCCGCGGAACGTGTGGACTTCGTCGCCTTCCGCGAGCGCGGAGATGGCGTCGTCCGGGGTCAGGAAGTGGCGTTCGGGTTCCGTCACGACTTCCCCTCCGCCCGTTCGGCGGCGGCGAGGAGTGCGGCGGCGAAGGCGCGGGCCTGTGCCGTCGGGACGTTGTGCATCGACACTCCGAGCGTGCCGTCGTTCGCGTCGATGCGGATGGTCACCACGTCGCGCGACCCGGGGCACTTGCGCGAACTCCAGACGAGGAACGGGGGTTCCCCGAACTGGCGCGTCGGCGTGTCGTTCGGCTCCTGCGGGGCGGTCACGACTTCGCCCCCGCGCGGAGGGCGGAGAGGAGAGACTTCGGCATTCCGTCGCCGTCCAGCGTCGCCTTGAACCCGACGCCCGCCGCCATGTGGAACACGACGATCCCCTCCGGCTTCATGAAGCCCGGGGCGACGACAGAGCCGACGCCGCGGAGACGCTCGATGCACGCCTCGATCTCGTCCGTGCGGAACGGTCCGCGGTAGAGGATCGGGACGACGCCAAGGAACGCCGGAACCTCCGCCGAGAACCTTGACGGCTGGCGCGGGTCGGCGGATCGAGTCTCGACCGGCGTCGATCCGCCGACGTGCCACCGCGCAGCATTGAAGAGGCTGAACCGCCTCTCGCCGTTGCGGAGCCCGTAGCCGCGCTGGATGCCGGAGCCCCACCATTCTCCGAAGTGCCGACCGGGGCCGAGAGCGAGGAACAGAGCCTCGGCATTGTCGCGCACCCACGCGGCGAAGCCGAAGTTGTCGGCCTCCGGCGCGATCCAGCGGCTGCGCGATCCGGCCCGCACGTCGCCGCCGGGACCGATGAACACTTGCGCGTTCGTGCCGTCGATCTTCTCGGTCACGAGGATGTCGCGGTTCAGTCGCGCGATCTTGGGGAACTCTTCGAACTCGCTCACTCTGGCCTCCTCGTCGGCGCGGGGATCGCGTCCGATGGGCACAGACTAACGCCGCGCCGGACCTCTTCAAGAACATTCTTAAAGATCCTTGACGCCCCGCCGTGCCCGGGTTCTACTGTGCCCCGTCGCGATGGTGCGACAGGAGGTGCGAGATGAGCGACGAGAAGCAGTCCGACCCGATGGCGGGGATCGCGGCGGAGATCGTGCGGGGCATGTCGGAGATCGTGCGGGCGGAGGTCGAGCGCAAGTGCGCCGCCGCCATCGCGAACTCCGCGGGCTACGCCGTCGAGAACGCGGTGTCCCGCGCGGTGTCGGCGGAGATCGAGCGGACGGTCCTGCCGCAGGTCAAGATCATGGTGGCGAACCTCGCGCCGCAGATCACCGCGGAGATCGAGAAGTCGCTGCCCATCGTCGCGCAGACGATCGCGACAACGCTCGTGGCGAAGGTCACGAAGAACGCGAGCAGCTACCGCATGGATCAGGTCGTCAAGGAACTCCTCTCGTGAGCCCGGTCCTCGACGCCGCCGCCGCCCTCCGCATCATCGCGAGCGCGCGGCGCTCCGGCATGGGAGACGGCGCGATCTGCGACGCTCTCGGCATCACGTCGGTCACGCTGACGGCGTGGACGAAGAAGCCGGACACGGTGCCCCAGCGGCGCATCCGCGAGAAGCTGGGCGCTCTCCGGGAGAAGGTTCGCGCCGATCGGCGGAAGGGGGCGACCCGATGAGCCCCGCCGCATGGATCGTCGTCCTCGCGGTCGCGCTGGCGATTGCGGTGGTCGCCGCGGTCGTCTTCCTCTCGGACCTGATCCGGGCGGACGAAGAGTGCGACACTCTCCGCATCTGCGCGAAGGTGGACGCCAAGTGCGGCAAGGCTCTCACCGCCGAGCGGGACGCCGCCCGCGCCGAACTCGCCAACGCCTTGAAGTCGAAGGCGGCGCAGTTCGAGGCGTGGCAGGCGGAGACTCACTTCCTGAACGACGAGTTGCGCGTCGCCAAGAATTGCCTGCGGTGCGCGGAAGAGGCGCTTCTTTCCACGCAGGTGTCTTTGTTCCGTTCGCAGAAGGAAGTGCGCGAGCAGACCGCCAACCTCGGCGAACTCGCCGCGCTTCGTGAGGAGTGCGACAAGCTCCGGAAGTACGCGCAGGGCATGAACGCGGACTGCGACAAGATGACGGACGAACTCGCCCTCCTCCGCCCGATCGCGGACGTGACGGAGAAGTTCATGGACTCCAACAAGGAGCCCGGCGAGTGGGCTCCCGTCCGCGAGGCGCTCCGGGCGCGGAAGGAGGCGGGATCGTGACGGACGCGAAGGTCGCGGAAGCCGCCCGCCGCTGGGTCCTCGCGCGGGAGCGGGCGGCAAAGCTTCGGGCGAAGCGGGCGGGGCTGGAGTGCGCGCGAGAGGGCGCGGAGCCTGACCGCATCATGCGCGGTCTGACCCCGTGCTGGAAGACGTGGCTCCCCGATCCGGAGGGGCGCGACTGCCTCGGCAACCCCACGGGCGACACGATCCGCCTGCCGGACGCCGAGTGGTGCGAGTCCTGCCGGGAGCGGGAAGTCGTCCACGGCGACTACCGCCGTGCGACCGCCTCGCGCGGGGCGGCGGAGCGCGTGTTGCTGCGGTTCGCGAAGGCGCAGGTGACCCCGTGACCACCTGCCCCTGCGGCGGCGAAGTCTGCGACCGCGGCCCCGACCTCGGCGTCTGCGTGCTGTGCGGACGCGCCTTTCACGCACCCACGGAGGAAGACCATGAGTGACGCGATTGAGTTCCCTTGGAAGTGGCTGTCGTTCGGCTTCCGTCCCAACGAGCCGTTCCCGCCGCCGACGCGCGAGAGCATCGCCGCGTTCAAGAGCGTCGTCGCCGCGGAGAAGGCGAAGCAGGATGTGGAGTGGCTCGCGTTCGTGGACGCCTTCGCAGAGAAGAAGGCGCGGATGCTCGCGCTCGCGAAGGAGATCGGTTTCCCGACGACGCGCGTGGACAGGTCGAAGAAGAGGCCCAAGTCGGTCGGGCTGGACGAGACGCTCGCGCAGTTCCATCCGTCCTCGTGCGGGTTTCTCGGACTCCGCGACTTCGACTACCAGATCCGAGCCGTGGAGGAGTGGCTGACGAAGAAAGAGTCCGCGGACCGGGCGAAGGCGGAAGTCTCGGAGAGGCTCGCGAAGGTGACCCGGGCTGCCTCCTACCTGATCACGGAGGGCAAGAAGATGGGTGAGGACTTCACCGTCGAGAACGCCATCAAGCGGGCGAACGCCATTGCGGCGGACAAGGCGTGCGACGCCGCCCCTGAGTTCTACGACGACTTCGCCGGGAAGAACTGCGAGGACTGTCCCGGGTGGTCGAAGGGCAATCATCGCTGCGACTGCGGGAACCGCCGCGTGTCGTTCTCGTCCGACGGTGATTTCGAGAACATGAGCGTGTACCCGGAGGCTTACTGATGAGCGCAACCGACGGAGGACGCATGAAGCGCATCGACAACCCCTTCGCTGTCGTCGTCCTGTGGAAGGACGGCTCGGGCGCGTCCATCATGGAGCGTGACTCCGCGATCGAGGCGGAGATGGGGGCGCGTGGCTTCCGAATGCTCGGCCACGAAGCCCACGTCGTCGCCCTCCCGGACCTCCTCGCCTGGGTCCGCGCGAACGCGAGGGAGGGGACGTGAGAGCCCCCGACTACGAGCGCGACGGCGTCCGGCTCTATTGTGGGCGAAACGAGGACGTGCTGCCGTCGCTGAACATCGCGGAGATTGACGCCGTCATCTCCGATCCGCCCTACGGGATGGATTGGGACACGGACACCACGCGGTTCTCCGGCGGCGAGCAGGGAGTCTCGCGCGGCAAGGAATGGGAGACGCGGATCGCCTCCGATGACGAACCCTTCGACCCGTCGCCGTGGCTCGCCTTCCCGCGCGTCGTCCTCTTCGGATGCAACCACTTCGCGGCACGGCTCCCTGTCGGCACGACGCTCGTCTGGATCAAGCGGAACGACGCCGCCTTCGGGACGTTCCTCTCGGACGCCGAACTCGCGTGGATGAGCGGAGGATACGGCGTCTACTGCTTCCGCGACGCGGGCGGGAATGCCGCCGTCGGGGAGAAGGTCCACCCGACGCAGAAGCCCGTCGCCCTCATGCGCTGGTGCATCGGCAAGGCGAAGGTGCCGACGTGGGGCACGATCCTCGACCCCTACATGGGCTCCGGCACGACCGGCGTCGCCGCGGTCCGCGAGGGTCGCCGCTTCATCGGGATCGAGGTAGATGAGCGATACTTCAACGTCGCGGTCCGGCGGATCGACGCGGAACTCGCGCAGGGCAAGCTCTTCGGGACGGCGTCCGATGCGTAGCGCCCTCCGCCGCCTGCGGTGCGCCCTCGGCTGGCATCGCCCGATCGAGTGGTACGTCTTCGTCTCCCCACGGCACCCGCGGTACGAACTCAGGACGGAATGCCTCTGGTGCCTGCGGAGGTTCACATGAGACTCGCCCCGGAGATCCTCGCCTCTCGCGCCACGAAGATCCGCCACGCCCGCGCCTGGAGCCTCAGCCTCTTGGACCCCGCCGCGGACGCCCTCCCGGAGCCGCCGCCGTCGGTGCGGGAGCCCTCGCCCTGCGCCAAGTGCGGCGGCACGGAGCGGTACGCCAATGGCGGCAGGTTCGGCCCGTGCGTGCCGTGCAGGCGCGAGGAGAGCAAGCGGAACAAGCGCCGGGCGCGGCGGGCGGTGCCCCGGTGAGGTACGCATCCGTCTGCGACGGCATCGGCGCGGTTCACGTCGCGTGGCAGGGGCTCCAGCTCGAATGCGCGTGGCGCTCGGAGATCGAACGCTTCCCGGAGGCGGTCGTCTCGCACCGCTTCCCGAACATCGGCCCCAATCTCGGGGACATGACGAAGATCACGGACGAGGAGATCGCGCGACATGGGCCAATCGACCTTCTCGTGGGCGGAACTCCCTGCCAGTCCTTCTCCGTCGCCGGACTCCGACGCGGACTGGCTGATCCTCGTGGCAACTTGGCGCTGGCCTATCTGGCGCTGGCTAGCCGAAGCGGAGCGCGGTGGCTCCTCTGGGAGAACGTGCCCGGCGTCCTGTCGTCGAACGGAGGACGGGACTTTGGAGCCTTCCTCGGAGGGCTGGCGGAACTCGGGTACGGGTTCGCCTACCGAGTTCTGGACGCACGACACTTCGGAGTCCCTCAGAGACGCCGTCGCGTCTTCGTTGTCGGACATCTTGGAGACTGGCGACGTGCCGCCGCGGTACTTTTTGAGCGCGAGAGCCTGCGCGGGGATCTTGAGGCGGGCGGCGAAGAGGGGGAAGATCCTGCCGCCGGCTCTGGAGACGGCGCTGCGAGCGGTGGCGACGCCGCGTTCTGTGTCCGAACCTCCGCCGCACGAATGATGTGGGACGGGGCGGACAACATCATTCCGCAGCACGCTCGGTGCGTCACGCGAGGGGAGGGAGCGCGAGGGGATTTCGAGACGACGACGATGATCCCCGTCGCCATTCCCATCCAAGACGGGCGAGAGATCGAGAAGGCGCAGAACGGGCTCGGCGTGGGCAGGGCGGGCGATCCGGCGTACTCGCTGGACACGACGGGGGCGCAGGCTATCGCCTTCAACTGGCAGTCCGGGGGCGACTGCCGCCTCAACCCGCGCAGCGACGGCGTGGACGCGCTGCAACGGTGCCAGACGCCTGCGGTCGCCTTCACGCAGAACCAGCGCGACGAGGTCCGCATCGTCCGCAACGTCGGGGCGCTCGCGGCGGAGCCCGGGATGAAGCAGCAGACGTACATCGCGCAAGCCGTGGACACCTACAACGGGGCGATCACCGGCCGCACCGCGGCGACGCTCGGGACGGGTTCCGGGACCGGGCTGTCCTCCGGCCCGTCCGTCATGGGGACGATGGGCGTGCGCCGCCTGACCCCCCGCGAGTGCGAGCGCCTCCAGGGGTTCCCCGACGACTACACGCTCGTCCCGTACCGGGGCAAGCTCGCCGCCGATGGGCCGAGGTACAAGGGGCTCGGGAACAGCATGGCTGTGCCGGTGATGCGCTACATCGGGGAGCGCCTCGTGCGGGTGGACGCCCTGGCGGTGCCACGGTGAACCGCGGCGGGGGGTTGACCGAGGGGAAGTGGGGTGTTACCCTACCGGGGCTTAGGTCGTCTATGAACTCAATCCAGCATTCCGAAGACCCGCCGCTGCGCGCCCCTTCCGGGGTTCGTGGACGCCTAAGCAACTTCACGGCTGCGCGCGGCGGCTCTTCGGGTGACAGTGGATCGTGGCGACGCCCGCAAGGGGGTGGCTCCTCGGAGCCCGTGTCCACGCTGCGACGGTCCCGAAGGACCGCGCATGGCTAGGTTCCGAACGATCGACCCCCTCATGTGGGAGTCACCCGACCTCGACGGGCTCACGCCGCTGGCGCGGCTCGTCCTCGTCGCCCTCATCTCGCACGCCGACGACGACGGGCGGCTCATCGCGGACGACACCGCGATCCGCCTTGCGGTCTTCCCGCGCGGGTTCCCGCGGGGGGTGACCGACCGCGCCCTGCGCGAGGCGACGGCGTCGCTTACCGACCGCCCGGTGCCCCTCGTCGTGGTCTACACCGCCGAGGACGGGCGCATCTACGCCGCGCTGCCCGGGTGGATGGACGGCGCATCGTGGCAGTATCAGCGGGTGGACAAGCGGAAGGAGTCCCGCTACCCCCCGCCCCCCTCCGGCGTCACCAAGAACGCCCGGAAGGCCGGGCGAAGGCCCGACGACCTCATCCCGGAGGTAGCTCCGCCCCCCGCCGGACCAATCGCGCAGGGTGGCGCAACTAATCGGCGATTGATCGCGGGGGAGTGGAGTGGAGTTGAAGCGAAGGGAGCGGAGTCCGAAGCGACGCGACCTGAGCAGACTTCCGCGTCGGTCGGCGCGGCTGTGGCGGGGGCCGCCACGCCTTCCCTCCGCGGGAGCGAGTTATACGAAGCCCTCAAGCGGCACGAGCCCACGATCACCCCGAACCTGCGGAAGACGCTGGAAGTGGCGATCGAGTCCGTCCGTGCCCGCACAGAGAGAGGCGAGGAAGCCGCCCGACTTCTCCTCGCGCAGATCGAGGAGGAGAAGTCGAAGACGAGCAAGGTCCGGGAGGGAGTCGGGCAGGCGCTTCGGAACATCAGGGGGGTGAATGGCCATGCGTGACGTTCCTGCCATCGCCAGCCCGGGCTTCGCGCTCATCCTCGACCCGTTCCGGCAGACGTGGGAGTCGTACTTCGGGATCGACGGTCCCCCGTGCCCGGAGGCTACGTTCGTCCACGCCGCGGTCCGGCGCATCTCCCCCGCCGACGCGATGCGGGCGGTCCAGATCGCCGCGGACAAGTTCGACGCGGGATCCGTGAGCTTCGACGGCGTCGGGCGGTACTGGTTCGGGATCGTGAAGCGCATGGCCGAGGAGTGGGACTACGGACGGGCTGACGCCTTCCGGCGGAACGGAGAGTTGGAATGACCACGCACGCCCCCACGAACGCCGGGGAGGGCGGGAGGATTGCCGGGAACCGGCGGAAGGAGAGAGACGCATGAGCCGCCCCACGGGGAAGTCCACGATTGCCGCCAAGGTTCGCGCCCTCCAGCGGGACCGGCAGGAGTTGCGGCGACTGCTCGAGCGGGCACTTGTCTACCTGCGCGAAGGTCACCGCGCCTCGCACGTCTTACTCGAGGACATTGACGCGACCATCGCACAGAAGACGGCGCGACGCGCCCGGAGGACGAAGTGAGGAAGAAGCCCGCGGTGTTTGATCCCGAGCATGGTGTATGCGAGGAGTGCGGAGCCGAGACAGCGTGGCCCGGAAACGGCGTCGCGTGCGACGAGTTCGACGAGAACAAGGGCGGGCCGTGCGGCGGTCTGATCGTGCCCAAGTGACCGCCGACCGCGTCCCCGTCGCCGCCCTCGCCGCGAACGTGGCCGCCCTGCGCCGCCGCTTCCCCGGGCTGGACGCCGCCCGGACGGTGCCGGGGAGCCTGACGGTGGCCGTGCCCGCGGCGGAGTGGCCGGACGGGGTCGTGCCCGACTGGCGGTTGCGCCTCGGCGTGACGTGCCTCCGGTGCGGGGCGGATGACTGGCGGGCGCAGAAGCCCGGCAAGGGCGGGCCGCGTTGTCGCCCCTGCGACGTGAGGCGATGTGTCGAGTACCAACGGCTGCCGCGTGTCGCGGCACGGAAGGCTCTCAAGGACAGGAAGCGCCGGGCGCGGGCTGCGCTCGGGGCGGAACGGAGGACGACGTGAAGCGGATCGTGGGCTACAGGGTGCGGATGGGCGACAACTACGGTGCCCCGCGATGGTGGGGCATTCGGATGACGGAGAAGAAGCCGAAGCCGATGTCTCTGGCGTGCGCGCGGAGCGTGGCTGGCCGACTGCGGACGATCCAGGCCACATTCGGGGGCGGCGCGGTTCGACTCATCCGTGTTGTCCGGAAGGGAGGGTCCAAGTGAGCGAATTCAGGGATCGGGATGTTCGCGCTTTGATCTCGTCCGTGCGGCGGTTCATCGACATCGCGGACGCCTGCGCCGTCGCCGCGACGGAGAACTACAACCGCTCGCGTGTCGGCAGGAGAAATCCACCGATTGAGCTACGAACCGTCGATCGAGCGATCCGTGCGCTCAACGCAGCGTGGTTGCCGTGGGAGGAGTGCCGCTTGTTGGACGGGAACCCTGTCAGCCGGAAGAAGGACAAAGCGCCCCGGAAGGGAGGCGGGAAGTGAGCGAGCGGAAGGAACTGGCGGCGCGATTGCGGCATGTCGCCAAGGTGTTCTTCGCGGACGGAGCGAGTGCCTACGGCTACCTTCGCGCCGCCGCAGACCTCCTCGACCCCCCGGCGCAGGGGCGGACGGTCCGGGTGCGCGTGGTTTGTGCCGTGACGCGGGGCGGGACGTTCTCGGCTCATGGCGACTCGGGCATGGTTGACCCGGCGGTCATCGCTATTGCGCTCGATGGCGCGTGGCGAGACGAGGACGACGTTGCGGGTACTCCCGCGCAAATCCGATGGGTCGAAGCCGAAGTTCCCGCGTGGGAACCGCCGCCGACGGTGGAAGGGACGGTGCAGCCATGACGGACGCCGACCTCGCCGCGATCGAAGCCCGCTGCCGGGCGGCGACGGCTGGACCGTGGAGCGTGAAGCCCTACGACGCGGAGTACGCATCGGGCAACGTCGAGAGGCTGTGGGACATCCACGCCTCTTACCCCGAAGACACCACGCCGTGGGAGCGTAGCGTCGCGCGCGTGTGGGGCGACAACGCGGTATGGCTCCGCGATCGGGAAGCCGACGGAGGGAACGCTGAGTTCATCGCGCACTCCCGGACGGACGTGGAGGCGCTCTGCGCGGAGGTGCGGAGGCTGCGATCCGCCGCGCTGGACCGCGACCTTCGGAATGAGAGGGGGTTCGATTGACCGACGCCGACCGACAGGAATACGCCGCGATGATCCTCCGCGACTACCGCGGGGTGGAGACGCCGTGCCCCGTCTGCGCCGGCTGGGGCGTCCGCGGCTACGCCTCTACCGCGCGCTGGCGGGGCGGGGTCGGCGGACAGATGCTCACGTCCGGCGTCTGCGACCGATGCTGGGGCAGCGGGGACGAGTCGAAGCCCGGGGTGGACCTGTGGGAGGTGGAAGCCACGCGCGCCCGCGCCGAGAAGGCGGAAGCCGAGGTCCGCCGCCTCAGCGACGCCCTCGACGCCGCCGCACGCATCGTCAAGCGCAAGGCCGACCGCGCGGCCGGGAGGGAGGAGACGTGAGAGCCGACGCCGAGATCCTCGACGACTTCCGCGAGCGGTCCGCCATCGTCCAGGCCGACCGGGGCATCCTCGCCTGGGACGCCGACGAGATCGCCGCCGCCATGTTCACCGGGCGCGAGGCTGTCGTCGTGAGCTTGTACCGGGCGCAGGTCAAGGCGAAGCGGGACGCGGCGCAGCCGGGGGCTTTGGTAGACTGGACGCCATGAGCGCAACTCTCCCCGCAGGCGAGGACGGCGTCGGCAAGACCCTTGCCCGCGCGCGTGCGGGGACTCCGCATCGGGCCCCGTCGTCCACCGACTACATCCGCCTAACCGAGTGGCGCAAGCTCCGCGACAAGGGGGCCGACCCGCTCGCCGCGTTCGTGACCGTGGCGACGCATGAGACGTACGGCGTCAACCGCTGGCGCGGCGCAGCGTCCCTGCCTCCGATCGAAGCGCATCGCCAGTGGCGGCGGTTCGCCGCGCGCATGGCTCTTCCCGAGTGGGAGCGTGCCCGAGCGGAGGCGGCGCTTGCCCTCGCGGAGACTGTGACCGACGCGGCGGCAACCGTGAGCGAGTTCGTGAAGGTCCGCGTCTTCGAGACGCCGATGCACGCGGACGCGGCTCGTGTCGCGCTGGCGTCGTCGAAGGTGGCGCTCGAAGCCGCGGGCATCCTCGGCGGCAAGGGCGGGACGACGGTCAACGTCGCCGCCATCGCGCAGGCGTCCGCGGACGGCTCGCACGACCTCGCGGCGCGGATCGCGGCCGACCCGGTGGCGTCGAAGCGGTACCGGGAGATGCTCGACGCGCTCGACGCGGCGGGGGCGAAGCGGGGAGACGCGCAAGTCGGGTGAGTGTGGACCGTGCCCGCTGCTACCGCCCTCCCAGCGTGCCTGCATTGAGCCTGAACGGCCCGCGCTTGTCAAGACACCTAGAGTCGCTAGGTATGCGCCACGCTTGAGCCTGCGTAGGCTCGGAAAATAAATCTGAAATCGGCCCTTGCATCCGCGTCCCGATATCGTATCCTTTGGGCATGAAGACCACGACGAGCCAGAAGACGAAGACCCTGACGATGCGCGGCTGCAACTGGACGCTCGCGGTTGGCGAGACGATCGTCAACCCCTCGCGCCGCAACGGCTGGACGGGGCGCGTCGTTCGGCACCTCGGCACGAAGCACACGATCCGCCCCTGCGGCGCGGATGGCCGCATGGGTCGCGAGAGCGCGCAGCGGGTCGTGGTCGAGATCGTCTAGTCCCCGGGAGCCCCTCCCACTTCGGGCGGTGGCGGCAAGTTGCGGCGGGAGCCGCGGGAGGAACTCATGGCGAAGACGTGCGAGCGCAGGCTGAAACCCTTCATCGAGAACCGAAGCTGCGAAGCCGAGGCGGCGGCGGTCCTCGAAAACCGCCCGTTCGGTCCGAACACGAACCCGAGCGCCGTCCTGCGCGTGACGTTCTGCCAGTTCCACGCGGCGGAGTACCTCGCGGACGCCAACGGGTGGACGGTCGTGGAGTACCTCCCCGCGGGCGGTGCCCGGTGAGCGCGCCCCTCTTCCGCTGCTGCGATCGATGCGTCGCCGGGCTCATTCGCTCCGACATGCAGACCGGCGAGGAGCGGTGCGCCAACTGCGGCTGCCCGGTGCCCCTGCCGAACGTCGCCGGGGCGGCGCTCCACTGGGCGGAGAGCCCGGAGGCGTCCGCCTTCCACGCGCGGTACACCGACGCGCAGTTCGCGCGGATGAGGGCGCGGAGCGCGACCCTGCCGGATGCGCCGGAGGAGCCGCCCCCCATCCTCGGCGGACAGGGCCGGGACGCCTCGGAAGTCGTGGACGACGGGGACGGGATCGTCCGCGTCCTCATCATCGCCGGGTTCCTCGTGGCCATCGTCGCCGTGGGGGTTTGGGCGGCGGGGGGTGGCCGGTGACGGACGACTTCGGGGAGCGTTTCATGGCGCGCGCTCGGGAGATCGCCGCGAAGGGGGACATCGTGGAGCGCGTCGAGGCGCTTCATGCCGCCAAGCGGGAACACGCCGCGGAGATCCTCGCCGGACCCAAGAAGTGGTACACGTTCCCGGACGGGTGCGAGCGCGACGCGCGGCAGGTGGCGTGCAATCACTCCGGCGCGGCACCCGTCACCCTCCGCACGGGCAGCGTCCGCCCGCTCGTCGAGTGGCGATGGTACTGCGAGGACTGCCACGCGCTCGGGCCGGTCGTCCCGCCGCCCGTGTACGGGAAGGTCGGACCCGTGCGCCCGGTGAAGCCGTGAAGTGCCCGACCTGCAACCACGACCCCGCCCCACTCCGCCGGGCGCAGGCGCGTCACGAGAAGAAGAACCGCGAGGCCCGCAACCGGGCGAGGCGGGAGGCGCGGGCGAAGAAGCGGGAGACCGACGCGGAGTTGGCGAAGCTCGGGATCGTGCCGCCGAAATCCGACAATTCCGCGTGACGGACCTTGAGCGTGTCCCGATATCGGGATATGGTGTGGGCATGACAAACACGACGGCTGCCGCGATGAACTACCAGACCCCCTTCGGCTCGTTCTCGACGTGGGAAGCCGCCGCCGCGCGCTGCGAGGCGGCGGACATGGACCCCGTGGAGTGCGTGGTCTACGTCCCGACGGGGGTGGTCGGGTGAGCCCGGCGCACGCGGAGGAGTTCCGCCGTTGGGCTCGCGCCGAGGCGGGCAAGCCCAACACCCGGCGCGTCGTGCGGCGCGATCTCTTGCGCTTCGCGCGGGAGTGCGGACGGTTCATCGTCCGGCGTCCGAACTTCGCGGAACGGATGGAAGCGATCCGGGGCGCGAAGGGGTGGCATGAGGTGACATACGAGACGCAGGCGGGGTGCCTCCCCGTGCGACTCAACCCGCCCATCCGTTGCTTTTAGTGGAGAGAATGCGCGGCGGGAGCCGCGGGAGAGAACCCATGGTGAAGACGTACGAGGGAGCCGAGGGGCGCGCGATCCGAGAGGCGCTCGCGGAGGGTGCGGAGATCGTGACGGAGTTCGCGCCGGGGCACACGGTCTGGCTTGCAAAGGTCGCGGCGCTTCTGGGCGTCGCTGTGGCTCAGACGGAGCCCACCATCGCGGAAGTCCGCGCCGAACTCTCCCGACGCGGCATCGACGTTGCCCCCGCCGTCGCCAAGGTGCGGGAGGCGGTAGCGCGACAGCGGGCGAGCGACCACAACGAGAACCTCGCGCTCTGCCCGAACAAGCGGGACACGGGCGGATCGTTCTGGTGCGGGTGCCGCGCCCTCTCGCTCCCGGCCGTCCGGGCGGCGCTCGTCTCGGCGGACCGCGCGTACGAGCCCGGCGACGATCCGGACCAGCCGGACAGCGATCGGGAGAAGCTGAGCCTCACGATCGGGCAGATCCGCGCTCTCCGTTCCGCCCTCTTCGCGCTTGACGCGGCGGTTGCCTCCCTCCCCGCGGTCGGCGCGAGTACCACGGGCGGTACAGCGACGCCTGACGTTCCGTTCGGCGCGTTTGGTACACTCCCCGCGTGAACCTCGCCCTCCGCCCGCACCTTGCCGACCCTGCGCGCCACGCCGAGAAGCTGTCGCGCGGGGCGTTCAAGCGGTTCCGGCACGTCCGATACCTCTCGAACCTCATCGCGGACGACGTGGCGAAGGGGGAGACGCGGCGGATCGTCTCAACTCCCCCGCAGGTCGGCAAATCGACTCTCTTCTCCCAATCGCTCCCGGCGTGGCTCCTCGACATCGACCCGCGGCGGCGCATCCTCTGTGTCTCCTACGGCTCCGACCTCGCGACGCGGAACTCCCGCGCCGTCATCGCCACGCTGTCGGAACCCGAGAACCGCGAGTTCATCCGCGTGCGCCTCGGCAAATGCACCGAGGAACTCATCGAGACGACGGCGGGCGGATGCCTGAAAGCGGTCGGCGTCGGCGGCGCAATCACCGGGTTCGGGTTCACGGACGTTGTCTTCGATGATCCGTACCGCGACCCCGAGCAGGCGTTCTCCGCGGCGTACCGGGCGAAGATCGAGGAGATTTACCAAGCCGTCATCATGACGCGCCTCGCGACCGGCGCGAACGTGTGGGGCATCCAGACGCGATGGCATGATGAGGACTTCGGCGGGATGCGGGCGAAGGACCCGGCATGGACGGTCACGCGGCTCCCGGCGTTCGCGGAGGACGGCGACCCGCTCGGGCGTGCGCCGGGGGAGGTTCTCTGCCCCGAGCTTCACACGGAGGCGGAGTACCGCGCGCTCCGTGACGGCAAGTTCGGGGACGGCGTCGGAGCGATGCTCCCCGCGCTGTTCGCCGCGCTGTACCAGGGGAAGCCCCTCCGCGAAGGCTCCGGCCTCTTCTCCCGTTCCTGGGTCGCGCTCCTCGACGCCCCGCCCGCGCTCTACTCCTCCCGCGTCCGCTACTGGGACCTCGCCGCGTCGAAGACCCGCGCCGGTCGCGCGAAGTCGCTGGATCGGGACTACGCCGTCGGGACGTTGGAGATGCGGACGCGCGAGGAGCGGTACGTCGTGGAACACGTCGAGCGCCTCCGCGGCACCGCGCAGGACGTGGACGACGCGATCATCCGCTGCGCCGAGATGGACGGGCGCGGCGTGCCGATCGTCGTGGAGAAGGAGCCCGGGAGCAACGGCGAGATGTACGCGAGCTACCTCACGCGCCGCCTTGCCGGATGGGCGGTCACGTTCAAGCCGTCCACGGGCGCGAAGGAGACGCGCTTCCGCCCGTTCGCGGCTCAGTGCCAAGCGGGGAACGTGTCCATCGTCCGCGGCGCGTGGAATGCCCCGTGGTTCGACGAGCTAGAGGTTGCCTTCGCGGGCGGCGCGCACGACGACCAAGCCGACTCGGCATCCGGCGCGTTCGCGGAGTTGTGCGGCGGGAAGGCGTGGCCGTGGCTTTCGCCCCCGGCGGCGGGTAGACTTCCCGCCACGATGGACCCCATTGCCGCCTCGCACGCCGCAGACGCGCCCCGCCCCGCGCTCGTCACGGCGTCGCGTTCGTCCTCCGGCGGAGTCTGGCCGATGGGCGGAGGCGTCCTCTCGCGAGGGCGGAGGTAGCGCGCATGAGTACCGACACGTCTCCCGATCTCACGTCCGGCCTGTGGACGTGGGGCTGGCCTGGGCTGACCACGGCGAACCCGCAGGCGATCACGTTCATGTCGATGGCGTCGTCGGTCTACAAGTCCGGCGCGCCGATGCTGTACGACCCGGACCTCTCCCGCCGTCGCGATCCCGCGACGTGGGACAAGATCATGCTCGACGACGACTTCCGCCCCGCGTGGATGCAGCGCCTTGCGAAGGTCGCGCGCCGCGAGTGGACGTTGGAGCCCGGCGACGAGTCCGAGGAAGCCGCGAAGAAGGCGAAGATCATCGACGCGCTTCTCCGCGACTGCAAGGGGCTGTACGAGGGGCGTCGGCATCTTGAGCATGCGTGCATGTGGGGATACGCCCCCGTCTGGACGCGCGGCTCCCGCGAGTGGCGCGCCCCCGCGGACCTCCTCGGGGAGTGGTGGGCTCCCGTAGAAATCCAGACGCTCGACTTCCGACAGGTCGCGCTCAAGGCTGAGACGGAGCGGACGCCGGACGGCAAGGACCGGGTGCGCGTCGTCCCGTACATGGCGACGATCGACACGGGCGTCCATTCGCCGGTCGGCTCGCCGGAGTGCCTGACGATCCATGTGTGGGGCAACGACACGTTGGACCGCAAGGGCTACGGGCGCGGGCTCGACGAGCCGGTGTACGTCCTCGTCTGGATCAAGTCGATGGTCCGGACGATCCTGCTTCAAGGCTACGAGAAGTGGGCAAACGGCATCGCGGACGTGGCCGTGGATGCCTCCGCGCACGCCTCGACGGATCAGGACTCCGCCGCCGTCGCGCAGGAACACGCCGAGGCGGTCGCCGCCATGCGCGCGCTCGGGTACTACATCCACGACAACCGCGACAAGCTGACCGTCGTGGGCATGTCCGGCACCGGATCGCAAGTAGGTATCGACCTACTCCGGATGCTTGGCGAGGGCATCACGCGCATCGTCCTCAACTCCGTCCTCCCGTCCGGGCAGGCGTCCGGCGCGGGCTCCCTCGCGCGGGCAGGCGAGGAAGGGAAGACGACGGACGACGTGATGGACGCTGAGCGGGACATGCTCGACGACGTGGTCACGGAGCGCATCGTGCGCCTCATGGACAAGCTGAACGCGCCCATGTGGGCGGAACTCGGGCTCGTCGCCGCACCGTGCCCGCGGTTCTCGTCGGTCGCGGACGAACACGAGGACCCGGAGGCGGTCGGGCGCGTGTACGAGCAGGCGCAGAAGATCGGGTTGAAGGTGTCGAAGTCCGAGGCGCACCGCCGACTCAGGATCGCGGAGCCGAAGGACGACGCCGACACGCTCGAAGCGCCGACGCCTCCCGCGCCGTCGTTCGGCGGGTTCGGTGGCGGCGGGGACTCCCCGTTCGGCGGACCGCCCAAGCCGCAGTTCGGGGACGACGCGGAGAAGCCGCGCGCCGAGTCGGAGACGCCGACCCTCGCGAAGGCGGGCGCGTGAACGTCCGATCGACTTCCGACGAACTCGACACGATCCTCGCGCGCAACGCGGGCGTGCTGGAGACGGACATCAACCGCACGGCGTCCGCGCTCATGCGTCAGGACATGGACGCGCTGCGGGACGCGACGGACCGCGCGGCGGGGACGATCGGGCGCATCCTCGCCTACTCCGACTTGCTCGGGCGTCGCCGGATGGAACTCCTCGCGCAGAACGCGCACCGGGCGAGGGCGGAGCGGCACGAGTTCGCGGCGGCTCCGGCGAACCTACTCGGCGCACTCCCGGCGGGCGGCATCCTTCCGCAGGTGACGTTCGACGAGGCCGTGTCGGACATCGCGGCGCGGATGCCCGTGGTCGCGCGCGGCTGGGAAGCGGTGCAGAAGGTCTACGACGAGCGGCACGCCTTCGCCTGCGCCCGCGCGATGACGATGAGCGTGACGCGGCGCGTTCAGGAGATCATGAAGGACGCGATCGAGGGCGGGCAACCGCATGATTTCGATGCCGTGATGAAGATCATGGAAGAGACGAATTGGAGCCGGGGCTACGCCTCGACGGTCTACACGACGAACGCCTCGACGGCCTACTCAGCGGGAGTGTGGGCGCGGGCGGCGGACCCGGACGTGATGGCCGTCATCCCTGGTTTCGAGTTCGTATCCGCGCATCTGCCCACGTCGCGCCCGAACCATGAGGCGTGCGCGGGGCTCATCGCGCCGACGGACTCGCACCTGTGGAACCGGTTCAGTCCGCCGCTCGGTTACCAGTGCCTGCCCGGAGACGTTCGCGTGTCCGGCAACGTCGAGGGCGCGGTCCGTTCGCGCTACTCAGGGCAGGTTGTCGAACTGCACACTCGGGATGGCGCACGGCTCCGCCTCACCGGAAATCACCCGGTACTCACGCGGCGCGGATGGATCGCGGCTCGCCTCGTTCGCGAAGGCGACGAGGTATTCCGCCACCTTCCCGATGTCCACGCTCTGAACCGGAGCGATCTTCTCGCGTCGTCCGCGCCACTTGAAGCGGTCGGGGCAGAACACGACGACAACGTGCCACCCCGCATTCAGGATGTGTTCGATGCGCTCGCGGCGGAGCGACATGCCGGGGAGCCGATCCTTGCGAACAGCCTGCCGCTGGATCTCCACGGCGACGCGCAGTTCACGGAACGCGAAGTCCACGTTGTACGGGCCGATGGGCGTCTGCCAGGAAACCTTGCCGCCGATCCGTTCGCACTCCGCGACGATTTCGCGCTCGTGCTTGCCGAGTCGGCGGGCGCGTCCGGCCATCGTGTTCGCGGCACGGATGCGGTCCTCGATCGGCACGACGCGGCCCTTGGCGGCGGTCCACGCCTTGCGGCAGGTACGCTCGACGCGCTCCCGATGGTCGGCGCTGTCCTTGGACCGGCTCCACGAAAGGCGATTGGCTTCGGACAAGCCCCGGATCGGGATACCGCGCCACGCAAGTCGAAGGCAGAGAACGGACCGGCTCACGCCGAGTTCCTTGGCAAGCTTCTTGGCGGGCTCTCCGGCGACGTAGCGCCGGATTGCGTCGTCAAGGTTCGGGACTTCCATTGGACGGGGCATGTCTACGACCTCCAGACTTCGGAAGGATGGATGGTAGCAGAGAGCATCGTCATAAGCAACTGCCAGTGTTCGCTGCTAGAGGTGACCGTCTTCGAGGCGGAAAAGCAGGGCTTAGTGAAGGACGGCCGGATGCTCACGGTTCTCCCCCCGTCCTTCGGCATCGCGGCTCGCCCCGATCCAGGCTTCGACTCGGGCCAGCGTCCGGACCGCCGCGCGCTGTTCGGCTCGTTCAGCTAGTCCCGCTCGTCCGTCACGTCGTGGTAGCAGGAGCAACACCACTCGCGCTCCATCGCGCTCCCGACGAGCATGGGGCACGAGTTCTCGGGCGTGATCGGCTCTCCGCACCAAGTGCATAGCGGGGGGTTCACGGCTTCGCCCCCCGGAGCCACCACCCCATGCCGAGCCCGAGGAAGTACGCGCCGAGGATGCAGGCGAGGAAGATGGAGTCGGTCACAGTACGCCGCCGAAGTAGAGCCACAGGGCAAACGGCGGGGCGGTGCCAGCGATGACCACGAGAAGGATCACGCCGAGCGTTGACATGCCGTCGCCTTCCCGGTGCGGCGCGATCATCTCCTCGCCGCAGTCGTCGCACTTCGGGTGCGGCAAGCGCGGCTCGCAGTCAATGCATTTGCTCACGCCCGCCCCCTCTTCCGGAGCCACCGGAGCCGCTGCGCCCAGTAGCGGGAGGTCGCGGCGCGGGCGCGGATCTCGGGGAGGGGACGAGCCCCAAGCATCCTCCGCCAGATGGCATACCCACGGGCGACGCTGCGCGCGTGGTAGTACCGCTCCCACTCGCGCGCGTTGCCGAGGATCTCCGCCGTGCGCGTCAGGTCCGCGGGCGAGACGACGTAGAACGTCCCCGGCTCGACGTAGTTCGACACGCGGATCGTCCCGTACACGGTCGGTGCCCCGTACGGGAACTCCTCCGCCGTGACCGCGGGCCAGAAATGCACGTTGTCCGTCCGCTCCTTCGGGAAGAGGACGACGTTCTCGCCGCGGGCGACGATGTCACCGCCCCACGTCGCGAACCGCTCCACGGGTCCGGGCGACGGAAGCCCGGGGCGCAGGATGCGCTCCAGTTCCTCGGGCGTCGGGTTGCGGCTCACGTCGTCGCTCACTTCCCAACCTCCGGCGCGGGGTGCGCGCGTTCGAGGGCGGCGGCGATGCGGTGCAGACTCCCGCCGATGCCGTCGAGTTCAAGCAGGATGGATGCGGCCCAAATCAACGCGGGGATCACCCACAGGATCGGGCTAGAGGACGAGCGCCGATCTTCGCTCACGCCTCCCCCTTCCCCGCCGCCGCGTGCGCCTTCCGAAGCTCCTCGGTCCAGGGGATGCCCAACCTTTCGAGCCATGCGGCAAAGTAGGGGGCGGCGGCGTAGCAGATCGCGCCGCTCTTGAGGAAGCACTCGATGCGCTCGTGGAAGACGGTGACCACGTCCACTTCGGAGACGCGGGCGAACGTGGACTCAGTCACCGGGAGGAACTCCGGCGCGTCCCGCCAGACGACGCGGTCCGGGCCGGGCTGGATCGCTTCGGTTTGAATGACGGGATCCCAACGCGCCGGGTTGTTGGACCGGAACCGGAAGCCATTTTGCATGAACATTCCGCGAAGCTCGCTGAGGCTCGTCGCGCCGAAGCTCTTGATGCAAGTGACGTGATGCTCTGGAGCCCTCCAAACGTCTTCGAACGTTCGGAACAAGCGCCCGAGCCTGAACCGGATGCGGACCGAGGCGTCCGAACTGGTTATCGTCTCGCGCAGGAACGCCCAGCGCGGGAGGGGAGTTCCGCCGGGCGGCGGGTCGCCGGGGATGGTCATACGTGCCTCCACTGCTTTCGCTGGACGATGGTGTAGGTCTGTGTCTTGCTCATGCCGAAGCGATGGGCGAGTTCGTCGGCGCGGACGCCGGTTGCGTGCAGCCTCCGCATCTCGACAACGTCCTCCGCGGACAGTTTCGCGCGCCCGTGGTCCTCGCCTCGCGCGTGGCGGATCTTCGATACGCAGTCCGCTCGGTTGTCGATCAGCGACCCGAGAAACAAGTGAGCCGGGTTGACGCACGGCGGATTGTCGCAGCGGTGGCACACGAGGCGATCATCGGGTACGACGACGCCGGAAAGCGCCAACGAAAACCTGTGCGCCCGAACGTTGCCGTCGATCAGCCGGAATGTCCCGTAACCATCCGAGTCGCGCCCCGCTGTCCACGTCCAGCACCCGTCCGGCGTAGCCACCCGGTCCACCTTCGACCAGAACCGCCGCGAGTCCAGTTCGGCGCGAGACACCCCAGACGCGGCGAGGCGATCTCTCGCCAGCTTGACGCGATAGAGCGCCGCGCAACGCCGACCGCAACAGATCCTCTTCCGGAAGTCGGACGAGTCCTCGCCGGGGCGCATCTCGACGCTCGCGCCGCAGGTTCGGCAGGGTGCGCCGCTCATTTCGACCTCTTCGGCGCAAGCCGCGCGCAGTCTGCCGCCGAGTACCAACGCCCGCGCGTCTCGTCGTCGTCGCGCCGGTACTCCGCGATCTTCCCCGCCGCCGCCCATCGGACGAGCGTGTCGCGCGAACACTTCGCGAGGAATGCCGCGCGCTTCGGAGGGACCAAGTCGTCCGGGATGCTCTCTATGCGTGCCATGCTCGTTGCGACCTCCATTCTTGCCGTAACGCCAGTCTACATCCGGGCTCTTTCGTCCGCAATGGGGCACCGCTCTACTTTCGGACGTGACGACCGCCACCGCCATGCGTCCGGGTGTCCGCTACCGCGAAACGCGGAACAGCGACGGCACCGCCAATTTCCATTCCGTCCCCCTCATGGGAACGCTCAAGGCCGGGGCGCGCGGCAACGCGAAGTCCGTCGGGCGCGAGTGGATGGCAGCGGCGCTCGAAGCCGCGAAGGCGGACGCGGCGCGCGGCTACCTCGCCCCGCTCAAGCCGACGCACGCCGACGGCGTCCCCTACGTCTGCGGCTACGTCCTCCCGACGCACATCGCGGATGACCAGTACGACGGCGAGGAGATGCCGACCCTCTTCGGTGACTTCATCGCCGTGGAGCCCGCGACCGCCGAGCGCCTCCGCCGTGGCGAATGGCCGTTCCGATCCGTGGAGATCGTGGATTGGTCCGCCCCGCGCGTGAACGCCGTGGCGCTCCTCGCCGCGGACGCCCCGCACTTCCGGTTCCCGCTCTTCGCGGGCACGCTCCTCGACGACGCGATGCCCGGCCGGTTCTGCGCCGCGAAGCTCGCAGCGTTCGGGGACGAAGGCGCGGACAAGGGCTCGAAGCCGCCCGCGGAGGACGACCCCAAGCAGGCGTCCGCCCTCGAAGAGATCAAGACCATGCTCTCCCGCCTCGTGCAGGGCATGGCGTCGCTCCTCAAGGGCGACAAGGCGGAGAAGACGGACGAGTCCCTTGAAGCGGTCGCGCAGCCCGTCGAAGACGTGCCGCCCGACGCGGGTGACGAGTCCGACGTGGAGAGCGACGAGACGGCCGAGGTCGCGGAGAAGGCTTCCGCGGACGGCGACGACGGCGCGACCGACGACAGCGGAGGAGACGACAAGATGCCGAACGACGAGAAGAAGAAGGGCGCGGACATGAGCGCCACGGGCGGAGCCTCGCTCGCCGCGATGACCGCGGAGCGCAACACGCTCGCCGCGTCCCTCTCCGCCATGACGGCCGAGCGCGACGGGCTCGCCGCGAAGCTCTCCGCCGAAGAGGCGAAGACGAAGGCCGCGGAGACAGCGTCCGCGTGCGCGAAGGCGATCGCCGAGGCGCGAGCCAAGCTCCGCGCGAAGCGTCGCATCCTCCCCGCCGACTTCGACGCGAAGGCCGCGAAGTTCTACGCCGCGGGGACCTTCGAGGACTTCGTCGCGACCGCCGAGACGTGCTTCGCCTCCGACCCCGAGGAGCATTTCGGCGGCGGCGCAATGATCGCCGGGACCGGCGACGCAGCCATCGACGCAGCGGTCGCCAAGTTCGCGTCCACGGGCGTTCCCGGTGCCTTCGAAGTCGCGACCGAGGCGGCGGAGAAGTTCCGCGCCATGAAGCGCGCCAACCCGAAGTCCACCGTCACGATCGACGAGTACCTCCGGGTGCATGGCCGCCCGTCCACCCCCGCCGCGAAGTAGTCCCGGAACCCAACAGGAGCAACCCAACATGGCCCTCGCCGCCGACACCCCCCGCATCACTTCCCCCGCGAACTCCACGACCGCCCAGGTCGCGAACACCGCCGTCGCGTACGACGGCGCGCTCCTCGCGATGGGCACGCCGCAGCACGGAACGTCCGCTTCCCGCGGTCGCGTCTTCCCGTGGACGGGCGCGCTCGGCGAGTTCCCGCTCGGCTTCTGCTACCAGGGCAAGGTCACGGGCGACACCGCCGCGACGCCTCCCGACGCGACGAGCGTCTGGATCGCGGACACGCGCGTCAACTCCTGCCCGGTGACCGGCCTCGCCGGGACCGTCGCGGACAACATGAAGTGGGTCTACGCCACGGCGGACGGCACGTTCACGCTGGCGCGCCCCGCGGACCCGAACGGCGAGCCGGTCGGCGTGACGATCCAGTTCCAGACGAGCGCGCTCTGCGACGTGGTGTTCTTCGGCATGGGCACGAAGCTCGCGATCAGCGCGGGCGGCGGCACCAAGAGGACGTGGTGCATCGGCTCGATCAAGCCCTACCGCGGAGCGTCCGGCAACCTCATGACGGGCGTCACCGCCCCCTGCCACGGTCGCATTCTCGCGGTCTACGCCGAGTGCGTCATGGACACGACGGACGCCGACGTGGACATGAGCATCAATCTGGAGATCGCGACCACGAACGTCACGGGCGGCGTGGTCACGCTCCTCCACTCCGACGCCGCGGGCGACAAGAAGTCCGGCACCGCAGTCACCGCCGCCAACGTGTTCCACGCGGGCGACGCGATCGACGTGGAAGCCGTCGTGAACACCGCGGGGACCGAAGCGGACCCCGGCCTCTACAACCTCTTCGTCGAGTACGAGACGCTCCCCGGCCTGTAGTCGGCACGAGTCCCGAACGCACGCCCCGAACCCGGAGAACTGACCCATGCCCGCCTCCCTTGTCTCAGTCGTCGCCAACCTCACCCCCGGCATTCAGACGCGCTTCGCGGACACCTACGCGCGGCACTACGAGGGGATGCGCGCGAAGATGTCGCAGGTGATGGACCTCGCCGTGCCCTCGCAGGGCGCATACGAGATCTACACGGCGTTCAACTCCGCCCCGTACGTCCGGCGCTGGGATCGCGGCAATCCGCGGTTCAGCAAGGGCTTCACGGACTTCCAGTTCACGGTTCCGAACCTTGACTGGAACGTGGGCGTCGAGGCGCACGTCAACGACGTGATGGACGACCGCTCGCAGTATCTGGAGAAGCAGGCGCAGGACGCGGGCGCGTCGGTCGGCGGACTCCCCGAGCGCGTGTTCTATCAGGCGATCCAGGGCGCGACGGACCCGGCGCTCATGGCGGCGGTGCCGAACGCACCGGACGGCGCGGCGATGTTCAGCGCGACCACGGGCGCGGGCGCGGACCGCTTCGGCGTCTCCGGCGGAAACCTCCTGACGGGCTCTGGCGTCGCGACCAGCGGCGCGATCATCTCCGACTTCTTCTCCGCGACGGAGCGGTTCCGCCAGTTCCAGGACACGGAAGGCCAGCCCCTCTTCGACGGGTCGATCATCGACAAGCCGCTCGTGCTGACCTACAACGTCGCGAACGACAAGGTCGTTCAGGAAGCGTTCAAGCAGTCGCGCCCCGTGTCGATCGTCCAGAACGTCGCCGGGACCGAGAACGTCGCCGCCGCCGCCGTGACGAACATCATCATGGAGAGCGGGTATCAGGTGTCGCTGTGGCCGACCCAGCGCATCACGACGAACGACCTCTTCCTCTTCGCCACGGCGTCGCCGGTCAAGCCTTTCTTCCAGCAGATCCGGCAGGCTTCTGCGATGCGCGTCCAGACGCCGGAGAACTCCGACGAGGCGCGGCGCAACAAGATCGTTGGCTGGTACTGGGACTGCCGTGAGGGTTACCAGACCAACACCCCCTACGGCGCGATCAAGATCGACAACTAACGTCACCCGGCAACGCACGACCGATGTCCGACGACGTACCGGCGGGGGCAGGCGAGTCGCCCGCTCCCGCCGCTTCTCTTGAACCCCGGAGAACCCGGAGAAGAGCCGCACCGATGGCTTCCGCAGCAGCCCCCGCCCCGCCCGCACCGACGCTCCCCGGCGTCCTCAAGATCGAGCCCGAGGAAATGAAGATCCCCGAGCCCGAAGCGACTGAGGAATACCACGTCGGGACGAAGCCGACGTGCCCGTTCCAGAACGTAACGCTCGGCGGCGTGAGCTTCCCGCGGTACTCCGGCGGCTCCGCGGTCGGAGACTCTCAGCGTCAGGGCGCGCGCGCGCGACTTTCCGTCTCGCAACTCGCGCGGATCAAGTCCGCCGTCTCGCGGAAGGTCTGCCGGTGGCGCACGCTGCGCGACGGGGACCGAGTCGGCGTCGTGATGAACACGGACCAGCTCGGGTTCCGGCCGCAGGTCGGTGACGAGTGGCTGGCGAAGCACGTCTATTGCGTCAAGATCGCGCCGGAAGTCGCGCGCATCATGGACGCCGAACCCGAAGCGATGGCGTAACCGAACCCCGAAGGAGTCCCGCTCATGGCAGCCGCAACCACTCTCGTCCGACACACCGCCGTCCAGATCGACGAGCAGCTTCTCCTCGGCGCATCCGCCACGATCGTCCCTTCGACGGGCGAGCAGGCGGCGGCGTACGTCCAGACGGCGTACTCCACGGCGGTCCGCACGACGACGGCTCCCGTCACGGACTCGACGGGCGGCGCGGCGCAGGCGGCGATGGCGGCGGGCGTCGGCATCTCGACGATCGCGCTCCCGATCAACCTCGCGTCGATCACGGGTTCCGCCGACGTGCTGACCGCGTTCACGCCGGGCTACAAGTTCAAGATCCTCGCCGCGACGTTCGCGGTCACGGTCCCGGCGACCACTGCGGACAAGCTCGCGACACTGAACCTCGAAATCGGCACGACGAACGTGACCGGCGGCGAGGTCGCGCTGACCTCCGCGAACTGCACGCCCCTCGGCGCACTCGTCGCGGGCGAGGCGATCACGGCGGCGAACACGGGCTCGGCGGCGGCGACGATCTCCGTCGAGTCCTCTGCCGTGACGGCGTTCGTCGAGGGCGCAGGCGTCCTCTACATCCGCATCCAGAACATGGACACGGCGGACGCCTTCGCGGCACTCGGCGCGGACGGCATCACCCGCGCCGGGCTCGTGAACGCGCTCATCGACGACTCTCAGGCCGTCGGGATCTCGTCCTAGTCCGATGCCGCTGACTTCCTTCCCCCGCCGTGAGGGCCGCGCAGCGATGCGTATCACCCTCACGCGGGCGGAAGTGGAGACGCTGACCGCGCCACCTCGCCCTCGCGTCCGCGTCCTCCCGCGCCTCTCGCGCACGTCGCCCCCGAAGGAGTCCAGCGATGTCCCTTCCGTCCGAAGCTGACCTCCGCACCGTCATCGGGAAGGTCATCAAGATCTTCGACGAGATCGAGGACTTCGGCGTCTCGAACACGCCGAACTTCGTGACGATGCAACTTGACGTTCTCGACGAGACGCCGAACGACTCGACTCCGCAGACGCAGGCGGCGCTCGCCGCGCTTCGTGGAGCGATCGTCGGAACCGTCTCCCCGAGCGCCGTGAACAACTGCCTCGCCGCGCTGTGGGTCACCTACGGGCGCGTGAAGCTCTACCCCGACCTGAACGTCGCGGCGGTCCTGACTCGCCTCTATGAAACGTTCGCGACGACGGGAACGCCCGTCACGGTGCAGAGCCGGAACTTCTCCTTCGGCTCGTTCTCGCTGACCGGGACCGGCTCGGGCGCGGCGACGCGGCTCACGGTGGACAGGTACAACTACAACATCGAGGCGCAGTTCATCGCACAGGCAATGACGATCGTCTGCACGAACGACGCGAACTCCGGCGGGACGCTCAACGCGGAGACGTTCGAGTATCGCGGGTCCGCGGCGGGGATCGACCGCTTCGACGTGACGGGCTCCGGCATCGTCATCCCCGGCATCACGGCACTCTCCGCCGAGTCGCAGACGGCGTTCGTGACGAACGGCGGCTTCGAGGGCGGGACGACGACGAGCGACCTCCCGGGATGGACGATCGGGACGCCCGCGAGCGCCGCGCTCGTCACGTCGGATGTCTACAAGGCCAAGCTCTCGACGGGGCAGACCTCGCAATCGCTCCGGTTCACGACGAACAACACGGCAACGCAGACGTGGAACTCGCGCGGCGGGATCAACTGGAACGCCGATGTCCCGATGTTCGTGCAGATCGCGTTCAAGCGTGAGTCCTCGTGCGATGGGAACCTGACGGTCGCTGTCGGCGGCAAGTCCGCGACCGTCGCGCTCGTCGCGCAGTCGGGATGGACCGTCCTCAAGTTCCCGCTCGACTACGACTCGTGGCTCCGGCGTTGGGACACGAACCCGATGACGGGCGGCATCGTCATCACGCTCGACTCGAACACGACGGGCGATCTCCTCATCGACGATCTCATCATCGCGCCCTACACGAACATCGAAGGGACGTGGGTCGCCATCGCGTCCGGAGCGACTCCGTTCCTCCGCGGCGACTCCTTCGCCGGTACGGACTCGGGCGGCACGTCGGGGATCATCCAGACGTGGCTTGCGCGGTCCACGAACATCGGGCGCGGTGGGTTCTACTTCCCGAACACGACGGGCTCCCCCGTTTGGGTGGACCCGAGCTAAGCCATGTCCACCCTCGCGACCGCGGTGCAGGCGCGCGTCCCGGCGGATCGCCTCATTCAGTTGACGAACATCAACGACAATGACGCGACGACCGTTGACACGACGATCCTTGAGTACGCCGTGACGGACACCGAGGCGGACTTCAAGACGTACGCGATGCTCGACTTCGACTCGACCGACGCGCGGCACATCCGCCTCGGCATCGACGGCGTCCTCGCGTTCCTCGAAGCGAACCGCGGGCAGGACGCGGATCAGAACCGCCTCGCCGCGTGGCGCGACCGCTGCGCCGAGTTCGCGAAGACGACGAGCCGGAAGCGCATCTCGCCGCTCGTCCCCGCCGGGCTGCCGCCGCGCGTCTTCCCGAACAACCGCCCCGTGTTCGACCCTCCGCGTTTCGCGGACAACCAGCCCGCGCTGCCGCCGGACGGTGGCCCGGGAGACTCGTAACCGTGCCGGACTACGAAGTCCGCATCGGTGGCCCCGGGGACGCGGACAAGCTCCGCGCCGATCTTGCCGACATGGGACCCGCGCTCCGCTTCATCGGGTCGGTGACGGTCGCGCAGGCGCATCAGGCGTTCCGGGACCAGAAGCTCGGGGACGTGAAGTGGCCGGTGCGCTACCCCAAGCAGCGGTCCCCGTTCATCAACATCGCCCCCGTCGTCTTCAAGGCGGGCAAGGGGCAGATCCCAGGCCCGGACGACTTCCTCCAGTCCCCCGCCCTTGAGGGGACTCACGGCGACCTGTACCGATACACCGGATGGAAGCTTGTCGGCAAGGACGCCGTGGAGATCGGACACCCGGAGGCGTGGTCCGGTCGGTTCCAGTGGGGCGGCATCGGCCGCATCCCGATCACGGACACGACGCGGGCGACGCTCGGGAAGTGGCTCAAGACGAAGTCGGGCAAGCCGTCGCAGGCGGCGGTGAAGTTCACGAAGCGCGACGGCGTCACGAAGGAAGTGGTCGGCTCCACGTCCTACGGGAAGCGGTCCGACTACGCCTCGAAGCTCGCGTTCGTCTTCGACCCGAAGCGGACGGAACTCGTCCAGCTTGCCTATCCCCGCCCGTGGCTCGGCATGACGCCGAAGCTCTACGAGGAGATCGACCTTGCCATCGCCCGGCATCTCGGGGCGCGCGTGCCCGGATCGTCCGCGCCGCTTCCGCCCCTGCCGAGGTCGGCATGAGTACCCCGAACGTCGAGAACCTCCTCCGCATCCCGGGCCGGTTCTCGCACTCCCCGACGAGCCTCTCGACTGCGTACCCTCACGGCGGGACGGCCATCGGGACGTGCGAGGGCGTGGACTTCGCGCTCGGGCAGGGACACGTCCCCATCACGGGCGAGGAGTACGGCGGGCAGCCAGTGGACGCCGTCTACTGCGGCGAGTTCCCGCGCATCTACGCGACCCTGATGGAGTTCGACCCCGACGCGCTCGCGGCGCTCTTCCCGTGCTATCTCGCGGGCGCGTCTGGCGGACCGTCGCTGACCGTGGACGTGAACTCGTCCGTCCGCGCCGGATCGCGGCTCGGGGATCTTGCGAAGGTCGTGGTGTTCACGCCGGACTCGCCGGACGCCACGCAACCGTGGCTCCTCGCGCGCCGGGCGGTCCCGATGATCGACCAGACGATCCGCCTCGCGCAGCGCGGCAATGTGTCGTGGGGCGCTCCCGTCATGTGGATGCTCACGCCCGACACGTCCGCGCGTGTCTACAACTACGCCGCGAGAAGGGACATCACCCTGTGAGCGATGCCAACCCGTACCCCGCCGACACGTTTCGCGCCGTCGTGGCGTCTGGCGAGGACTCGCGCCCGATTGCGGACCGACTCCTCGAAGAGGCGATCCACGCGAGCGGCGCGGGCGTGAAGCCGACGCTCCTCGAATGGCTGGAACTCTCGCCGGAGTCGCGCCTCGCGTTCATTCAGGCGCGGGAGCGGATCGCTCAGGCGGAGCGGCAGCTACTCGCGCACGAGATCGCCACGGCCATCGCGCGGAACATCCTGGCGGCGACCCGATGAACGATTGGCAGATGCTCAAGCAGGTTCAGTACCTCTTGCGCCTCGCGGCGTGGGCGGATACGGGCGTCGTCTTCCCGGCGAAGTCCGTCATCCCGACGTGCCGGATGCCGGAGCAGACGCTTGCCGGGCTCGCGATGCCCGTGGCGATCCTGACGAGCGACGGATCTTCCACGGACCCGGAGCGGCAGGAACAGCCTGGGCTCGTCGGGCTTGAGTTCACGGTGTACGCGCTCGCGAACAACCAGGGCGACCAGTACGGAGAGGCGTCCCTCATGGGCGCGAACCGCGCCACCGGCTCGTCCGGTCGCGGGCTCCTCGAAATCGCGGGAGAGGTCCGGGCGACGCTCCTCCAAATCGGGCCGAAGTCCGGGCTTCCGATCATCTTCCGCGCGCAGTCCGCCCCCGCCGCTTCGGAGATCGCGGCGCTCCCGTACCTCACGCAGCTTGGCATCAAGTTCTCCGCGCTCGGGACGACGTTCCGGACGTATCAGCCGCCGTTCGGGCTCGCCGCAACGGGCGGGGCGGGACAGGTCGCGCTGACGTGGGCCGCGATGCCCCGCTTCGACTTCCTGCGCTTCGTCCTCCGGCGCGCGTCCGGCGCAACGCCCCCGGCGACGGTGTCCGATGGAACGGGCGTCACGCTCGCCTCGGACGGCGCGGTGTCCGTGACGAACACCGGGCTCTCCGCCGGGACTTACTCCTACTCCCTCTTCGTCCTGTACGACGACGTGCGCTCGCCCCCGACGACGGTGTCGGGCACGTCCACGCCCCAGACGGTCATCTCGGTCACGGTGACGTAGTGGAGACACGCGAAGCCCGGATCAAGATCGTCCTCGACACGGCGGCGGCATCGCGCGCGGTCCCGGGCGCTCCGTCGGCGGTCCCCGGGCTTCCGGACGTTCCCTCGACGGTTCCGGGCGTCCCCGGCGCGGTCCCCACGATTGCCCCGGGCGTCGTTCCCGGCGCGCGTCCGGGCGGCGGCGGCGCGGTTGCCCCGTCCTCCCCGGGCGGGACGCCGTCGTTCGCGCCCCCCGCTGGCCCGGGCGTCGTCCCCGCGGTCGCGCCGGGGCAGCCGAACCAGACGCCCCCCGCGTACACTCCCGGTCGGCGCGTGGACGATCAGCCGACCGTGACGAGCGAGTCCGGAGACTCGGCATCGCGCCCGGCGACCCTCCGCGGCGCGGCGTCCGGCGCATGGAAGGGTGTTCGGCAGGCCGGGAACGCGGCGCTCGGCGGTGGCTCGCTCTCCGCCGCCGTGACAGGTTTCGCGGGTTCCGCGGCGTCCGTGGTCCCCGTCGCCGGTCCCGCGTTCAACGCGGCGCTCAAGGGTGCGGACCTCGTGAGTCAGTACGGACCCGTCATCGCCGGGGCGCTCGTCGGCGCGGCGGAGCGGTCCGCGTCGCCGGAAGTCGCCGCAGCCATGCGGGCGGCGCTGTCCGGGCTCGAAAGCGGGCTCGGGAAGTACGACGCCTTCAAGTCGGCGCTCGACGCCGTCGGCGCGGCGGTGGAGCCGACGATCGGGCTCGCTGCGGTGCAAGCCGGGCTGAACCGCGGTCGGATCGTGGACGAAACGCAGATGCGGGCGCAGCGCGAGGCGCTCGGGCTCACGTTCGCCGCGGAGTACCGCATCGCGGAGCGCGAAATGAACCTCGCGAAGGCGCGTCGACGGATCGGGCAGGTATACGCCGGAGCGCAGATCGGGGCGCAGGCGGCGGAGTATCTCGGACCGACTGACATGGACGCGCTCCGCGCTGGACTCATCACCGGGAGCCGTCGATGAGTGACACCGTTCGCGAACTCGCGCTGACCTACGGTTCGTGGTCCTCCAACGGCACCTCGCGGCAGCTTCACGACTTCTCGTTTGTGAGCCTCGACCGCGACCGCGCCGCCGTGGAGTTCTCCGTCGTCCTCTCCGGTGCCGCGACCGCCGCCACGTTCGTCTCGGAAACGCAGGCGATCGAGACGGCGTTCTCCACGCCTTACCAGAACCTCACCGTCGCGATCGGCGCGTCGAACTTCATCGCCGTGACGCAGTCCGGGAACACCGGGCTCGACGCGATGCCGACGATCACGAAGCGCGGGCAGTTGGGCGACACGGGGCGGTCCCGGATCTACCGCGTCCGCGTTGAGTACGGGCTCCCGGCGTCGTGGAACGCGACGTACCCCGGGCTCCGGGATCTCACGGTCACGCTGGACTACACGCCCGCCCGCCGCCTCGGCTGGACGATTGCGGGCATCTTCACGGCGATCACGGGGCTCGACGCGAAGGCGCAGTACGAGGCGCAGATTGCCGCGCTCGCGTCCGCCACGGCGTCGTGGCTCTCCATCTCGTCCTACGAACTCGTGTCGGAGACGGGCGTTGGAGTCACGGCGAACCGGAAGACGACGACGTTCGCGCGCGTCTACCGCGAGTTGATCTTCGCGCAGGCGACCGCCGCCGTCGTGGAGCAGTCGCTCATCGTCTCCCGCGACCGGCGCGGTATCGAGTCGCAGGGAAGCGCCACGCCGCTGCAAGGGTGGACCGCGACGTACACCGCATGGATCGACGCCGACGTGACGACGGACCTTGTCGGGACGTACGCGACGATCCGGAGCTACGCGCTCGAAAAGGTGCGCTCCGTCCTCGGCTCCTCGGCGGTCGCGCTCATGTCCGACTCGCCCGCGTTCGACTACGACGAGAACCGGATCAACGCGACGCTTGCCGGGCTGGCGAAAGACCCGACGGGCGGGAACGTCATCGAATACACGGAAACCGTGACGATCGACGACAAGCTCCCCGTGGACTTCGTCCCGGCGTGGAGCGGCAACCCGTACGCCGCGTTCGTGTTCGAGGGCGTCGGCGTCCGGACGCGCACGACGACAGAGCGTCGGCGCACCGTGGGCGGCGGTGGCGGGGACAGTGGCGGCGCAGGCGGGGGCGGAAGCTCCTCCGGCGGCGGCTCCGCAGGAGTTGGCGGCGTCGGGCGCGGACCGATTGACACGTTCTTCGGGTTCCCCGGATCGACCCCGATCTTCGGCAACGGCTACTCCGTCGGACCGACGACGCCGGGCTCGTTCCTCGATATCGACCTGACGACGGTCTATCCTCCCGGCGACAGCGGATCGGGCGGCGGAGGCGGCGACGGCAACGGCGGGGGCGGTGGAAACGGAGGCGGCGGCGGGCAGCAGGGCGGGGGACAGTGGATCATCGTGTCCACGTCCGAGTCCGAGCGCCCTAACCTCTTCGTCGGCGCTCCCGGCTTCCGCATCCAGCTTTCGGAATACTCGACGACGGTCGTAGAGCGGTGGATCGCCCCCATTTCGGGCGGCGGTCCGGTGACCGGCTGACATGGGCACGAAAGCGAACCTCGGAGAGCGGACGATCCTCGGCTCCTTCGCGTGGCGTCTCGCGAACGGCGTGGCTCCCGTGCAAGGCGTAGCGGAGCTTCAGCCGCGGGACGCGCGCGTTCTCCTGACGGGCTCCGCCGACCCCGTGGACCTCGTCATCTCGACTTCCGGCTGGCAGTCGTGGTTCTGGAAGAAGTCCACGACGTTCAAGGGCTTGTTCGTCCTGCAAGAGGCACCCGGCGACGGGCCGCGCGGACCGAAGCGCGTCATCGTCGCGGACAAGCGGTGGCTCTGGCCGTCCTACTTCTACCGCCGCGCGTTCAACATCACGCGCAAGGTCGGCACGAAGTGGCTGAACAACCCGAACCAGATCCAAGTCAACGCGCAGCTTGTGCCGACCGTCGCCTACGCCCCGTGGAGCCTCAACGAAGGGACGAAGCTCTACACCGCGGAGGACATGCTCAAATGCCTCGCGGAGGCGATCAACGATTGCGAGCGGTCGTTCCAGTTGAAGCCGTCGAACGTCGTCATCTCGGACGCCGTGAAGCGCGTGAAGGGCACGCCGATACAGGACGTGGAACTCGACGGACCTCTCGACGAGTGCATCGAGCGGGCGCTCGCGTACCTCCCCGGCGTGTCCGTCTTCATCGCGGCGAACGGCGACGTTGTGTTCTACGACACGGCGAGCAACGGCGAGAACCGATACTCGGAGATCAAGGAAGCGGTGGCGGGTGGGCACATCATCCCGACTTCGTTCTCCCGCATCCGCCCGTCCGCGATCCGCGTCTACTTCGACGTGCGGGCGGAGCTTCGGTTCGACTACTCGGAGACGAGCGGTAGCACGAACGCGCAGGATGCGCGCTACGCCGACAACGTCGCGCCGCTCCCTGACCCGACGCTGACCGTGAACGGGGCGAGCCTCTCCACGGGAGCGTGGGCGAAGCTCACGGACCTCTACACCGCGTGGGGGAACACGCCGGGGCTCGGGCGTCCGCTCGACACGGCGACCGTGCGGAAGTGCATGGTTCCGTTCCTCGACTCGTGGTCGGCGCTCGCGAAGGCTGGGCAGGCTGTCCCTGACGCGGATTGGGCGGCGCGGCTCGCGACCGTTCAGACGCACTTCCGCCAGACGCTCCAAATCTCCCGCCGATGGATGGACCGCATCCGCGAGTTCCGCGCCGAGCGAGTCGGCACGATCGACTCCGTGACCGGCACGCGCGGCAAGGCTCCCGTCTACTCGGACTACGCCTACCTTTACTCGCAGCGGAGTCAGTACCTCGAAACGTCCGGCGAAGTCGGCTCCTACGTCGTCAACGTCATCGGCTACCCCGCGGGCGGGGAGATCGGGTCCGACACGCGCGCGGCGGCGGCGACCCTCTCCGTCGTGGACCCGGATCAGGGCGTCGTCTCGATCGACTTCCTCGCGGACACGTTCCGCGTCTACGAGCAGGCGTTCCCGTCACAGATCGAACTCGAAGGCGACAACACGACGCCCGGCTCGTCCCCCGCGAACCCCGGCCCGTCCCCGACGCTCGGGTTCTCGACGCGCCCCATCGGGTTCAACCTCATCGGGACGAGCGACCGGCTCCCGACGCTCGCGGGGAACGACAAAAAGGCGTTCATCGTGACGTGTTCGCCCGGGAGCCCGAACGACAAAACGGCGCTCGTCTACGTCGAAGTGAAGCCGACCGACGAAGGCGTCGCGGCGTTCCCCGGTAAGGACTCATGCCTCGGGCCGATCATGGAGATCCGGATCAACCCGTCCGTGGAAGTGGCGCGCGTCCCGTGGACGGACCTCAACGCGGACCGCATTCAGCGGTTCTTCACGCGGCAGGCGGGCGTGGGGCCGGTGAACGTCGAGACGATCGACGACCTCGTGATGAACTACGGCGGGGACATCGCGGGCGGCGCGTCCATGCGCGGGATCGCGGTCGGCGCGGCGTCCGCATTGTGGACTTCGCTCCGGGACCGGCGCGTCGGCTCGGCGTCCACCGCGTACAACCCGGGGATGGAGCCCATCGGCTCGCTGTCCTCCGTCTCGCATACCATCGACGCGGGCACGGGAGTCGTGATGACGAACATCGCGCTCCCGGATCGCGTCGCCCCGCTGAACATCGACCGCTATCTCCCGGAGTCCGTCAAGCGGATCATCCACCGCATCGTCAACCCGGGAAGCTAGGACCGACCCCATGCGTATCCGCAACTCCCTCGCGCAAGACGGTTTCATCGCCGCGCAGGACTTCCGTAAGCCGAAGTCCGGGGAGTTCTACACGGGCGGCGTCGTCGCGCTGGACAAGCGGGCCGGGGAGTATTGCGTCCGGATCGTGGACCGGCAGGAACTCGGGCACTACGCGCACGAGAAGGTCCTTGCGGGCGACATGCTCGGGCCGACCGTGTGGGAGCAGTCCGGCGACAAGCGCCCGTGTCCCGCGTGGATGAAGGCGTGGCCGGTCACCGGGTCCATCGGCGCGGCGGGCGGGACGAACGTCTCCGGCGTCCCCTCCCCGAAGAGTCCGGGCGGCGAAGTCCCCGCGGACAGCAGGAACCCGATCGCCGGGACCGGAAACGCGGCGCTTGACCGATCGAAGCTCGCTGGGTCCGCGACCGGCGGATCGTCCTCGACGAACATGATCCCGCTCCCGCCGACGAGCCTCAGCGAGCAGACGACGCCCCCGGACCTCGAAATCCTCCCCATCGGGAACGCGACCGGGAACCCGGAAGACGATCGGTTCAAGCCGAAGAAGATCCGGTACCGCGGGCCGTCGTCCGGAACGTCCTCGTTCACCGTGGACACGTCGCGCAAGGACGGGACGATCGTCAACCTCCCGCGGTCGTTCCCGGCGTTCGCGAAGGGCTCCGTCGGCATCCTCCTCCCGGCGACGGTCGAGACGGAGCAAGTCGAGTCCTACCATCCGACCGATCCGCGACTCATCGCCCCGAACCGCAACGGAGCGCCCGGGTTCGGCTCCGTCGTCTGTGACATGACGGCGGACGGCGCGATCGACGATGACGCGACGGCGCTCCTCCAGTCCGCCTTCCGCGTCGTTCTCCGTCCTCGCGGAACGCGCGGGCTTGCGTCGAACTCGCGGAACACGCTCGCGATCAACATCGGCCGGGACGGGCAGAGCGCAACCGTCGGCTCGCTCGTCGCGGACGGGATCGACGGGAAGAAGGTCGCACTCGGTCGGCTCTCCGTCCGGGACGGCGGGCCGCTGGATTGCGTCGCGGGCGGGTGCCTCCACTCGTTCGGGACGGACGGCGACGGCAACAAGATCACGCCGGTTCACTTCTCCGACCTGTCGCTGTGGCGCACGGCGACGAAGGGACCGACGACACCGGGCGGCGGGAACACGCCTCCGGGGTACTCGGGACCGATCACGGGCGGCGGCGGTCCGATCGCCAAGGCGGCAGGGAAGGGCGGCGGCGCTCCGGACGCGGCGGGAGACGGACGCTACGACGGCCCGCTCCACTTCCAAACGCCGTGGCCGAAGCCGCCGAAACTCTACTACCCCTCCATCGTCGAGATGGGTTTCGACGACAAGGAGCAGTATCGACTCCCGCGCGACGGCGGCGGAGACGGCGGCCCCCTCTTCGGGAAGTGGAAGTGGTGGACGACGTGCGTCATCGGGACGAACGGACCGGGGCGCGGCCCGACGGACGACAAGGACAAGCCGCCGAAGGACCCTCCCGGTGGTCCCGGATCGCCCGGCGGAGACAACGGCGGCGGACCGATCACCCCCGGCGGCGGCAACCCCGCGCCCGGCGCTCCGGGAGGCGACAACGGCGGCGGTCCGGGCTCCCCGGGCGGAGACGGCGGGGGCGGCCCGACGACGCCCGGCGGAACGCCTGGGTTCTCCGGCGACGGCATCACCGGACCCGGAGAGTCCCCCCCGGACATCCCCGGCGGAGGGGGCGGCGGTCCGACGACGCCGAGCCCGACGAACCCGGACGGCGGGCCGTGGGAAGACGCGCCGTTCTGGATCTTCTTCTTCGACCGGACGAACGATGACTTCTGGCCCCCTCCGTCGCCCGGAGACATCGGGGACCTCATCGACGGCTTCCCGGGTCCGTTCCCTCCCGGTGGCGGCGGAGGCGGTCCGACGACGCCCGGAGGGGGCGGCGGAAGCGGGACCGTGGACGCCCCCTCGGCGCAAAGCCGGAGCGTCGGAGCGCACAACGTCACGCCGAATTCGTCGTCCATCCGCAAGCCGCGCATTCACGGCGTGACGGTGCAGGAAATCGCGATGCCGTCCGTCGTCGGGCGTCCGCAGATGATGCACCAGGGAGCGCCGGATCTCCGCTACGGACAGGACGCCGTCGCGCCGCAGATTGCGTGGGCGGAGAACCGCGCGCCCCAAGTCCTCCGCTCCGAGTCCTTCGGCAAGCAGGCCGGGGCGACGTTCGTCCACACGCAGGCACCCGGGAACTCCCGCTCCCTCTCCGGCACCGGGACCGGCGGGACGATGGACATGGTCCCCGAACACGACATGACGGACGTGGCGTTCAACTCGACGTACGGCGCGTCGGGGACGATGACTGGCGTGTCCGAGGCGAGCCGGATCATCGGCTACGGCGTGACTCTCGCATTCGGGAAGCCGAGTCTCGCGACGGGGAAGCCGACCGAGTCCGTGGGCGTGACGGCGGACTACACGAACAAGTCCGCGAAGTTCCGGTACTACGACGCTGGCGGAACGCCTGTCGAAATCGTGGAGATCGCGAACCAACTCATCACGCTCGCGGATCAGGTCAACATCGCCACGAACACCGGCACCGGGACGACGATCGCAACCTCCGCGAGTCAGAAGCTCGGGTTCTTCGGGGCGGCGGCGGTGCAACAGCCCGCGGCGGTCGCGGATGCCACGGGCGGCGTCGTAGAAGACGTGGAAGCCCGTGCGGCGCTGAATGCGCTCCTCTCCCGACTCCGCGACCTCGGGCTGATTGACACATGATCTTGCGGCCGAACCCTTCCCCTACCACAACCGCCGGGGTAGACTTCCCGGCACTCCGGCACTCGCCGGGAGGAGCTTGATCCATGGCGCTCGTCTACTTCCCCGCCTGCGGCACGACGCAGGGGCCGAACACCGTCACGGGTGACGCCACGCTGCAAGCCGTGACGACGCTCACGGGCACCTATGCCGAGACGACCAATCACGTCCTCGTGAAGGGCTTCGCCACGGCGTCCGTGACGCTCGTCTACGCGAAGGGCAACGAGGACTCGTGCGAGGTGAAGTTCGAGCGCAGCAACGACGGCGGAACGACGTGGTACGCACTCGCCTACAAGGCGGCGCAGTCGTCCAGCGTCGCGGCGATCTCCACCGACGTGGGGCAGATGACGGCGACTCTGACTGTGACGCTTCCTCCGCTCTCCGTCCTCGGCTGCGCGCTGTTCCGCGTCTCCGCGAAGGGGACCGGCGGCGGTCCGACGGGGACGCTCGCGGTCTACGCTTCGGGCGGTATCACCCCGGTGGCGGTGTAACTCATGGGCAACCTCATTCCCAACAGCGTCTTCGGCGACAACTCCGGCGGAGGCAGTGGCGGCGGGTCGGTGGACTCCGTCACGGCGGGAGACGGCACGATCACCATCGGCGGAACCGCGGCCGATCCGACCGTGCGCGTGGCAACGGCGGGCGTCGCCCTCGCCAACATGGCGAACCTCGCGCAGGATCAGTTCATCGGCCGGACCACGGCGTCCACGGGCGTCCCGGAAACGGCGACGATCACCGCTGCGGCGCGGACCGTCCTCGACGATACGACCGTCGCGAACATGGTCAACACGCTCGGCGGGGCGACCTCCACGGGCACGGGCGGGCTTGTCCGCATCACGGACGCGATCCTCGTGACGCCGAACCTCGGAACGCCGTCCGCCGTCGTCCTGACGAACGCGACGGGCACCGCGGCATCCCTCACGGCGGGCGTCGCCTCGGCGGTCGCGGTCGGCGGGATCACCGGACTCGGGACGGGCGTGGGCACGTTCCTCGCGACGCCGTCCTCCGCCAACCTCGCGGCGGCGGTCACGGACGAAACCGGCTCCGGCGCGCTCGTCTTCGGGACATCCCCGACGATCACGACGCCGACGATCTCCGGCGCGGCGCAGCTTGCCGAGAACGCGAGCATCCGCCTCGACGCGGCGCTGTCCGCGGACGGGACGTGGTCCGGGACCACGATCGCGGGCACCGCAGGCGCGACCCTCGCCTTCGGGGAAGTCTGCTACCTCGCGGCGGCGGACTCCCGCTGGGAACTCACGGACGCGGACGCGGCCTCGACGAGCGGAGATGTTCTTGTCGGGCTCTGTGTTCTCGCGGCGGCGGCGGATGGCGATCCGACCGTCATGCTCCTCTCGGGCAACATCCGGGCGGACACGGCATTCCCCGCGCTGACCATCGGCGCACCCGTCTACATCTCCACGACGCCGGGCGCGATCCAAGTGGCGAAGCCGTCCGGCACGGATGACGTGATCCGGCGCGTCGGGTTCGCTCTGACCGCGGACTCCATCGTCGTCTCCATCTCCCCTGACTACATCACGGCGGTCTAACTGTGACCGTCAAGACCTTCAACGGTGTCGCCTCCGCCTCGGTGAAGACCGTGCAGGGGGACGCGCTCGCGTCCGTCAAGACGTTCAACGGGGAGGCTGTCGCCAGCGCATCCACGTTCTCGATCCTCGCGGACGTAGAGGCAGGAAGCTCCGACGGGTCCACGGTCACAACCGCCTCGGTGGACTCGACGAACGCGAAGCTCATCGTTCTCGTCGTCACGTCCACGAATGGGTCGGCGGACAGCACGCTCCCCACGGACAGCGCATCGAACACTTGGACGGCGCTCACCGTGCGCGACGGCGGCCAGGCGGTCCAGATCTTCTACTGCGTCAACCCGACGACGAGCGCCACGCACACGTTCAGCGTGTCCGGCGGATCGTTCCCCTTCCCGTCGGTGTTCGCGATCGTCGCGGGCGGACCGGCGACGCCGTCCTACGATCAGGAGAGCGGGACCAACAGCGGCACGCAGCCGGGCTCGCTCACTCCCTCCACGACGGACTGCCTCGTCGTCTCGGGCGGCAACTTCAACAACTCCACCCCGACGAGCGCCACCGGCATGACGCTCACGGGCGCGATTGCCAATGACGGAAACCACTACGCGGGCGGAGCGGCTTACGTCATCCAGACGAGCGCCACCGCGGTGAACCCGACGTGGGACCAGACGGGCTCTATCGCAATGGCCGTGTTCAAGCCGTGAACGGAGACAGACCATGAAGCGCATGATCCTCGCTCTCACCCTCATCGTCCTCGCCGCGCTCGCCCCCTTCGCCGGGGCAGCCGGAGAGCCTGTGACCGGCTTCATCGCCGACGTGAACATGTCCACGCGGGAGGTGACGATCGTCCCGCCCGGGTGGCACCCTCCGATGCAGCTTCCGCCCCCGATCGTCTGCGAGGAGAGCGTGTGCGATGAACTCGCGTGGGCACTGGAACACGACATCCCGCCGCGCCTCGTGACGATCGAGCAACTCGACTGGCCGGAGGACGGCGTCTACGACGACTGGTCGTACACGAACCCGTGAGAATTCCGAGAATTCCGGCCGGGGGTCCCCCCTCCGTTCGCGTGTCTACTTTCGATGACGCGAACGCGGACCCGCACCCCCGAACCTGCCGACCCGGTTTCCACGCCGGAGGGCTACCCTCCCGTGAGGCCGGTCCTGCGTGACCACTTCCTGCGGTGGATGTCTGTCTACCTCGTCGCAAGCGCGCTCTTGACGCTCGCGGGGGTCGGGTGGACAATCGTGGAAGTGCGGGCGCTCCGGCATGAGCGGTCGGCGCAGACGCGGACAGAACTGACGGAACGCCTCGACGGCGTGAAGGACGGACGCTGATGGCTCAGGTCAACGGACAGATCGTTCTCGCGGCGACGGCGTCGGGCAAGAGCCTGTCGCTCGTCAAGCCGAACCCGTCGCCCCCGCCTGCGAACCTCGTCGTCCAGAAGTGGGACGATCCGCCGTCGTGGGCATGGGAACTCGTCGTCGGCAACGCGGGGCGCGCCTGCACCGTGGACACGAACGACTCGACGGGAGCCATCGTCGGGATCGCGGTCGGCTGACATGCCGGAACTCACGCTGACGGGCGTCCTCGTCGCCGGGTACATTCCGATGGCTACCGCCGTCATCTACGTCTTCAAGCGGATGGAGTCGCTCGTGAAGCGGTCGCAGGATCGCGAGGACAAGATGCTCGCCGCGCTCCTCGGACGGATGAACGACGAGGACGACGGGGCGCGATGAAGGAGTCTCTCATGAGTCGGATCGTTCGGTTCTTCAAGGCGGAGGCTCTCCCCCCGAACCCGGCACTTGACAAGGCGATCGACCGCGCCGCCCGCAAGGTGGCGAAGAAGAAGTCGTTGCGGGCGACCGCGACAGCAGGAGCATCATGAAGAACATCCTCAAGAGCAAGACGGTTTGGGGCCTGATCGCGACCGCCGCCGCGCACTTCGGCGTCGCGGGCGTGGCGATCGAGAACCCAGAGACGGCGGACACGGTGAACCAGATCCTCGCGATCGCCGGGATCGTGTTCGCGCTCATCGGGCGGTGGAAGGCGAAGGGCGGACTCTCCATCCTCCCCGCGGATGTCCCCGCCGCCCCGTAGTCTCTCCCCGTGCCGCCCTCCGTCTGCGCCGACTGCGAACAGATACCGTGCGTCTGCCCCTCGGACGTGCGCGACCCGCTCGTGATTGCCCGGCCGGAGGAACCGTGACCGCCGAAGAAACTGCCGCCCGCGTCCTCGCTCTCGCCGCAACCGCATCACTCCCGGTCGGACGGTCGCGAATGGACTGCGACGACGGGCGCATTCTCCTCGGCTTCTGGGACCGCGGCATCCACGGCTTCGCGGAGATCGAAGCGGATGGGTCGGTGACGTTTGACTGGACATTCGAGGACTTGTCCCGCCCGTGCATCGTCATCGAGGAGATGGACGTGGACGCCGGGTTCGCCGCGTTCGTCGCCGCGTGTCCGGTTGACGCTGTCCCCGCCGCGGAGTAGACTTCCGCCAGCGCGGTAGAGCAGTTGGTAGCTCGGGAGCCTCATAAGCTCTAGGTCGCGGGTTCGAGTCCCGCCTGCGCTACCACTCATCCCCGAAGGAGTGACCATGCCGAACCCCTCAGGCGTAAAGTCGGAGACGCGCAAGCGTGCCGCCATCCTCGCCCTCGCCGTCCTCGCCCTGACCACGACGAACTGCGCCATGCCGACCGCCGACCAGGGGCAGGGGCAGGGCTCGTCCTCGACGCCGACCTTCGTCTTCGCCCCCGTCTTCAACTTCGGGGCGATTGCGGGCGGCAGCAAGGGCGCGGACAGCGTCTCGACGACTGCGCCGACTTCCGCCCCCGCGGCGACCTCCGCGAACGAGGCGAAGCAGGAAGCGAAGCAGGACGGCAAGATCGACGCCACGATCCCCGCGGGCGGTTTGAGCCTCACACCCCCGAAGGTCGAAGTCCCCGCCGTCGTCGTCCCCGCGCCCGTCACGCCGGGAGAGTAGCCATGTGGATCGACCGCCCGCGAAGCAACCCGGACCTCGGATCGTCGTTCGTGCGCGTCCTCGACGGCTCTCCGGTGCGTTTTGGTCCGGAGGGGCGCATGGTCGCCCGTAGCGCCTGCGCCGAGTGCGCGAGCCTCGGCACGACGACGTGCGGGCATGTTGCCATCACCGCGAGCGGCGAGCTTCGGTCCGTCCGCGTCCGCCCGATCCGCATCACTCCGCCGAGGGATCTCTACGCGATGACGACTGCGGAACTCGTCGCGGAGCGCGACCGGCTGATGAAGGAGTTGGGCGTCATCGGCGGGATCGGGCGGTAGCGTGCGCGTCATCCTCCGCGCCGATCGCATCCGCCGATGGGAGACGCCGTCCGCCGCCGACCCGGACCCGGAGCCCGTGGACGCGCCGCTGTTCGTGCCCGCCCTCATCCAAGCCGACCTGAGCCCAGCGGAGATCGCGGAGTTGCGGCGGGTCGGCTTCGTGCCGGTCACGGTCGTCGTCAGTCTTCAGAGCGTCGTCGGCGCGGGCTAGTCGTCTCCGCCGACCCATCGCAGGAAGACGAACGCGAGGATCAGCGGGATCGTCGCGAGCAGCGCCGCGAAGATGACGGGCGCGAAGATGATCAGCGAGACGATGCCGCCGACCGCCGCGCCCTTGGCGGAAGTCCAGTTGATCGCGTCGGCTCCACGCTTGCCGATGCGCTCCGCAAGATCCAGCGCGAGTTGAGTCCCGCTCATCGTCCCCTCCGCTGCGCCGCCCGCCGCTTCCGGCGGAGACGTGCGCGCGTCCGGTAGATCCACTTGTCGCCGAGGTCCGCCCCCGCCCGAGCGCGAGCCCAGGGCTTCGGCGCGGAGAGGGCGGCGTCGAGGGCGTCGATGGCGACGGTGAACGACCCCATGACGTAGCCCGTGTCGAACGGGTCGCCCCACCGTCGCCGGGCGCAATCCATCTCCTCCGCCGCGCGGGCGACCGCCGCCCGCCAAGCCCGGCGGTCCTTCTCGCGCTGTCCCATCTCGAACGGTCCGAACTTGTTCATGTCGCCCCCTTCGACGCGATGGCCGCTTTGACCGCCGCCCAAGCGAGGTCCGGGGCGGTCGCCTGCGCCTCGCCAAGCGACACGCACCAACCCGTATCCGTCGGCCAGAGGCAGAGCGGGGGCTCGCCCATCGCCTCCGCGATCCGCCCGACGAACTCCAACTGCGCGGGCAGCGGGGCGTCCGGGGCGGGGATGTCGAGGAACTCGCCCGGTCCGATCGTGAACCAGTAGCCGCGCACCGCCGACACGCCGGGGCCGACCGTCCACCCCATCATCTCCGCCAGCCGGGCGCAGTCCGCGTCGCGGGCGGTCACGGGCGCTCCTTCACGGGAGGCAGTTCCGGATGTAGATGCTCCAGATCCACCTTGCCCGTCGCCTCGCCCACGTCACGCATCGCTCGCTCGACCTGTTCAACGTCGGTGACGAGCCCGCGCCCGTATCCATCGATGAGCATGAAGTAGCGCAGGCAGGTGAGGATGAGCCTCTGTTCGGCCTCGGAGATGAGGGAGGCGGAGAGGCGGTCGCGGAAGCCATTGCAGTCCGCGAGATGGGATGGGAGTTCGCGGGCGGTCACGCCTGCCTCCGGATCGCGGCGAGGAGTTGGCGGGCGATCCATCGGACCATCTCGTCCTCGCTCCACGTCTCGCAGCCCTCGGGATCGTCGCCGCGCTCCAACTCCGCCAGCTTCGCCGCCACCCGCTCCTCGGCGTCCGCGGGGATCGCCTCAGCGCGGAGCCGGGCGACCTCGATTTCGGCGGACTCGGCGCGGGCAATAGCGTCTCGCTTGCCGCGCTCCGAGTACGCAAGCTGTTCGGCGCGAGCTTCGACCTCGGCATTCGCGTCGTCCCGCTCCCGCGTCAGCCTCTCGACCTCCGCCCGGAGCCTCTCGCACTCCTCGCCCCGCGCCAACGCCTCGGCGGCGATCTCCGGCACCGTGAACGGGCATCCGCAGGATCGGATACCCGCCCTCTCTACCGCCTCGCGGATCGCCGCGTCGTCCATCCTGGTCATACCTTCCTCCCGGCGCGTCGCGCCTTCGGTGCCAGTGCCTTCTCCACGAACCGACCGCCCACGCAGCCGTAGTCGCAGCCGCCCGCGCACCGCGCCCCGTGGACGAACTTCCCGCCGTCGTCGAACCGCTCGACGCGCCACGATGGGACCTTCCGCCGCTTCGCGCGCTGGCTCACGCGCCACCGCACTTCGGGCAGGCACGAACGGTGCCCGTCGCGTGACAGATCCCGGCGGGCTCCGGCTTCGCGGGCTCCGCAAAGCCCTTCATCTCCGCCTCCGCCTCGCACACTTCGCACGCCACGCCCGTCAGGGCGACGCTGGCGCACTGAGGGCAGGCGCGATAGACGCGCGGCGCAGCCTTCGGAGCGGGCTCCGGCGCGGCACGGTAGGCGTTGAACGCGGCGAGCAGTTCGTCGTACACGCGCTCGTAGTCACAGTCCACCTGCGTCACTTCGCCGCCGGAGAGCCTCGCGATGCCGATGCGCTGGACGATGGCCGCGACGGCTTCCGAGTGCATCAGCGTCTCGACCGCCCGCGCCAGCCGCTCCGCCGGGGCCGACGCCGAGGGGACGCCAAGGACACGGTTTGCAGCCCATCCAGCCGCCCGTCGCGTGTGATCGTCGGCGCGCAGATCCACGCGGAGAGCCGCCAGAACGTCCCCGCGCCTGACCAAGTCGTCGTCGCTCACGTCGCCTCCTTCGCGGGGACCGCCCGCCAGACCGTCGCCTTGCGCCCCGAGAACGTGAGGCGCGTCGTCCCGCTGTCCTCGACGAGCCCGGCGCGGACCAACTCGATCCGGCGCGGGCGCTGCGTCGAGGAGAGCATCCACCGCTGCATCTCTTGGTCCGTCAGCCCGTCCGGGGCGTCGCGGAGCATCGCGAGGAGCTTCGCCCGGTCGGTGCCGGAACGGGGCTCCGCACGCTCCGCCGCCTCCGCCGAGGTCGCGGAGTGGGACTGGTACGGGGCGGTCACTTCGCACCCCCGATCTTCTCCCGCCACGCCTTGTCGAAGGCTTCGCACGCCAGCGCGGGGGACGCGCCGAAACCGCAGACGCCTTCCTGAATGTTCGCGCCGTAGAGGGCGCACCACTGGTCGCCGTCACGCCCCAGCGTCGGGCGCATGATGGCGGACGGCGCGGTGTAATCCGACAGCACGATGTCGATGGCTTGCTGTAGGAGCGCCTTCTGGAGCGACACATCGAACGCATCGCGCATGACGCGCTCCGCCACGGCTCCGATGTCTCCGCCGTGGATGCGGCTCCGAACCGCGTCGTAGATCGCTTGGTATTCGCTCATCGGCTCACCTCCAGCACCATCACGCGCCCTGTCCTCACCGTCCGCCGCCGCCCGCACGGGCAGCGATAGCGGATCAGAGCCTCTTGACGCCCGGCGATGAGCCGGGGGAAGCCGTGGAGTAGCCACCTGTGGACGTGACTCATCTCGCACCCCCGACGCGCCGGTCCGACTCCGCCCACTCCACCGCGCCGACGCTGCCGACGAACGCCGTCCAGCGGCGAAGCTCCATCCGCGGCTTCTCGCCAGCCGCCTGCCGCTTCGACCACGTCCAGACCGCAAATACCCCGCCCGCGTCTAGCCACTTGCGGAGGTTCGGGGAGGCCTCGCACTTCGCCATGCGCGCCCCGGAGTTCCCGCCGGTCGTGTCCGCCGTCGCCTGGATCGCGAGGATCAGCCCGGGCTTGACCGCGACGATGTCCGCGATGCCAAGGTAGTCGCGCTTGATGAACGTCCCGTGGATCGCCTGTTCCACGACGCCCGCGGTCCAGCCTTCCAGCGTCAGGAAGCGCATGGTCCGGGTGTCGGGGTTCACCTTCCAGCCGGGATCGAAGGGGTCGCGCTCGCGGGCGGGCTTCTTCGGGCTCACGACTGCCCCCTCGCGCGGATCGCCTTGGCGGCACCGTTGAGCGTGGCTTGCCCGTCGTCGTTGTCGTGGTACCCGCCGTACGTCTCCACGTCGGCATCCTCGACGAGCTTCGCGCACGCCTCCCGCTCCTCGGCGCGGACGGCAGCGATCTCCCGCTTCGCCACATCCATCACCTTGTCGGCGGTCGCGCCCTGTCCGCGCATGGAGTTCACCAACGCGACGACGATGTCCCGCGCCCGTTCCTCGTCCGTCACGACTGCCCCATCCTCTCCTGCCAGCGGGCGCGGAAGCACGCGAGGATGATCCGCAGTTGGTCGTCGAGCAGCCCTTCCGTGTCGTGCCACAGCTTCACGGCGTGTTCCACGTCGGACTGCGTGACCTTGGGGATCTCCGCGCGCGGGGCGACGGCGAGCGCGGCGCGGATCATCGCGCGCATCGCCTCCCTGACGGTCAGGTCCGGGTGAGCCGCCCGTTGCGCCGCGTCCAGCATCTCCTCCGTCGGCTCCGGCGGCAGGTTCCCGGCGGGGACCGCGGGCTTCGGCGCGACCGCGGCGGCGGCGGAGAGGGCGGCGGAGATGCGCTCGTCCGACGGTGACCATTCCAGTCCGTTCGAAAACGACATTCGCGCCGCCGCGATCATCTCCCAGGACGGACGCCAGGGCAGAACCGGGGCGGGTGCCGCGGGAGGCGGAGGGGCGTCGCCGGGGAGGTCCACGCCGAGGGCGCGGAGTTCCGTGTCCGCCTCCGCTCGCTGCCGGAGGTAGTGCGCGATCTTCTCTGCGTCTGAGTATCTCATGGGGTCCTTTCGGGGCTTGTGCCGGGGGGAGCGCCGCGCGGAGTAGGGGGACGCAACGACGCTCTTACGGAGGATCAGTCCAGCCCGGTAGTTGTGGTTAGAAGGGTTGGTCGCCGTCGTCGCCCCAGCGATCCGAGGGCGGAGCCTGACGCTGCGCCGGGGGTGCGGACGGTCGGCCCTGCCCGAGAACCTCGAAGTCCCGGGCGATGATGTCCGTGTAGAGCTTGCCGTTGTATTCCCGGCACTCCACCTGACCCTGCACCGCGACGACGGTCCCGGGCGTGAGCCCCGTCCGGTCACCGAAGCACTTGAACGAGAACATCGTCGGCTCGTCCTGCTTCGTCTTCCAGTTCCGCGCCATGCCCTCGATGGTCACGATGCGGATGGAGCCCTTCTCTTCGACGCGGCGGACGGTGCCGCTGAGGATGACGGAGTTCAGCATGGGCTACGGCCTCCAATCCGGGTCTTCGTCCAGCGTGCCCGTCTCGGCGGCGGGCGTCGCGGGCGCTTCGATCTTCGGCGTCTCCACGTCGCGAACCTCGGCGGGCGTCTGGATCGGCTCGTCGGACACGCCGGGCACGTCGAACGTCTGCGGCTCGCCCGCGTCCGCCTGCGCGTCGAGTTCCAGCAGCCGCGCCATATCCTCGCTCTGCGGGAGACGCTTCGCGTGGCGGCGGATCATCGTCTTCTTCACCATCTCGCCGTAGTCCGTTGACCACGCCGGGGTGTCCGCCTGCGCGCGGCGCTTGAGGGCTTCGACCTCCGCGATCGGCATGTAGTCGAAGTCGTACACGTCGCTCTTGAACCGCGCCTTCGACCAGACGCCGATGATCCGGCGCTCGACACCCGCGTCGTCGTGTGTGGACGGCATCCCGTCCGCGTTCTTCCATACCT
>Ga0172380_10001063_pt1 | contig 48886 bp, 47 predicted proteins | sample Leawe162metaG_FD_119747 | JGI IMG/M metagenome (GOLD analysis project Ga0172380, IMG submission 119747) | Leachate microbial communities from a municipal landfill in Southern Ontario, Canada - Leachate well 162 metaG | ecosystem: Engineered > Solid waste > Landfill > Unclassified | place... | reverse complement strand
TGGGTCGGCATGAGAAAAATCACTACCCTCGCGGCGGCATGTCTTGCCCTTGCGCCCCTGCCTGCCTTGGCCCATCCGCATATCTTCACCGAGGCCCGCCTCGAGGTGATCGCGGGCGACGATGCGACGATTGCCGAACTGCGCAATGTCTGGCGCTTCGACGAGGTCTTCTCGTCCAGTGTGCTGATGGATTTCGACAAGAATACAGACCTGAAGCTCGACGCCGGCGAGTTGCAGGAAATTGCCAACACCATACGCGAATCGCTCGCCGACTATGGCTACTTCACCTTCATCACCAGCAATGGCGCGACGGTGGCGGTGGATAAGCCCGAGGCTTTCAACGTCGATTTCAAGGACAACCGGCTGATCGTCTTCTTCGTCGTCAAGCCGCAGACGGACGTGTCGATCAAGGGAAATCTTTCCTTCGGCGTCCACGACCCGACATTTTATACCTCCATCGACTTCGTCAACGACGGCGATCTCGCCATCGAGGGCGACGGTTTCAAGTCCTGCAAGCGGCAGGTCATCCGCCCCGATCCAGATGAGGTCATGGCGCAGAACCAGGCCTCGCTGACGGAAGCCTTCTTCAGCGATCCAGCAGGCACGGACATGGGCAAGATGTTTGCCACACGGCTCGAACTGACATGCTGACACGCCGCCTCAGCAAATCTCTCGTCATGTCCGGCCTGCTGCTGGCGATCACTGCCTCGGTTGCGCTTGCGGCCTCGCCGCTTGGCATCGGCACAGCCGAGCCCAGCTTCCAGACGACCGGCCCCTTCGGTGGCGTGCTGGCCTGGGTCAACGAAAACCAGCAGGCCTTCTATCGCGCGCTGACCGGCGCCCTGAAGGCCATGCGCGAAAACCCCGCCCATCTCGCGACCCTGATCGGCCTTTCCTTCGCCTATGGCGTCTTCCATGCGGCGGGCCCCGGTCACGGCAAGGCGGTGATCTCGTCCTACATGATCGCCAACGAGACCGAACTGAAGCGCGGCATCGTCATCTCCTTCGTCTCCGCCTTCCTACAGGGCATAGTCGCCATCGCTGTCGTCGGGTTCGCCTATCTGGCCTTGCGCGGCACGGCCATCTCCATGACCGATGCCACCAACGCCATGGAGCTCGCGAGCTATGCGCTGATCGTCGCTTTCGGCGGCTGGCTGCTGTTCAGGAAATTGCGGGGAATGTGGTCGCGGCGGACCGCGAACGCGGCATTGTTCGACAATCTCGTCCCGGCGTCCCTCGCTCCCGCCGGCGCCACGGGCCTTCGGTTCGAGGCGATCGCTGTGGATCATCGTCACGACAACCTCTCGCCCGGCGCGACCTGCCCGGATTGCGGAATGACCCACATGGCCGATCCGCGCCTTCTCGCATCGAAGGATTTCAGGCTCCGTGAAGCTTGGTCGGCTATCGTCGCCGTGGGCATGCGTCCCTGTTCCGGAGCGCTTCTGGTCATGACCTTCGCGCTCCTGAACGGCCTCTATCTGGGCGGGGTGATGTCGGTCTTCGCCATGGCGCTCGGCACCGCGATCACGGTCTCCGCGCTCGCCACGATCGCGGTTTCGGCCAAATCGCTGGCCGTGCGCATTTCCGGCCCCGGTTCGCCGGCGGCGCGCCGCGTCGCCACCGCGATCGAAATCCTCGGCGCGCTTCTCGTCATTGCGATGGGTTTGCTGCTTTTGGCCGCAGCCCTTCAGTTCTGATTGTCGCGCCGCCGCTGATAGCGGGCGCGTAGCCAGAAGATCAGAAAGAAGGACAGGATCACCAGCGATCCCAGAACCGCCGCCAGAACGGGCGAATAATCGCCGATCCAGAGCACGATCTTCGGCAGGACGAACAGCATGATGCCGACGCCGAGAATGATGATTGCGGCGGCAATCGCCGACGACCGGTTGTTCCCGTTCATGCCGCGGCTCCCTTGGCGAGTTCCGCGCGGATGTCTTCCAGCCTGTGGATCTGGCTGCCGTCGGCACGGAAGTTCTCCGACGCAAGCCAGCCCTCGAAGGCGGCCTTGATGAGCGGCCATTCGCCATCGATCATCGAGAACCAGGCCGTGTCGCGGTTCTTGCCCTTGGACAGCATGTGCTGGCGGAACACGCCCTCGAAGGTGAAGCCGTAGCGCTTTGCCGTCGTCCGGCTCGGCTCGTTCTCGTTATGGCATTTCCACTCGTAGCGGCGATAGCCGAGATCGTCGAAAACGTGCCGCGCCATCAGGTAGTGCGCTTCCGTGGCAAGCGGTGTGCGGCTCATCGCCGGGCCATGGGCCACGCCGCCCACTTCGACGACGCCATTGGCGGGATCGGCCCGCATGTAGTTCGCCATGCCGACGATCTTGCCCGTCTTGTTGTCTCGGAAGACTTCGGTGACCCAGCCGCCCTTGGTCTGCACGCTCTCGAGCCAGGCATCGAAATCGGCGATGCCAGCGAAGTCGGGCTGGGTGAAATAGGTCAGCAGCGGGTTGATGCCCATGCCGCCAAGCCCGTCCCAGAGCGCCTGCAGGTGCTTCTCCTTCTGATATGGCTCTACGGTAACGAAACGCCCGGAAAGCGTGACCGGCTTCGGTGCCGGGCAGCCCTTGAAATTCGAAAGATCGCGCATGATCAACCCTGTTTGCTCACTGGACAGAGGATTAGGCCAGCCGCCCGGCAAAGGCAACCGGCCTTCTTGATGCGCAGGCTTCGGGATCAGGCGGTCGCGGATGATACCGTCGCCTCGATGTGATCGACCAGCGCGTCGGCAAGACCGAGGCGTCCCGCGAGCATGTCGAGATAGCCGCGCTCCGCCCTGCTGTCAGGGTCGATGGCAAGCCGCGAGGCGGTATAGAGCTCCACTTTCTGTTCTTCCGATTTGGCAGCGGCCACCAGCGCGCTGACATCCGTGGGGCTGGCGAGTTCCAGTTCGATGAAGGCTTCCGCCTCGGCGCCGAGACCGGACATATGGATCCTGTCCATGATCCGGGAGCGCTCTTTCTCGTCGACATGCCCGTCGGATTTTGCGGCTGCGATCATCGCCCGCACCAGCGCCAGCGCGAAATCGTTGCTGGACGCGGCTGCTTGCGGGCTGAATGGGGAATCGGCCGGGGGCGGGAGAAGCGTGGGCTCCGCGCTCGCCGACGTCTCGGGAGCCTTGCCTGCCTGATAGTTCTTGTAGGCCTGATAGCCGAGGCCCGCGATTGCCGCGAGACCGCCGAGCTTCAGCGCGCTGCCCGTCAGTTCGCGTCCGGTCTTGGTCCCGAGCAGAACCGCGACGATGGCGCCCGTCGCCAATGGATTGTCCTTGGCGAGTTTGGCCGCATCACCGGCCTTGTCCCTGACACTTCCGGTCGTTCCCGGCACCTGGGCGCCGAGAAATTGGTCAAGCAGCTTCTTCGCATCGAACATCGGGCTCTCCTTGGGCTTTGTCTGTCGACAAGCAAGATAGGAACGCGAAGATGGAAATACAAAGACGCCGGCGCGTTTTCGGCCGCTCGCCTTTTATCCCGCGAGCGCTGCCGCTTCCGCCGCAAGCCTGGTGATCCCCGCCCAGTCGCCGGCCGCTACAAGCTCCTTCGGCGCAACCCAGGAACCGCCGACGCAGACGACGTTCGGAAGCGAGAGATAGTCCTTCGCATTCTTCAGCGAAATGCCGCCCGTCGGGCAGAACAGCGTTCCGGCAAGCGGCGACGACAGTGACTTGAGATAGGCAGCGCCACCGGCCTGCTCGGCCGGGAAGAACTTCAGCACCTGATAGCCCTCTTCGCGCAATTGCATGACTTCGCTGGCGGTCGCGGCCCCCGGAAGCAGGGGGATGTCCGAGCCGCGTGCGGCGTGAATGAGCTCCCGCGTCGTGCCGGGGCTGACGATGAATTGCGAACCCGCATTCACCGCAGCCTCGAAATGCACCGCATTGAGGATCGTGCCGGCGCCGACCACCGCATCTTCGACTTCATCCGCGACGCGGCGGACGGCTTCCAGCGCCGCATCGGTGCGCATGGTGATCTCGATCGCCTTCAGGCCACCGGCCACCAGCGCTCGCGCCAATGGCACCGCCGTCGCCGCATCCTCGATGATCAGAACCGGAATGACGGGCTGCAATCTCAGTGTCGCAAGAAGCTTTTCGGTTTTCTCGCTCATGACCGGACCACCTTTCTTAAAACGATTGAATTCCTCAACCGATTATCGCGCGATGCCGTCATTGTCGAGACAAATGCGCGCGGTATAAGAGCCCCGGTTTGCCAAGGCCGGGACATGCGTTAGGCTGGGACCCACAGGAAACAGACGGTGCTGGCCCATGGCGAAGGAAATAGAGCGAAAATTCCTGGTGGCAAACGACGACTGGCGCGACCTTGCAACCTCCAAGACACCGATGCGCCAGGCATATATCGTCACGATGAACGACCGGTCCGTGCGCGTCAGGACCCGCAATGACGCCTCCGCCCAGGTGACCATCAAGATCGGCCAGAACTCCCTCGTTCGAGACGAATTCGAGTATACAATTCCCATTGCCGAGGCGGAGGAGATGATTTCTCTTGCTGTCGGCAACGTGATCGAGAAGGTCCGCTATACCGTGGAATACAATGGCTTCATCTGGGAGATCGATGCCTATGAGGGCGCCTATCTCGGCCTGGTGATTGCCGAGGTGGAATTGTCCGACGAGAATGACGAACCGCCCCTTCCCGACTGGGTCGGCCGGGAAGTGACAGGCGACCGACGCTATTCCAACCAGTCGCTCGCAACCGAGAAACTGGAGACGAGACTTCTCGATGTCTTACCGAATTAGGCCCGGCCGAAGTTTCACCGCGGAAGTGCGCGCGGTTGCGGCCGCTCAGCTTCGCCTTGCCATCGCCTCCTTCGAGGAACAGCCGGACGGGCTTCATGAGGCGATCCACGAAGCGCGCAAGAAGTACAAGCGGGTGCGCGCGCTCTATCGCCTGATCGCCGCCGATGCGAAGGATTTCTTCGTCCGTGAGAACGCTCGCCTGCGCGACACCGCCGCAACGCTTTCGCTCGTACGCGATGCGACCGCCCTCATCGAGACGGCGACCTATCTCCAGGACCACGCTCTGAACCCGGAGGAGGAAACGGCGCTTGCTCACGCGCGCGCGGCACTGACCGCACGCCGCGATGCACTGGCCGCGGGCGAACACGACCTGCCGGAAAAGGCGCAAGCCGCCAGCGAGAGCTGCCGCGAAGCGATCGCCGCGCTCAGTCATCTGACTTTCGATGACGCCCCGCGCAAGACCGCGCGCCGGCTCGCCAGGGGCTGGAGGAAGAACCTGTCCAGGGCGCGGACGGCGCTCGCCGCCTGCCACACGAGCGCCCATGCCGAGGTCTTCCATGAGCTGCGCAAGAGCGCGCAGACCTATTGGATGCACCTGTCTCTGTTGCGTGATGTATGGCCATCCGCCATGGCCGCCAAGCGGGCGGAGGCCAAGGCGCTCTTCACCACGCTCGGCCATGAACACGACCTTGCGCTGCTGGTTGCGCTCCTCGACAGCGAGCCCGGTATTCTCGGCGGCGGCGCGGAACTTTCCCACCTGCTTGGCGTCATCATCCGCCAGCAGCAGGAGCTGCGCAGAACCGCCCTCCACCTTGCCGAACAGATCTTCGCCGACACGCCGGAGCGGGAGAGCATGATCATCGAGGCCTTGTGGACCGCCGCTGCAACCGAATGACTGGTCTTTGCTGTCATTATTTGGCAGCAAATCCTGTATGATTGGACAATGAGTCGCTCTGAACGCTTGCTGTCGCTCCTGCAAGTCCTGCGCCGCCACCGACAGCCGGTGAGCGGAGCGTCGCTGGCTGCGGAACTGGGCGTCTCCCTGCGCACGCTCTACCGCGACATTGCCACCTTGCAGGCGCAGGGCGCCAACATAGAGGGCGAGGCGGGCGTCGGCTATGTGCTGCGGCCCGGCTACATGTTGCCGCCGCTGATGTTCTCCCGGGAGGAGATTGAAGCCCTGGTTCTGGGCGCCCGGCTGGTGGCGCAAAGGGCAGACGCGGAACTGGCGATTTGCGCCCGCGACGCGCTTGCCAAAATCACCGAAGTCCTGCCGGGCGATCTGCGCGAGGAGCTTGCGGCGAGCACCCTGTTTGCAGGGCCGGGACTTCCGCTGCCGGAAGACCGCATCGACCTGCCCCAGATGCGCCAGTTCATCCGCTCCGAGCAGATCGTGAAGATCGCCTATCGCGACGAAAAGGGCGACGCGACCGAGCGGTTGATCTGGCCCTTTGCCCTGACCTTCTTCTCGGGCGCCCGCGTCGTCATGGCCTGGTGCACGCTGCGCGACGACTTCCGCAGCTTCCGCACCGATCGCATGGACATCCTCGAAAGCGGGATCGGCCGCTACCCGAAGCGCCGGATGCAGCTGCTCAAGGCCTGGCGACAGCAGAACGGGATTCCCGAACGCATGTTGTAGAATACTGCCATTTTTTGGCAGTATGTCGGTCTAGTGTCGGGCTCTCAACCACAGGAGAGCCCCATGATACCGAGTTTCATCAATCTCTATGTCGACAATCCGGAACGGAGCGCCATCTTCTACGAGGGCATTTTCGGCTTGAAGCCGGCCGCGCTGTCACCGACCTTCGCGATGTTCGTCTTCCCCGGCAATATCAAGCTGGGGCTCTGGTCCCGTAATACAGTGGAGCCGGCGGCGACGGGCAGCGCCGGCCTGTTCGAGGTCGCCGTCCCGCTTGGCAGCGCAGCCGAGGTCGACGCGATCCATGGAAAGCTGGTGGCCGCCGGCCATACGGTCCTGCAAAAGCCGACCGACATGGATTTCGGCCGCACCTTCGTGATCGCCGATCCGGATGGGCACCGGCTCCGCTTTTACAACCCGCCGGTGCAATAGGCGGCAAGGATGAAGGCGCGGGGCGAAGAGGTCTGTTCCGCGCGCTCATCGCAAGGACACGTCGAATTTGACAGAATTCAAGGTGCAGACCGAAACGCGAAAATCGTTGCGCAACAGGGGCCGAGGCTGTATTTCGGCAGCATGACAGACAGCCTCCAATCCATACGCCATGAAGAGAGCGGCGCCTTCTGCGTCGCCGCGCTCTATCACTTCACCCGCTTCCCGCGGTTTGAGGACTTTCGCGCGGAACTCGATGCCGTCGCCCGTGAAAACGGCATCAAGGGCACGCTGCTGCTGGCCGCCGAAGGCATCAACGGCACCATCGCCGGCACCGACGAGGGCATTGCGAAAATCCTCGCCTTCATCCGTTCGCAGCCGGAATTTTCAGGGCTCGTGCACAAGGAAAGCCGTGCAGCGAAAATGCCCTTCCTGCGCATGAAGGTGCGCCTGAAGAAGGAAATCGTCACCATGGGCGTCGAGAATATCGACCCCAACAAGATCGTCGGCACCTATGTCGATCCGAAGGACTGGAACGCGCTGATCTCCGATCCCGAGACCATCGTCATCGACACCCGCAATGATTACGAAACGGCGATCGGCATCTTCAGGGGCGCGATCGACCCCAACATCAAGACCTTCCGCGAGTTTCCCGACTGGATGCGCAACAATCCCGGCCTGCACAACAAGCCGAAGCTCGCCATGTATTGCACCGGCGGCATCCGCTGCGAGAAGTCGACGGCGTTCGCCAAGGAAATGGGCTTCGATGAGGTCTACCACCTGAAGGGCGGCATCCTGAAATATCTCGAGGAAGTGCCGGCGGAAGAGAGCCTGTGGGACGGCGCCTGCTTCGTCTTCGACGAGCGGGTCTCGATCACCCATGGGCTGAAGGAAGGTGAGCACACGCTCTGCCATGCCTGCCGCTATCCGCTGACGGCGGAAGAGGTGAAGTCGCCGAAGTTCGAGGAAGGCGTCTCCTGCCCGCACTGCTACGACAGCCGCACCGAGGCGGACCGCGACCGCTACCGCCAGCGGCAAAAGCAGATCGCGCTCGCGAAGAAGCGCGGCGAAAAGCACATCGGCAGCTGACGGGGCCGCCGATGTGCGGCCCTCGCCTCACGCTCCTGGCTAACGATCGCGCATGAAAAGCCCCCATGCGAGGCCGTGTTGTCTGGCTGTCTGGGCCAGCACCACGACGGCCAAAACCAGAAGCATCAGGTCCGCTATCGGAGTGGCAAACCAGATTCCCCGCTCGCCAAAAGCCAGCGCAAAGCCGATGATCAGCGGCATGGTGAACAGGTAGGGCTTTGACAATCCCAGGATCGCTGCCCGGCCGGCATCGCCAATCGCCTGGAAATAGGCGGTCAGCATGACGAGTGGGCCCGAGACGACATACATCGCGACCATCACCGGCATGATCCGGGCGACCTCGCCCACGACCGCATCCTCGCTGACGAACAGCAGGCTGACCGGGCGGATTGCGCCGACCAGAAGGCATTCTACCGCAAGGCAATAGAGGAATGCCGCCATCAGTCCGAACCGCAGGCTGTCGTTCGAGCGCTGCCACAGCCTTGCGCCGACATTATTGCCCACCATTGATTGCATCGCCTGGCTCATGCCCAACAGCGGAAGATAGGCGAATGTCATGATCCGCGTGATGATGCCGTAGCCGGAAACGACCGCTTGGTATCTGTCACCCGCCGAGATCTGCAAAGCCGCGATGATCGTCGCCGATATCCCCGCAAGGCCGATGAAGCCGAGGCTCTGCGGCGCACCCAGCGAGACAATCGGACGCCACGCCGCCGTCGGCCGATGCCGCAGCAGCGCCGAAAGCCGGAGGTCCGTTCGACCGAACAGGCGGAAGACGACGAGAAGGCACAGAGCCAGCCCCTGCGCCAGCGCCGTGCCATAGGCGGACCCGGCCACTCCCCAGCCCAGCCAGGCGATAAGAAGATAGTTGAAACCGATATTGGCGAGCGACACCAAAAGGCTCATCGCGGCCATCAGGCCGGCCCGGCCCTCGCTGCGCAACGCATCCGCCTGGACCGAGAGCAGAAACTGCAAAGGCGAAGCGAAGATGACGATGGCGACAAAGGCATATGCCATGCGGTAAAGCGGAAGCGACCCGTTGGCGAGGCGCAGGACCAGATGATCACCGAAAACAATGAAGCCGGCGATCACGGAGACGCTGATCGCCAGCGCCAGCATATGCGCACCGGCGAACACGCCTTGCGCCCCGTCAATCCGGCCCGCCCCGAGATTGCGCGCGAGCACGCTGGACATGCCTGCGGACACCAGTGTCGCGAGCGCGACGATCAGCATGTAGACCGGAAAGACGACGGTGACGGCGCCCACCGCCTGCGGGCCAACAAAGACCCCCAGGAAGATGGCATCGACCACGGTCAGAAAACCGTTCATGCTCATCACGAAGATGATGGGCAGTGCGGTCTTTGCGAACAGGCCGGCAATCGGCCCGCTGAGATAGGCATTGTGGGTGGAGGTGCCCGACGACATCCCACGCTCCTCAAAAGGGCACTTCGCATTGAAGGAGGGGGCTCGCATTGCCCGCCGCGCGAAATGCACAGAGGGGGAGAAAATCGTCCAGATCAGACCTTCACCAAGACAGATGTCCGCGAGCGGCAGGCGGCTGAAACCTGAAGGTTCGCTACAGTCAAATTTCGAAAACGTCAATCCGGATTGAAGGAAATCGGGCGGGCAACGGCTCTCTCCGCTGCCCGCCCGTCATGGATGCGGGGCCGTTGCCGGCTTACCAGGCCGAAATGACGGCGCCCTTGAACTGTTCAACGATGAATGCCTTCACCGCGTCGCTGTGATAGGACTCGACAAGCGTCTTGACCCAGGCGGCATCCTTGTCGGCCGACTTCACCGCGATAACGTTGATGTAGGGCGCCTTCTCGCCTTCGCGGGCAATCGGGTCCTTGGCCGGGTCGAGGCCGGCTTCCAGCGCGTAATTGGTGTTGATCACCGAGGCGTCGACGTCATCGAGCGCGCGCGGCAGCTGGGCGGCGTCGAGTTCGACGAATTCGAGGTTCTTCGGGTTCTCGGTGACGTCTGCTGGACCGATCTTCAGCCCCTTGGCGGCATCGACCTTGATCAGGCCCTTGTCAGCGAGGATCAGCAGCGCCCGTCCGCCATTGGTCGGATCGTTCGGGATCGCGACCGTTGCGCCCTCGGCCAGCTCGTCGAGGCTCTTCACCTTCTTGGAATAGACGCCCATCGGGAAGTTCACCGTCTGAGCGACGCTGACGAGGTCGAAGCCCCGATCCTTCACCTGGTTGTCGAGATAGGGCTGGTGCTGGAAGGAATTGGCGTTGAGGTCACCGTCAGCCAGCGCCTGGTTCGGCACGACATAGTCGGAGAATTCGAGGATCTCGATGTCGAGGCCCTTGGTGGCGGCGACTTCCTTGACCTTCTCCATGATCTGGGCATGCGGGCCGCCGGTCACGCCGACCTTGATGGTTTCAGCAAGGGCCGCGCTTGCGGAAAAGAGAGCGGCGAGAGAGGCCGCGAGGATAAGCTTCTTCATGGAAATCACTCCTTGGGTTTTCTGAAGGGGAAAGGTCAGTTCTTGCGGCTGCGCCTGTCGAAGCGCCGCGCAAGATGGTCGCCGGCGCTCTGCACCGCCTGCACCAGAACGATGAGCACCACGACCACCGTCAGCATCACGTCCGGCATGAAGCGCTGGTAGCCGTAGCGGATGCCGAGATCGCCGAGCCCGCCGCCGCCGACGGCCCCGACCATGGCCGAATAGCCGATCAGGCTGACGAGCGTCAGCGTCAGCGCCAGAACGATGCCGGGCCGCGCTTCGGCGAGCAGCACCTTGGTCACGATCTGCAGCGGCGTGGCGCCCATGGCGCGGGCCGCTTCGATCAGTCCCTTGTCCACTTCGCGGATTGCCGCCTCGATCAGGCGGGCGACGAAGGGAATGGTGGCGACGGTGAGCGGCACGATCGCCGCCGCCGTGCCGATCGAGGTTCCGGTGACGAGCCGGGTGAAAGGAATGATCGCCACGACGAGGATGATGAAGGGCGTCGAGCGCGCCGCATTGACGATCAACCCGACGAAGCGGTTGACCGTCGGGGCGGCGAAAAGCTCGCCCTTGCCGCTGGTGGCGAGAAAGACCCCGATCGGCAGCCCGGCCAACGTGCCGAGAAAGCCGGCCACGGCGACCATCTGCAGGGTCTGCCAGAGAGCCTTTGCGAGCAGGTTGAAGAGCATGTCAGGCGCCATAGCCGATCACCTCCGTGGCAAGACCGGTTTCCCGGTAGAAGCGTTGAGCCCGCTCCAGCGTGGCCGGATCGGCGGGATAGGAAACCACGAGCGAGCCGAAGGGCTCGCCGGCGATCTCGTCGATGGCCCCAGCCAGGATGTTGACGTCGGCCCCAAGCTCCGCGACGAGCCGCGCGGTCAGTGGCTGGAACGCCGTCTCGCCGAAGAAGATCAGCCGCACGAGCGCCCTGTCACCCGGCGCAGGCTCAGCCTTCAGATCCGAGCGGATCCATTCCGGCAGCTTCGCGCCGATCGAAGCCGAAAGCAGCGCCTGCGTCGTCTCGTGCTTCGGCGCCGTGAATACGTCGAAGGTGCGGCCGTGTTCGACGATCAGGCCCCGGTCGATCACGGCCACCTGCGAGGCGATGGTCTTTACCACTTCCATCTCGTGGGTGATGAGCAGGACGGTAAGGCCCAGATCGCGGTTGATGGTCTTCAGCAGTTCGAGGATCGACTGCGTCGTTTCAGGATCGAGCGCCGAGGTCGCCTCGTCCGACAGCAGCAGCTTCGGTTCGGTGGCGAGCGCACGCGCGATGCCGACGCGCTGCTTCTGACCGCCGGAGAGTTCCGCCGGGTAGCGGCCAGCCTTGTCGGCAAGCCCCACCAGGTCCATCAGCGGCCGCACCCGCGCCTCGATGGTGCGCCGGTCAACCCCTGCGATCTCCAGCGGCAGGGAGATATTGTCGAAGACCGTGCGCGAGGACAGAAGGTTGAAATGCTGGAAGATCATGCCGATCTCGCGGCGAAGCGCGCGAAGTGCTGCGTCGTCGAGCGCGCCGACATCGACGCCGTCGACGAGCACCTTGCCGGTTGAGGGAATCTCGAGCCCGTTGACCAGCCGGATCAGCGTCGACTTGCCCGCCCCGGAGCGGCCGATGATGCCGGTGATGGACCCCTTCGGCACGGCGTAGTCGATGCCGGCGAGCGCCGTGAAGGCCGGCTGGCCCTTGGTGCCGCCGAAATGCTTGGTCACGCCCTCGAAGGCGACCATCGGACGCTGGGCAAGGGATGGGGCAATGGCAGGTGCGCTCATCGGGAGCCTCCTGTCGAGGCGTCGCGCGCGCTGGGTCGGTGGGTCATGCAAGTCTCTTCGGTGAGTGCCGCTCGGAGCGGCAAAGATGATCGTGTGCCGGATGGTCTATCGCGGCATACACATTCGGACGGTTCGGCGCCGATCTAGCATCTTCAGTTTCACCTTTTCAAACCCGCGCAGCGCAGGTCAGCTATGCGTCGCGGAAATCTGATCCGCTTATGCCACCGTCGACCGCAGCGGAACAGGGATGTTTTTCCGCCACATACGCGTCAGGCGGAAAATTCGTTCAATCCGGAAGGGTCGGACCGGATCGTAAGGCGTGCCGGACTTCCTCCGACACGCCACGCGTCTTGGTTGACGGCCTAGTTGACGACGGTGACGAAGCTTTCCTTCGGGCGACGCACCTTCTTGAGATTGACCAGCCAGTCGCCCTCTTCGGCCCGGTAGCCGATCGGCATAATCGTCACCGAACGCAAGCCGCGCTCGCGAAGCCCCAGGATCTCGTCGAGCTTGGCGGCGTCGAAACCTTCCATCGGGGTCGAATCGACGCCCTCGAAGGCGGCGGCCGTCAGCGCAAGCCCGAAGCCGATATAGGCCTGGCGCGCCGCATGCTCGAAGTTGACCTGCGACTCACGCGGCGGATAGGTGTCGAGCAGCATCTTGCGATAGTTTTCCCAACCCTCGTTGGTGAAGCCGCGTTCCGCATTCACGAGATCGAACATGCCGTTGATGCGCTCGGGCGTGTAATCGTCCCAGGCCGCGAATACGAGGAGATGCGAGCCCTCCGTGACCTGGGCCTGGTTCCAGGCGATTTCCTGGATCCTCTCCCGCGTCTGCCTGTCCTTGACAACAATGATCTCGAAGGGTTGCAGCCCGCTGGAGGTCGGAGCCAGCCGCGCCGCTTCGAGGATACGCTCTATCTTGTCATCGGACACCGTCTTGGATGGGTCCATTTTCTTGGTTGCGTAGCGCCAGTTGAGCTTTTCTAGGAGCATGGGAGTGTGCCTTTCCTGGTTGGTTGTCCTGTGCGACACCGCCCGACGGGGCAGGAATGCCACGGCGGGACTCGGTATCAAATGGTAACCAAGGCTAATTATGTAACTTTGGAGAAGACACAAGAAGGCACATCAGCTATACGAAGGCACATGGAGGTAACCGGAAATGTGCTCACCCTACGATCCGGCGCAATGCCCGACAGTTAGTGAAATGCTCTCGCGCCTCGGCGACAAGTGGAGCGTTCTCGTCATCATGGTCCTGCGCAAGGGGCCGCAACGCTTCAGCGACCTGAAGCGTGCCGTGGTCGGTATTTCCCAGCGCATGTTGACCCTGACCCTGCGCGCGCTCGAGCGTGACGGCATGGTTAAGCGCACCGTCTATCCGACAATCCCGCCCCGCGTGGAGTATGAACTGACGGAGGTCGGGCAGTCTTTCTCGGACCCGATCGAGGCCGTGGGCGCCTGGGTCTTCAACAATTACGGGAAAATTCACGAGGCCCGCGCCGAATTTGACGAGCGGACGGCGGCCGAACGTGGCAACGATAAGCTGATCCGTATCGGCTGAGGCTATTGCCCTCGGCAGAGGCCGACGGCGAGGAACTGATCAGCGCTCCGCGCCGATCCAGTCCGCAAAGCCTTCGAGCGCTTCGGCCATTTCGCGGAGCGGACCGTTCTCGCAAAGAAGGCGCTCGATTTCGTCCGGCTTCTTGCCGATGAGGTGCACGGCAAAGCCCGTCTCCGGCAGCAGGGCCACCGACATCGTTCGCAGCACCTCCTGAAGCGCGGCATGGGAAATGTCGCTGCGGCCCGACGCGCGAACAAGCATCATGGGCTTGCCGGGAATCTCCGAGCGCGACACCAGCCAGTCCAGCGCGTTCTTCAGGCCGCCCGAAATGCCATGGGCATATTCGGGCGAGGCGATGATGAGACCGTCCGCGTCCGCAACCTTCCGCGCGAAGGCGAGCACCGCGGCGGGCGTCAGGTCTCCCTCCATATCGGGGTTGAAAATCGGCAATGTTCCGATCAGATCGTCAAGTTCGATCTCCATCCCGTCCGGCGCCGACGACGACAAGGCCTTGAGCAGGGCGCGATTGGTCGACAGCGCCCGCAGGCTGCCGCTGATCGCATAGAGTTTCAGTGGCCGGGCGCAAGCAGCGGTCATGACGGCAATCCATTCTCCGGAATCGGTTCCGCCATGATGCCGTTTTGAACGCCGGTGTCACGCTCCCTTGTGATTGCCCTTCGGAAACTGTGCGGCCAGCTCGCTATACCATTTGCCGCTCTTCTTGATTGTTCGCACCTGGGTATCGTAGTCCACATGGACGAGGCCGAAACGCATCTTGTAGCCTTGCGCCCACTCGAAATTGTCCATCAGGCTCCAGGCGAAATAGCCGCGCATCGAGAAACCATCCTGGATCAGGTCTGCGACGATGCTTAGATGCTCGGCGTAGTAGTCGAGGCGCGGCTGGTCATCGACCTCGCCGTTCTCGACTTCCATATTGTAGCAGGCGCCGTTCTCGGTGATGTAGCAGACCGGCAGTTCGTAACGATCGTAGAGACCTTCGACGAGCGACTTCAGCGCCGGCGCGTTGACCTCCCAGCCGATATCGGTCTTGACCTCGGAGACCGGCGGCGCGTCGACCGTCGCCGGAAATTCCGCGCCCGGCGTCGGATCGTCGGCGACCCGCATCGGCGTGTAGTAGTTGAGTCCCCACCAGTCGAGTTTCTGGCTGATGACCTCCATGTCGCTGTCCTTGACTTCCGGCATGCGGTCGCCGAGCGCAGAGAGGAATTCGGCCGGATATTCGCCCTTGAACACCGGGCCGAAGAACACACCGTTGTGGAACTGGAAGGCCCGCTCGGCCGCCGCCTTGTCTGCCTCGCCGCCGGAGCCGGGAATGACCTCATGGGCGTTCAGCACCAACCCTACGGGTACCTGCGGGGCCACCTGGCGGATCGCGTCTATGCCGAGCCCATGAGCAAGGTTGGTGTAGTGCAGCGCGTGCAAGGCCGCATCCATGTTCTTCTCGCCCGGCGCATGCACGCCGTAGAGATGGGAAAGCCAGACCGAGCACCAGGGCTCGTTGAAGGTTGCAACCGCATCGAGCCGGTCGCCGAGCCGCGCCATCACCACCTTGGCGTAGCGCTGAAAGGCATAGGCCGTCGAGCGCGCCGTCCAGCCGCCCTCGCCCATCAGCGTCAGGGGCAGATCCCAGTGATAGAGTGTGGCGAAAGCCTTGATGCCGCGATCCTTGAGACCATCGATCAGCTTGTCGTAGAAATCGAGGCCCTTCTCGTTGATGCGCCCCGTGCCGTCGGGAATGATCCGCGGCCAGGCGATCGAGAAACGATAGGCAGACACGCCCATATCCTTGATGCGATCGAGATCCTCTTCCCACCGATGGTAGTGGTCGCAGGCCACATCGCCGTTGTGCCGGCTATAGACACGGCCCGGCATATTGGAAAACGCATCCCAGATCGACGGCTTGCGCCCATCGGCCTTGGACGCCCCTTCGATCTGATAGGAGGCGGTGGCGACACCGAATACGAAATCGCCGGGGAAGCGTTCGGCAAGCTTCTTTGGATCGGTCATCTGGAAACCCTTCGTCTTCTGGGCAGGCATGGGGCAAAGGCCTTTTGTCAAGGCGCTCCCAAAAAATGTCGCCAGCGGCATATACCATTCGCCAGAGCCGGTGAAGAGCGAACGAAGAAAAAACTGCAACGTTGCAGCTTCATGGTGTCATCCTCCCCGCGATGGGTGGTTTCCCATCCTCAAACCTTCACCCACGCCCCGTTGCCCTTCGACGACGCCACGCAGGCCTCGACGAAGGCAACGCCTTTGACGCCGTCGTCAATGGTCGGATAGACCACCGCCGGATCGACGGCCTTGCCCGATTTCGAGGCGCTTATCGCAAGGGCGGCTTCCGAATAGATCGTCGCAAACGCTTCCAGATAGCCTTCCGGATGGCCAGCCGGAATGCGGCTCACACGCGCCGCCGAAGCGCCCGCGCCGGCACCGTTTCGGGTGATCAGCCGTTTCTCGTCACCAAAGGGTGTGAACCAGAGATGGTTGGGATTTTCCTGCGCCCATTCGAGCCCACCCTTCGTCCCGTAGACCCGCAGCCGCAGGCCGTTCTCGTTGCCCGGCGCCACCTGGCTGCACCACAGCATGCCCTTGGCCCCGCCTTCGAAGCGCAGCATCACATGCGCGTTGTCGTCGACCCGCCGCCCCTCGACGAAACTGTCGAGATCGGCGGCCAGGCTGTCGAGCCTCAGCCCCGAGACGAAGCAGGCGAGGTTATAGGCATGAGTGCCGATATCGCCTGTCGAACCGCCGGCGCCCGCCTGCTTGGGATCGGTCCGCCAGACGGCCTGTTTGGCGCCGGTCTGCTCGACCGCCTCGGTCAGCCAGTCCTGCGCATATTCGGCCTGCACCACGCGGATCGCGCCGAGTTGACCCCCGGCCACCATTTCGCGGGCATGGCGCACCATCGGGTAGCCGGTGTAATTGTGCGTCAGGATGAACAGCGCCTTCGACCGGTCGGCGACCTCTTTCAGCTTCTTCGCATCCTCGAGGTTGGAGGTCAGCGGCTTGTCGCAGATCACATGAATGCCGCGCTCGAGAAAGGCCTTGGCCGCCGGATAGTGCACATGGTTGGGCGTGACGATCGACACGGCCTCGATGCCGTCCGGCCGCGCCGCTTCCCTCTCGGCCATCTCCTCGAACGAGCCGTAGCAGCGCTGGGGATCGAGTCCCAGCTCGCGGCCGGAGGCTTGTGATTTTTCCGCCGTCGACGACAGGGCCCCGGCCACCAGTTCGAAGTGGTCGTCGATCCGCGCCGCCATGCGGTGCACGCCGCCGATAAAGGCGCCCGAACCGCCACCCACCATGCCCAGCCTGATCTTCGCCGTCCGCGCTTCCGTCTTTCCTTCCAATGCCATGAAAATCGTCTCCCTTGTTGTCTCTGGCGCTCCCTCTGGCTGCCGCCATTTTCTCCCTTGTGGGGGCTTCTCCTTAAAGCCCGAGCATCCGGCGGTTTGCGGCATCGTCCGTGCCGCCGGAAGCGAAATCGTCGAAGGCCCGCTCGGTCACCCGGATGATGTGGTGCTTGACGAACTCGGCGCCTTCCCTTGCCCCGTCTTCCGGATGCTTGAGCGCGCATTCCCATTCGACCACGGCCCAGCCGTCGAAGTCGTTTGCTGCCATCTTCGAGAAGATCGCGCCGAAATCGACCTGCCCGTCGCCGGGCGAGCGGAAGCGCCCTGCCCGGTTGACCCAGCCCTGGTAGCCCCCATAGACGCCCTGCCGGCCGGTCGGGTTGAACTCCGCGTCCTTGACGTGGAACATCTTGATCCGGTCCTTGTAGATGTCGATGTGGTCGAGATAGTCGAGGCATTGCAGCACGTAATGCGACGGGTCGTAGAGCATATTGGCTCGGCCGTGGTTCTTTACCCGCTCCAGGAACATCTCGAAGGTCACGCCATCATGCAGGTCTTCGCCCGGATGGATCTCGTAGCAGACGTCAACGCCCTGCTCCTCGGCATAATCGAGGATCGGCAACCAGCGGCGCGCCAGTTCATCGAAGGCGGTCTCGACGAGTCCGGCCGGCCGCTGCGGCCAGGGATAGAAATAGGGCCAGGCCAGCGCGCCGGAGAATGTCGCATGCGCCTTGATGCCGAGATTGCGCGACGCCTTCAGCGCCAGCTTGACCTGTTCCACGGCCCACTCCTGCCGTGCCTTGGGATTGCCGCGCACCTCCGGTGCGGCAAAGCCGTCGAACGCCTCGTCATAGGCCGGATGCACGGCCACCAGCTGGCCCTGCAGGTGGGTGGAGAGCTCGGTGATCTCGACGCCGTTGCTCCGCGCCACCCCGGCAAGCTCGTCGCAGTAATCCTTGGATTCGGCGGCCTTTTTCAGGTCGATCAACTGTCCGGCCCAGGTCGGCACCTGCACGCCGAGATAGCCCTTGTCCGCCGCCCATCTGGTAATTCCGTCCCAGGTGTTGAACGGCGCCGCGTCGCCTGCGAACTGGCCGAGGAAGATCGCTGGCCCCTTGATCGTCTTCATAAAGCATCTCCTCCCGGGATATTTACTGTAACGTTGCAGTAATTCACCTCTATCAAAGTTTTCCGGCGGGGAAAACCTCCCGTTTTCCCCGCCCAATGGTAATTCGAGTGTCAAACGTAGCGGTTGACGACGTTTTCCAGGTATTCCTGACGGCCGGACTTCGGCTCGGGATTGATGTTTTCCCGCTCGACCATGCCGGCGATCTCGTGAAGGGAATATTCCCCGCGCAGCATCTTCTGCGCCTCCGGGCTTTCCCACTTCGCGTAACGTTCCTCGAGCGGCTTCGACAGTGCACCGTCCTCGATCATCTTCGCCGCCGCCTTGACGCCGCGCGCGCAGCAGTCCATGCCGCCGATATGGCCGATCAGCAGGTCCTGCGGATCGAGCGACTGGCGCCGCAGCTTGGCGTCGAAGTTCGTGCCGCCGGTTGTAAAGCCGCCGCCCGCGAGGATGTGATAGTAGGCGAGCGCCATTTCCGGCACATTGTTCGGGAACTGGTCGGTATCCCAGCCGGACTGGTAGTCGTTGCGGTTCATGTCGATCGAACCGAAGATGCCGAAGGCGTTCGCCATGGCGATCTCGTGCTCGAAGGAATGGCCGGCGAGGATCGCGTGGCCCTGCTCGATATTGACCTTCACCTCGTTTTCCAGCCCGTTCTTTTGCAGGAAGGCGTAGACGGTCGCGACGTCGTAGTCATACTGGTGTTTGGTCGGTTCCTGCGGCTTCGGCTCGATCAGGATCGTGCCCTTGAAGCCGGTCTTGTACTTGTACTCGACGACGAGGTTGAGGAAGCGGCCGAGCTGGTTCAGTTCGCGCTTCAGGTCGGTGTTGAGCAGCGTCTCATAGCCCTCGCGGCCGCCCCAGAGCACATAGTTCTCGCCACCCAGCCGCTGGGTGGCGTCCATGCAGGTCTTCACGGTTGCCGCGGAGAAGGCGAAGACGTCCGGGTCGGGATTGGTGGCAGCCCCAGACATGAAGCGACGGTTGGAGAACAGGTTCGCCGTGCCCCAGAGCAGCTTGACGCCCGTCTCGGCCTGCTTCTTCTCGAAATAGTCGACGATCTCGTTGAGGTTCTTCGTGTTCTCGGCGAAATTGTTCCCCTCCGGCCGCACATCGGCGTCATGGAAGCAGTAATAGGGCGCGCCGAGCAGCTGGTAGAATTCGAAGGCGACATCGGCCTTCATCTTCGCCGCTTCCATCGTGTCGGAAAACCACGGCCGCTGGAAGGTCTGGCCACCGAACGGATCGCCGCCCGGCCAGGTGAACGAGTGCCAATAGGCGACCGCGAAACGCAGGTGGTCCTCCATGCGCTTGCCGGCGACGATTTCATCGGGGTTGTAGTGCCGGAAGGCGAGCGGATTGGTGCTCTCCGGGCCTTCGTATTTCACTTTGGCGATATCGCCGAAAAAGCCTGTCGTCATGGGTGTTTCTCCTTTGGAAAAGTTCACCCTCCCCTCGAGGGGGAGGTGGAAAGCTCAGATCGCCCTGATCGCCGGATAGAGCGCGCGATAACGTTTGTAGGCGTCCTCGTAGGCACCGCGCAGCCCCGCGACCGGCTCGATCGTTTCCGCCGTCTTCGGCGCCGTGCAGACGGCAATCGGATCGGCCCCCGTTGCCGCGATCAACCCCAGCCTTGCCGCCCCGAAGGCCGCGCCGAAATCGCCGTCGGCCGGCACGTCTACGGGAATCCCGAGCGCGGTTGCGATCGAGGCCAGCCAGTAGCGCGAGCGCGAACCTCCGCCGATCGCCGTCACCCGTGATATCGTCGTGCCCGCCGCTTTCAGCGCTTCCAGATTGTCGCGGATCGCGAAGGAGACGCCTTCGAGCACGGCCTGCGTCAGCACGACGCGGTTCGACTCGTGGCCAAGACCGATGAAGGCGCCGCGGATCTTCGCATCGTTATGCGGCGTGCGCTCGCCCGAGAGATAAGGCAGGAAGGTGACACCGCCCGGCACCTTCAGCGTGTCGCCCAGTTCCGCCGTCAGTTCGCCCGCCGCCTTGCCGGTGACGCCCGAATGCCAGTTCAGCGCATCGGTTGCCGAGAGGATGACTCCCATCTGGTGCCAGGTGTTCGGCAGCGCATGGCAGAAGGCATGCACGGCGCTTTCCGGCTTCGGCAGGTAGCTGCCGTTGGCCGCGAAGAGCACGCCGGACGTTCCGAGCGACACGAAGGCCTGGCCTTCCGCGACCGTACCCATGCCGCAGGCCGACGCCGCATTGTCCCCTGCCCCGCCAGCGATCACCACGCCCGGCGTCATACCCCATTCGACGGCGAGCTCCCCTCGAAGCTTGCCCGCCTGTTCGGTCCCTTCCACGAGGCCCGGCATCTGGCTTCCGCTTAGGCCCGTTGCGTCGAGCAGTTCCGGAGACCAGCGCCGCCTGCCGGTATCGAGCCAGGCGGTGCCGGCCGAGTCCGACATGTCGGAGAGATATTCGCCGGTGAGCCAGAGCCGCAGATAGTCCTTCGGCAGCAGAACCTTGGCGACCTTGTCGAAGACATCCGGCTCATGCTTCGCCACCCAGGCGAGCTTCGGCGCGGTGAAGCCCGGGAAGACGATATTGCCGGTGATCGCACGGAAGCGCTGATCGGCGTCCAGTGCCGCCGCCTCTTCGTGACTGCGGGTATCGTTCCACAGGATGCAGGGCCTCAGCACATTGTCCTGCGCGTCGATCAGCGTCGCGCCATGCATGTGGCCGGAGAGGCCTATGCCCTTTACCGCCGCGAGCTCGGCCGGATACTTCGCTTTCAGCCCGGCAACCGCCTCCCGCGTCGCCCGGATCCAGTCAGCCGGATCCTGTTCCGCCCAGCCCGGATGCGGCCGCGACACGTCGAGCGCGCCGTTCGCCGAGCCGACGACGCCTTGATCGCCGTCGATCAGCAGGGCTTTGACACCCGAAGTGCCGAGATCGAGACCGAGATACATGTTCATTCTCCAATCGTTTCCGCCATCAGGGCAGATTGTCTCTCAGGAAGATATCGAGCCGGATGCGCTCCTGCGCGGCGATCACCGGCAGACCGTCGGCCTTGGCCTTCAGCACGCGGATGGCGCTCCGGACCTCATGGCCGGCATCCTGGTTGAGCACGGCATCGATCACACCTTCCGTCAGCGCCGCTCGTGTCGTCTCCGTCAGTTCATGCGCAATCACCGCCGGACGCCGCTCGAACCGTGCCTGCGTGAGGGCGCGGATGAGACCGCGATTGCCCGCCCCGAGACTGTAGACGCCGACGATGTCGTCATGAGCGGCCAACGCGTGGCCAAGAACCTTTTCCGCCGTCGCCGGGTCGTCGCGTCCTTCCAGAACCGGCAGCACGCGCAAATCTCCGAACTCGGCGGCCATCACAGCCTGGAAGCCTTCGAAACGATCGCGGTGGTCCCGCACCAGCATGGAACCGGCAAGCACCGCGACCGATCCACGCCGTCCGCTGAGAAAGCGCCCGAGCAGGCTCGCCGCCGTGCGTCCCGCGGCAATATTGTCGACGCCGGCATAGTGATCCCGCCGCGATCCCGACAGGTCGGAAACCAGGGTGACGACGGGAATTCCGGCCTCCGCCAGAAGGTCGACGGCGCGAGCCACTTCCGGCGCGTCGATTGCCACCAGCGCCACGCCCGCCGGTTTTTCCAGAAGCGCCGCGAACAGTGCCGCATCCAGCGCCCGCACATCGAATGCCGGAACGTCGACGATGCGGATCGCGAGGCGCTCGGTCTGCGAGCGCGCCACGGCAAGATCCACCTCGCTCCGCAGGCCGCGCATGAACGAATTGTCGTTGGAAGGAAGGATGAAGGTCAGCGGATAGACCCGGCCCTTTGCCAGGTTGGCCGCCGCCACGTCTCGGACATAGCCGAGTGCTTCGATCGCCGCGTCGACCTTCGCGCGGGTCGAAGGGCTGACCCCCGGCCTGTTGTTCAGGACCCTGTCCACGGTGGCAAGTCCGACGCCTGCATGGACGGCAATATCATAAACGGTGGGCTTCATGTCTCCTCCTGCTGAAGCTCTAGCGGAGGATTTGAGGTACGTAAATCAATTTTTGATGTACGTACCTCAGAATTTGCAAAGAGGCAATCGAGACAAGAGGAAAGGACCGTCGCTTCGGGGCGACGGTCCAAGACGCTGCGGTGGATTGCGGTGTTACTAGTGCCCGCTGCCTGCGGGTACTGGCGCGCCCGGCTTCTTGATCAGAAGCGTCAGGAAGACCAGAGAGAAGAACAGGAGGGTCAGCCCCATGAACACGTCTATGAAGGACAGAAGCCAGGACTGCTGGGTAATGACGCCAGAAAGTTTCCTCACCGCCGCCGTCGCCCCGTCCAGCCCGTAGCTGTCGTAGTTGCCGCCGACGCTGTTCAGCCAATTGAGCGCAGCCGGATTGCTCCACGTGATGTGCTCGGAGAGGCGGGCGTAGTGCTCGTCCGAGCGCTGCGTCAGCATCGTGTTGATGATGGCGAGACCGACCGCGCCGCCGAGGTTGCGCGTCAGGTTGAAGAGGCCCGAGGCGTTCTTGATGCGGTCCGGCGGCAGCGTTCCGAGCGCGATGTTGTTGATCGGCACCATGCACAGCATCAGCGAGCAACCGCGCAGGATCTGCGGCACCAGCAATTCATAGAAGTCCCAGTCGGCCGTCATCTGCGTCATCATCAGCGTGCCTGCGGAAAAGCCGGCAAAACCGATCATCATCATCACCCGCGGATCGAGCTTGCCCGACAACATGCCGGCGACGGGCGCCGTCAGGAACATTGCCGCTCCGGACACGAACATGGTCTCCCCGATCATCAGCGAATCGTAGCCGCGTATCCGGCCGAGATAGAGCGGATAGAGATAGGTCAGACCGTAGAGGCCGACGCCCATAGTAAAGGAAAACAGCGAGCCGAATGCGAAATTGCGGTTGGCGAAAGCCCGGAGATCAACGACCGGGAAATCCACCTTGAAGACCCGGTAGAAGAACACCACGCCCCCGATCACCATCGCAATGGTGCCGAGAACGATATGCTCGTCGTTGAACCAGTCCTTGGCGTTCCCCTCCTCGAGCACGAATTCCAGCATCCCCAGAAAGACACCCATGGAGAGAAGACCCCACCAGTCGAATTTCTTGAGCAGGCTTAGTTCCGGCTTGTCGAAATCGATCAGGCTCCAGGTCGCCGCCGTGACGATGATGCCGGGGACGACATTGATCAGGAAAAGCCAGTGCCAGGACATCGCGTGGCTGATATAGCCGCCAATGGTCGGCCCTATGGTCGGCGCCAATGTCGCGACAAGCCCAACGATCGGCGAGACGATGTTGCGCTTCGACGGCGGGAATATGGTGAAGGCGGCAGCGAACACCGAGGGGATCATCCCGCCGCCGATAAAGCCCTGGATGGCGCGGTAGACGATCATCTGTTCGATATTGGTGGCCGTCGCGGCAAGCGCGCTCGCCAGCGTGAAACCGGCCGCTGAAAGCGAAAACAGCACCCGTGTCGAGAGAATCCGCGCCAGCACGCCCGAAAGCGGGATCATGATCACTTCCGCGATCAGATATGAGGTCTGCACCCAGGCGATCTCGTCGCTGCCGGCTCCAAGGCCGGCCTGGATCTCGGCCAGCGAGGCGGAAACGATCTGGATGTCGAGGATCGACATGAACATCCCGAACACCATCGCAAAAAATGCGATTACGCGTTTGGGGTCCATCCGTTCCTCGGCGGCCGGGACCACAAGCCCCCCTGCTCCGCCTGTCGCCGCAGCCGCCATGACCTGGCACCTTTCGAGATGTTGTTACCTGGCCGCGAGCGCATTGCCGGCGGGCGACGTGCGGGTATCGACATCGACGACGACGCTGAGGCCCGCGCGCAGTTTGCCCGTCTCCAGCACGTCCTTGGGCAGTGCGATGCGGACTGGAACCCGCTGCACGACCTTGGTGAAGTTGCCGGTGGCATTTTCAGCCGGGAGCATCGAGAAGACGGACCCGGAAGCCGGCGCGATCGAGGTCACGGTTCCGACCAGCGGCTCGTCCTCGAAGGCGTCGACATGGATGTTGACCTTCGATCCGGGAACCAGCTTGGCGATCTGCGTTTCCTTGAAGTTGGCGTCGATAAAGAGCTCCTTGACGGGCACGAGCGCCGCGAGCCGTTTTCCGGCCGAAACGAGGTCGCCCGTCTGGACCGCGAGGTTCCCGACAATGCCGTCATAGGGCGCGCGCAGCACCGTGAAGCCAAGATCGCGTTCCGCCTTTTCCAGCGCCAGTTCGCTGGATCGGATGCCGGCTTCCGCCTCGGCGCGCTGCGCCTTCAGGACGGAGATGCTGGCCTTCGCGGCGGCTATGTTGGCGTCGGAGCCGATCACGTTCGCCTTCGCCTGGTCGAGCGCGGATTCTGCGGTATCCAGATTGGCGTTCGAGGCAAATTTCTGCGCCTGCAGCTCGCTGACACGGCTATGCGCCAGTTCAGCGGCTTTAAGACTGGCTTCGGCGGCGAGCTTCTGGGCATTTGCCTGATCGAGCGATGCTTCAGCACCCTTGATCTGCGCATCGATGCGCTCAAGGGTCAGGTGTTGAACCGCGATCTGGGCGCGCGCCTGGTCGGCGGCAATGCGGTAGTCGCCGTCATCGAGGGTCACCAGCGGGTCGCCGGCCTTCACGAGCTGGTTGTCTGCAACATCGACCTTGGCCACGTAGCCCGCAACCTTGGGCGAAATGATTGCAATGTCGCCCTCGATATAGGCATCGTCGGTCGACACCATGAACCGGCCGTGGGTCCACCAGCCATAGCCATACCAGGCCGCCCCGCCCAGAAGGGCAAGCGCGATCACCGGCAGAACCGGGCTGCGGCGCGGCTTTTTCGGAGCAACCGGCGCAGCCTTGTCCGCTACAGCTTGCTGGATTTCTGCGGCTGTTCCCGCCTGGCCGTCGAGGGCCGTGGGCTCCATTGCATCGTCAACGGAACGGATTGCATTGCTTCTTTGAGAGCCTGACATTATCGATACCATTTGTGCTGGCGGATTGTTTTATTGAACTGAACCGTTCGGTTCGATTGACATAGAGCGTTCCGTGGCACATATCAAGAGTTATCGAACCACCGGGTTCGATTTCGTTAATTTTTGGATACCGCGAGACAAGGATGCCTGAGAAAGTCACGGAAACCCTGCCGCCGGCAATCGAACCGGCTCCATGCGCGGCCGCTCGTTTTGCTGCGGGCGAAGATCCCGCCAAGCGGGAGCAGATTCTGGACGGCGCCCGTTCCGCATTCATGAAGATGGGCTTCGATGCCGCCAGCATGAATGACGTGACACGCGAGGCAGGCGTATCCAAGGGCACGATCTATGTCTATTTCGCAAGCAAGGACGAGCTTTTCGCCGCCCTGATCGAGCGGGAGAAGGGGCGCTTTGCCGACGCCCTGCGCGACATTTTGGCCGACAGTGAAGATGCCAGGGACGCATTGCGCCGCTTCGGCCTCGCCTTTGCCCGTCAGATCATCGACACCGACATGATCCCGGCCATGCGCATCCTGCTCGGCGTCATTGACCGCATGCCGGGCCTGTGCAAGCGCTTCTTTGCGTCCGCGCCCGCCGAGCCCCGCACCGTGCTGCGCAGCTTCATCGACCGCCAGGTGGAAGCCGGAATGCTCCGTGTAGAGGACCCGGACCTCGCCGCGCGCCAGTTCATCGATCTTGCGACCGGAACTTTCTTCAAGCAGCGCCTCTTCGGCCAGATGGCCACCCCTCCCGAGCAGGCCGAGGTCGAGCGGATCATCGAGAGCGCCGTCAACGTCTTCATGGCCGCCTATGGCCGCCCGGCCGCATCCCACAGGTAGGACCCACGCTTCATCGCAGGCGTAAAGACATACGGAAGGCTGCGAACAAGCTAGCCGCCCGTGTACGGGCTCTCCGCAAGAGCCTCCAGGATCGCGAAGACATTGCCCTCTGTGTCCTTGAACGTCGCAAGATAGCCGACGTCGGGGATCAGCGTCTTGGGCTGCACGATCGTTCCCCCTGCCGCTTCGATTCTGCCGGCATAGTCGTCGACCGAGGGAACCTCGATCGTCGGCGCCACGGATTGCCACGCCTCTTCCCGCTTGGCGATGCCGGCTCCGATGGCCGTGTCGTCGTCAGGCGACGAGGTCGCGCGGATCAGCCAGTATGGAACCGGCCCTTCGAGCTTCCGGGCGCCCCAGCCGAACACCTTCGTGAAGAAATCGGCGGCACGTTGCGGGTCGTCGGCCGAGATGTCGATATGGACGAATTTCGGCATGCGGCTTTCCTCCAATAGTCGCAGACCGGGCCCACGCGGAACCGCCTGCACTTTGCCATTGTTCCACAAAACCGCGGTCGGCAGAAGTGTGACTGTCCTTGTCTGCGTCGAAATTTCCCCGATGCGTCCCCGCGCGACCCTTGCCGTATCGCGGGACATGCGCCATTTGTGCTATCGCCAAGCCACCCCAACCGGAAGAAGCTCATGCAGGACATCGCCCTTCTCGCCCAGGACCCAGCTGCCTGGATCGCCCTGATCACACTGATCGTCATGGAAGTCGTGCTCGGCATCGACAACCTGGTGTTCATCTCGATCCTCACCAACAAGCTTCCCGCCGACCAGCGCGTGCCGGCCCGCCGCGTCGGCATCGGCCTCGCGCTCGTGATGCGTCTTGTGCTGCTTGGAACCATCGCCTGGATCGTCCAGCTGACGAGCCCGCTCTTCGAGATCTTCGGACACGGCTTCTCCTGGAAGGACCTGATCCTGATCGGCGGCGGTCTGTTCCTGGTCTGGAAGGCAACGAAAGAGATCCACCATAATGTCGATCCCATCGACCATGACGAGGATTTCATCGCCTCCTCGATGACCAGCACGCTTACTGCCGCGATCGGTCAGATCCTCCTCCTCGATCTCGTCTTTTCCGTCGACAGCATCATCACTGCTGTCGGCATGACTCCGCATCTGCCGATCATGGTCGCCGCCGTCGTTATCGCGGTCACGGTCATGCTTGTCGCATCCACTCCGCTGGCCAACTTCATCGAGCAGAACCCGACCATCGTCATGCTGGCGCTGGGATTCCTGCTGATGATCGGCATGACGCTGATCGCCGACGGCATGGGCTTCCATGTGCCCAAGGGTTACGTCTATGCGGCCATGGCGTTTTCCGGCCTCGTGGAAGGCCTCAACATGCTGGCGCGTCGCAAACGGCGCGCCGAACAGGCGAAGAAGAAGCTCCACTGACGACCCGAAGGGTCGAATTCGGCAAGACCCTCAACGGTCCGCGCGGCATCCCGCGCGGACCGTTTTCTTTATGCCGATCGTTTGCGCGCGAGGAACAAAGCGATCCCCGTTCGCATTGAGGGATTGATCGCCTGAGCGTTACCCTCGATACTGATCCCCTCAACATCATCGGAGCCTCATGTCTACCGAGCAGATTCTGGCCTTCGCGGTTATCGGTGCGATGATGGTCGCCTTCATCTGGGACCGGCTTCGCTATGACGTGGTCGCCTGCGGCGCGCTTGTCGTCGCCGTCGCGCTCGGGCTCGTGCCTCCCGAGCAGGCCTTTATCGGCTTCAGCAACGACATCGTCATCATTGTCGGCAGTGCGCTCGTCGTCAGCGCAGGGGTCGCCCGATCGGGCATCGTCGATGCCGCGATCAAGAAATTTTTCCCCCGGCTGGAGTCGATCCGCGCCCAGATGCTGCTGCTGCTCGTCACCGTCGCCGTGCTTGCCGCCTTCATCAAGAATATCGGCGCGCTGGCGATCATGATGCCGGTCGCATTCCAGTTTGCCCGCCGCTCCGGCGCTCCGGTATCCATCTTCCTCATGCCCATGGCGTTCGCAGCGCTTCTCGGCGGGCTGATGACCCAGATCGGCACCTCGCCCAACATCGTGGTTTCGGCTCTGCGTCGTGACCTGACGGGCGCCTCCTTCACCATGTTCGATTTCATGCCGGTCGGCGCCACGCTGACATTCGCCGGCGTCATCTTCCTGATCTTCTTCTACCGGCTGGTGCCTGCCCGTGAAAACCAGAGGCCATCCCTGCAGGAGGCGCTGGAAAACTCGAGCTTCGCCACCGAAGCGACCGTGACCGAGCAGTCATCCTTCGTCGGCAAGCCGCTCGCGGACTTGCTGGCGATTGCCGGGGACGAAGTCATCGCAACCGCTGTGGTGCGCGGACACCGGCGCATTTCCCCCTTCCCCGACGTCGAACTGAAGGAACACGATACGGTCCTTCTCGAAGGCCCCTCCGAGGCCCTCGACCGCGTCGTATCGCAGGCCTCGCTTGCCTTGTCCGGCACCCCGTTGAACGAAGGGGACGAAAAAAACAGCGAGATTGGCGCCATCGAGGCCGTAATCACGCACGATTCGAGCCTGATCGGGCTGTCGGCCCGCGACGTCTCGCTCTTCAACACATACGGCGTCAATCTTCTGGCTGTCAGCCGCCAGGGCAAGCGTATCGGAGAGCGCCTCGGTGAGCTGCGGCTCTATGCCGGCGACGTCATCCTGCTTCAGGGACAACGCCACAGCCTCCCCGCCCTGCTGCTGGAACTCGGCTGCCTGCCTCTGGCCGAACGCGAAATCCTGCTCGGCACGCCGCGCAACGCAGTCGTGCCGCTGGCGATCCTTGTCGCGGCCATGGGGTCGGCGGCGCTAGGACTGGCGCCGGTGGCAATCGCCTTCTTCGCCGCCGCGCTGGCCATGGTCGTGCTGCGCGTCATCCCCTTGAGCGAGATCTATCGTGCGGTCGACGGACCTATCCTGGTCATGCTCGCCGCGCTCATACCGGTCAGCGACACCTTGCGAACGACCGGCGCGAGCGAAGTCATCGCTGCCTGGCTCGGCCAAGCCGCTCAGGGACTGCCGGCCTATGGCGCCCTGACCCTCATCCTCGTCAGCGCGATGCTGGTGACGCCCTTCCTCAACAATGCGGCCACGGTGCTGGTGATGGCGCCGATCACGGCAAGCTTCGCCACCACGCTCGGATACAAGCCCGATGCCTTCCTGATGGCCGTGGCGATTGGCGCCGGCTGCGATTTCCTCACCCCCATCGGACACCAGTGCAACACGCTGGTCCTGGGGCCCGGAGGCTATCGCTTCAGCGATTACCCGCGCCTCGGGCTGCCGCTGTCGGCGCTGGTGACCGTGGTAAGCGTCCCGATGCTGCTGATCGTCTGGCCTGTCTCCTGACTGAGGGAGACGCCCAGGTCCCGCGATGACCCATACGCAGAAAAGCCTGCATGGGGGATGCAGGCTTTTCAGGGCGGGGACTAGGGCCGATCGACATTCAGAATTTGGAGCGTGGTATGAGGGAAAATCATTCATGTCCAGGAGCGAAACCGAAGGTGGAGCCAATCTCCATCGAGGTTTTGCGACGCCGACATGGGTGATTTTCACCATATCCCTTCGGGACGCGGCGGATTTTTCCTCCGGATGCGTCGCAACGGCCTTGTGGAGGTGGGCTCCACGGCGGCCGCTTCTCCTGTCCGGCGAGAAAATCCAACCGCGCCACGCCCGAAACCTGAATGTCGATCGGCCCTATGGAATGCTGAACACAGGCCGGACGGGTAAGAAGCTCGTCTGCCAATTCGTTGGCCACGGAGAGAAACCGGAAAAATCTCCGTGTTCTCCATTCCCGTCGCGTCCGGTTGGCACGACCTGCATTCTGTCGATAAAATGCAGGCAAGGGGAAATGGTTCCCGTCCGCGCTCGATTTTTTGGCAAGCGACCCGCCCGCATCGCCGATCTGGCCCGCCCGGCAGCAGTTTTCCTTGACGCCCGCGGCCGAATATGGCCTAAGGCCTCGAAATGAAAAATTGCGGAATTTGCCGCCTGGCGCGGTCCTTGACCCGGTTTTTCGCCTAATCTACACCCTGTCCGAGATCCCGCGGTTCTTCCGCCCGGTCACCCGCACGTCACCACGAGCACGAATCCAATGAGCACTTCCGGCGTCCGCGTCCGCATCGCACCCTCCCCGACCGGCGAGCCCCATGTCGGCACCGCCTATATCGCGCTGTTCAACTACCTCTTCGCCAAGAAACATGGCGGCGAGTTCATTCTGCGCATCGAGGACACCGATGCGACGCGCTCGACGGCCGAGTTCGAGCAGAAGGTGCTCGACGCGCTGAAATGGACAGGGCTCACCTGGTCGGAAGGTCCCGACGTCGGCGGCCCTTACGGCCCCTACCGCCAGTCGGAACGCAAGGATATCTACCGTCCCTTCGTCGAGCAGATGGTGCGCGACGGCCACGCCTTCCGTTGCTTCTGCACGCCGGAGCGCCTGGAAATGATGCGCGACGCCCAGCGCGCCAAGGGCCTCCCGCCGAAGTATGACGGCCATTGCCTCAACCTCACGGCCGAGGAAGTCACCGAGCGCATGGAAGAGGGCGAACCCTCCGTCGTGCGCCTGAAGATCCCGACCGAGGGCTCCTGCGATTTCCATGACGGCGTCTATGGCGATGTCTCGATCCCGTGGGATGCCGTCGACATGCAGGTGCTGCTCAAGGCCGACGGCATGCCGACCTACCATATGGCCAACGTCGTCGACGACCACCTGATGAAGATCACCCACGTCGCGCGCGGCGAGGAGTGGCTTGCCTCCGTGCCGAAGCACATCCTGATCTACAAATATCTCGGTCTCGAGCCGCCGAAGTTCATGCACCTATCGCTGATGCGCAATGCCGACAAGTCGAAGCTGTCGAAGCGCAAGAACCCGACTTCGATTTCCTACTATTCCGCGCTCGGCTACCTGCCGGAAGCGCTGATGAATTTCCTCGGCCTCTTCTTCGTCCAGATCGCCGAAGGCGAGGAACTGCTGGACATGGCCGACCTGATCGCGAAATTCGACCCCGACAACCTGTCGAAGGCCGGCGCGATCTTCGACGTGCAGAAGCTCGATTGGCTGAACGGCCGCTGGATCCGCGAGAAACTCTCCTCCGACGACTTCCTCGCCCGCGTCTTCGGCTGGGCGTCGGAAAACGACCGCCTGACCGAAGGCCTGAAGCTTGCACAGACGCGTATCTCCAAGCTCGGAGAGCTACCGCAGCTGGCCGGCTTCCTGCTCGCCAATGATGTCGGCCTGACGCCCGCCGCCTTTGCAGGCCTCAAGACGACCCCGGCCGAAACGCTGGAGATCATCAACACCGTTCAGTTCGATCTGGAAAAGATCATCGAATGGAACGTCGCAACCATCGAGGAAGAGCTGCGCGCCATTTCCGACCGTTTGGGCAAGAAGCTGCGCGTGGTTACCCCGCCGCTTTTCGTCGCCGTGTCGGGCAGCGCCCGTTCGCTCCCGCTGTTCGATTCCATGGCGCTGCTCGGCCGTTCCGTGGTGCGCCAGCGCCTGAAGGTGGCCGCAACCGTCGTCGCCTCCATGGTCGGCCCTGCCTGATTGACGAAAGACCGATAAGATGAACGACAAGACAACCGAAATCGCCCTCTCCTCCGATGCCACGGAGGTTCGCGCCCAGAAGCTCAAGCTGCTGCGCGAGCAGGTGGGCGACGTCTATCCGGCGCATTTCCATCGCACCATCACCAATGCCGAACTGGCCGAAAAATATGCCGGCCTCGAACCGGATACCGAATCCGGCGATGTCGTGACGGTTGCCGGCCGCGTCTATTCCTCGCGCAATTCCGGCATGTTCATGGATATTCATGACGCGTCGGGCAAGATCCAGATCTTCTCCCACAAGGACACCACGCCGGAGGAGGCCCGCAGCCTCCTGCCGCTGATCGACCTTGGCGACATCATCGGCGTGACCGGAATGGTCCGCCGCACCAAGCGGGGCGAGCTGACGATCAACGCGCAAGAGATCACCATGCTGACCAAGACGCTTCTTCCGATGCCGGAGAAGTATCATGGCCTCGCCGACATCGAGACGCGCTACCGCAAGCGCTATCTCGACATCATGGTCAACGAGGAATCCAAGCTGCGCTTCCAGCAACGCAGCAAGATCCTTTCGGCCCTGCGCCGCTTCCTCGAGGACGACGGCTTCATGGAAGTCGAAACCCCGATGCTGCAGGCCATCTACGGCGGCGCTGCCGCCGAACCCTTCAAGACCCACCACAACACGCTGAAGCTCGACATGTATCTCCGCATCGCGCCGGAGCTCTATCTGAAGCGCGTGCTGGTATCCGGCCTCACCGACAAGGTCTTCGAGGTCAACCGCAACTTCCGCAACGAAGGCGTGTCGACTAGGCACAATCCCGAATTCACCATGATGGAGTGCTACTGGGCCTATGCCGATTACGAGGACATGATGAAACTCGTCGAACGGCTCTTTGAAAGCCTGGCGCTCGCTGTCCACGGCAAGACCGAATTTGCCTTCACCGACAAGGAACTCTCCTTCAAGGGCCCCTTCCGCCGTGTCTCCATGCCGGAGGCGGTGAAGGAGGCGACCGGCATCGACTTCCTGTCGATCAAGACCGACAAGGAAGCCCGCGCCGCCGCCTACGGTGGAGGTTTCGAGGTCGAGAAGGATGCGACCTGGGGCGAGTGCCTGGCCTATATCTTCGAGGAGAAGGTCGAAGCCACCCTCATCCAGCCTACCCACGTCATCAACTTCCCCAAGGACATCTCCCCCTTCGCCAAGGAAGTGCCGGGCGAACCGAGGCTCGTTGAACGCTTCGAGACCTATTGCAACGGCTGGGAAATCGGCAACGCCTTCTCGGAACTCAATGATCCGGTCGAGCAGCGCGCCCGCATGGTCGAGCAGCTGACCCAGGCCCATGAGCGCGGCGAGACCGACAAGGAACTGGACGAGGACTTCCTCGAGGCCATGGACCAGGGCATGCCGCCCGCCGGCGGTCTCGGCATCGGCGTCGACCGCCTCATCATGCTCCTGACGGATTCGCCTTCGATCCGCGACATCATCCTGTTCCCGGCCCGCCGCCACAAGGGCGACTGAGCGAACCTTCACAGGACGATACAAAAAGGCGGCCCGGGAGGCCGCCTTGTGTGCAGGACCGCCGATCATTGAAGCTGGCTGGGTCGGAACCGACAAGCCGGACCGCGAGGTCCGCAGCCTTCTGCCGGATTGTCAGTGCGTCGCTTCGGCGTGCTTTTCGGCGGCCGTGGCGCTGGCCTTCGGCAACAGGATGTCGGAATCCTCGGCCGGCACTTCGCCAGTGGCCGGCGTAGCGCTTGCGCCGTTAAGGGGTTGGGCGCGAAACTTTTCAAGCCATGCGGCGCCAGCGGATTTCGCATCGCCTTGCGCCACGGCCTCAGGTGCTGCGTCGTGCTTTTCGGTCGCGGCGTGTTGTGCCGGCACGGCATCCTGCCCGGCAGCCGCCTCGGCTTCAGCCGCTGGCCCGGCAGCATCATGATCGTCCGCGGCGGCGCCGTCAGGGGCCTCGGTCACGGCCTTTTCCTTGCCGCCGCCGAGCACCATGCTCTTCAACGACGAGAACCAGCCTTCGCTCTCGCCGGCGGGCGCGGCAGCGTTTGCGACAGGACCGTTCGGGTTGGCCGTCTCGTGGGCCGCGCCTTCGCTTGCCGGCGCGTCATGAACGGGACCCTTTTCGGCGCCGTGCCCGTCCGTAGCCGCATCCGCGCCATGCCCTTCAACCGGGGCTGCCTTTCCATGACCATCGGCCGGTGCGGCCTTGCCGTGACCGGCAGGCGCGCCATGCCCCTCGGGAGCGGCAATTTCGGGCTTCAGGCACTCAGTCCTGTCGTCGAGCCGCGCGACCAGCTTTTCGATTTGCTCTTCCGGCAAGACGATCTTTTCGCCGTAGAACAAGCCGCGTTCATTGGCCGGCCTGTCGACGTAACGCGCGGCAAAGACGGCATTGTGTTCTTCGGGCACCCGACTCGGGTCGGCGATATAGACGACGTCGGCGCCCACGGCATGGCCGCGCATCTCGGCCCGGTCCTTGGGGCCTTTCGTGTCGAGGATCACAACCTGCACCAGATCGGGCTTTTCCGCGTCGTAGACAGCACTTGCCACGCGCAGCGCCGTCTTCACCCGTGCCAGCCCGTCGCTCTGTTCCGTGGTGACGAATTTCCGGATCCAGAAACGATCCTTCTTCTTGATCGTCACGGACTTGATTTCGGTGCATTCCAGCCCGTTGACGTCCCGATAGGACGGCCCCAGCAGCTTGTCGGCGCCGACATAGACGGCTCCGGCGCCGGACGCGCCACAAAGGACCAGGAGGCCGCCGAGAATCAGGGCTAGTTTCCGGGACGGAAGGATCTTCCTCGAAAGCCCCTTCAAGCCGCCAACTCCGACATCGCACCACTCCGTACAATCACGCAATACATGCCCTTCTGCTATCATGCTGTTCTTGAGGAAGTTTTAATTCGCAGCCTTCTGCCATCGCGATGGCATTCCCGTTTTGGGACAGGCAACACCTTCATGGATGCCCTTTTTTGCGAATGAGTTGCAATTGCATTGACAATCGATGGCGCTCAGCTAGTTTATATTGCGAATGGTTTGCAGAAATCGATTGAGGAGTCGCGATGCGCAAGAGAATTGCGGGCCTGCTGGCGGCGGCACTTTGCCTGCTGCCCCTGGCGGCCGGAGCACAGGAAAAGCCCAAGGTCATCACCACGTTCACGGTGATTGCCGATATCGCCCGCAATGTCGCCGGCGACTGGGCCGAGGTCGAAAGCATCACCAAGGTCGGCGCCGAGATCCACAACTACCAGCCGACCCCGCGCGATATCCTCAAGGCGCGCGACGCCGATCTCGTCCTTTGGAACGGCCTCAATCTGGAGCGCTGGTTCGAGAAGTTCCTCGCCAATCTCGACCAGGTCCCGAGCGCCGTGGTCAGCGACGGCGTCGTTCCCATGAGCATCTCCGGCGGGGCCTATGAAGGCAAGCCGAACCCGCATGCATGGATGTCGCCGGAAAACGCGCTGATCTATGTCGAGAACATCCGCAAGGCGCTGACAGCGATCGATCCCGGTCATGCAGATGTCTATGCCGCCAATGCAAAGGCCTATGGCGAGAGGATCAGGGCGGAGATCGAGCCGATGAAGGCGGCGATTGCCGCGCTGCCGGAAAACAGGCGCTGGCTTGCCACCAGCGAAGGCGCCTTCTCCTATCTCGCCCGGGACCTGGGACTGAAGGAGCTTTATCTCTGGCCGATCAATGCCGATGCCCAGGGCTCGCCGCAGCAGGTCCGCGCCGTCATCGATGCCATGCGCGAACATGAGATCGATGTGATCTTCAGCGAGAGCACGGTGTCCGACAAGCCGGCCCGTCAGGTCGCGGCCGAAACCGGGGCACGATATGGCGGCGTGCTCTATGTCGACTCTCTGAGCGAGGCCGGCGGACCGGTGCCCACCTATCTCGATCTCCTGAAAGTCACGGTGTCGACGGTTGCGAAAGGGCTTGCGGGATGATCATGGGAACAGGCACCCGAAAAAACACTCAGGGCCTGACGGCTGACGACGTCACGGTCACCTACCGCAACGGCCTGACGGCGCTGAAGGCCGCGAGCTTTTCCATCCCGAAGGGTACGATCACCGCGCTTGTCGGCGTCAACGGCGCCGGCAAGTCAACCCTCTTCAAGGCGATCATGGGTTTCGTTCCACTTGCCGCCGGCGAGATTTCCATTCTCGGAATGCCGGCCCGCGAAGCCCTTCGCAAGAACCTCGTCGCCTATGTGCCGCAAAGCGAGGAAGTGGACTGGAATTTCCCGGTCCTCGTCGAGGACGTGGTGATGATGGGCCGCTACGGCCACATGAATCTCCTGCGCATCCCGTCCCGCCGCGACCATGCCATGGTGGCCGATGCCCTCGCCCGCGTCGGCATGGCCGATTTCCGCAAGCGCCAGATCGGCGAACTGTCGGGCGGCCAGCGCAAGCGCGTCTTCCTCGCCCGCGCGCTCGCCCAGGAGGGTCAGGTGATCCTGCTCGACGAACCCTTCACCGGCGTCGACGTCAACACCGAGGAGCAGATCGTCGCGCTCATGCGCGAGCTGCGCGCCGAAGGCCGCGTCATGCTGGTCTCGACCCACAATCTCGGCAGCGTGCCGGAATTCTGCGACCGAACCATCTTCGTCAAGGGTACCGTGATCGCGTCCGGCCGGACCGCGGAGACGTTTACCGAGGAGAACCTGAAGCGCGCCTTCGGCGGAGCGCTGCGCCACTTCGTTCTCGGCGGCGCCGATCTCCATGACGATGCCGATGCCCGCCAGCTCAAGGTGATCACCGACGACGAACGCCCCTTCGTCATCTACGGCGCCCCGCAACCGGAAAAGGCTGAAGATGAACCTGCTTCTTGAGCCCTTTTCCTACGATTACATGGTCAACGCGATCTGGGTGAGCGCGCTGGTCGGCGGCGTCTGCGGATTTCTCTCCGCCTATCTGATGCTGAAGGGCTGGTCGCTGATCGGCGACGCGCTCTCGCACGCCATCGTGCCGGGCGTCGCCGGCGCCTATATGCTGGGCCTGCCCTTCGCCTTCGGCGCCTTCCTCTCGGGCGGGCTTGCGGCGGGCGCCATGCTCTTCCTCAATCAGCGGACCAAACTGAAGGAAGACGCAATCATCGGCCTGATCTTTACCTCCTTCTTCGGCCTCGGCCTCTTCATGGTCTCGCTCTCGCCGGTTTCGGTGAACATCCAGACGATCGTGCTCGGCAATATCCTCGCCATCACGCCCGGGGACACGTTGCAGCTCGTGATCATCGGCGGCGTCAGCCTCGCAATACTTACTTTGAAGTGGAAGGATCTGATGGTCACCTTCTTCGATGAGAACCACGCCCGCTCGATCGGCCTCCACCCCGGCTTCCTGAAGGTGCTGTTCTTCACGCTTCTTTCCGCCTCCACCGTCGCTGCGCTCCAGACGGTCGGCGCGTTCCTCGTCGTCGCCATGGTGGTCACCCCCGGCGCGACCGCCTATCTGCTGACCGACCGTTTCCAGCGGCTGATCCTGCTCGCCTTCCTGATCGGCGCCCTGACCAGCCTTGTCGGCGCCTACCTGAGCTACTTCCTCGACGGCGCCACCGGCGGAGTCATCGTAGTCCTTCAGACGCTCCTGTTCCTGATCGCCTTCGTGTTCGCCCCGAAGCACGGGCTGCTCGCCGCGAGGCATCGTGCCCGCCTCGCGCTGGAGCAAACGCCATGAGCGAAATTCTCCAGCTTGCAATCCTCCCCTTCCAGCTGCCCTTCATGCAGTATGCCTTCGCGGTTACGCTGATGATCGCCGTGCCGATGGCGCTCTTGTCCTGCTTTCTGGTCCTGAAGGGCTGGTCGTTGATGGGCGACGCGGTCTCCCATGCGGTCCTGCCCGGCGTCGTCATCGCCTATGTCGTCGGCCTTCCGCTCGCCTCGGGGGCATTCGTCGCCGGCATGATCTGCGCGCTCGCCACCGGCTATCTCAAGGAAAACAGCCGCGTGAAGGAGGATACGGTGCTCGGCATCGTCTTCTCCGGCATGTTCGGCCTGGGGCTCGTGCTCTACGTCAAGGTCGAAAGCGACGTGCACCTCGACCACATCCTGTTCGGCGACATGCTCGGCATCCTGCCGTCGGATCTCCTCGAGACCGGGCTGATAGCCCTTGCCGCCGCCGCCTTCCTGTTCATCCTGCGCAAGGATCTGCTTCTTCACGCCTTCGACCCGCTGCATGCCCGTGCCATCGGCCTGCCGGTCACGGTCCTCCATTATGGCCTGCTCGTGGTGCTGTCGCTCACCGTCGTCGGGGCGCTAAAAGCGGTCGGCATCATCCTGGCGGTCGCGATGCTGATTGCTCCCGGCGCCATCGCCTTCCTGATCACCCGCCGTTTCCAGGCGATGCTCCTTGCCGCCGTACTGATCGCGGTCTCGGCCTCGCTCTTCGGCATCTATCTCAGCTTCTTCCTCGACAGCGCGCCGGCGCCTACCATCGTGCTGCTGATGACGGCCATGTTCATTCTCGCTTTCCTTAGAACGGTCTGGCTGGCGCATCGCACCGGAAACATGCGCGAGCCGGTGGCGCGGTAGCTCCTTTCGCCGGACTTGCTGGAGATCAACCGGCATTCTTCATATATTAGGTATAGGCAGATCATCGAATCCCGTCTCCGGAAGGTTCCCATGTCCCCGTTTAGCGTGCTGAAAGATCCGACCCGCTTCCTCTTCTTCACCGGAAAGGGCGGCGTCGGAAAGACCTCGCTCAGTTGCGCCAGCGCCATAGCTCTTGCGGACCGGGGCTTCAGAATACTGCTGGTCAGCACGGACCCCGCCTCGAACCTCGACGAAATGCTGGGCGTCGCCTTGTCCGACACCCCGACGCTGGTCCCCGGCGTGCCGGGGCTCTCGGCGATGAATATCGACCCGGAAGCGGCAGCCGACGATTACCGGGCGCGCGTCATCGGCCAGCTCGGACCACAGGCCGACGCCAGGGAAATCTCGACCGTCCGGGAACAGCTTTCCGGAGCCTGCACCACCGAGATCGCCGCCTTCGATGAATTCGTCGGCCTGCTCGCCGATGACGCCCCCGAGTTCGACCACATCATCTTCGACACGGCGCCGACCGGCCATACCTTGCGCCTTCTCAGCCTGCCGAAAGCATGGACCGGATTCCTGGAAACCAACGAGCGCGGAGCCTCATGCCTCGGTCCCCATTCCGGACTGAAGATGCAGGAGGAGCGTTTCCGCGAAGCGCTTCGATGCCTCGGCGATCCGGCGCGCACCACCATCGTACTCGTCACACGCGCCGACAAGGGTGCGATCCGCGAGGCCGCCCGCACCTCGGACGAACTCAGGGAACTTGGATTGTCCAACCAGTTGCTCGCCGTCAACGGCCGCTTCCACGCCGCCGACCCGACGGATGCGGTTGCCGCCGCCTTCGTGCATGAGCAGGACGAGGCGCTGGCCGGAATGCCGCCGTCGCTCGCCGGGCTCCCGCGCAACGAGTTTCCCCTGCTCGGCTTCGACATGGTCGGCATCCCCGCCTTGCGGGCGCTGCTGTCGCCCTCAGCCGCTGCACCGGCGCAAGCCGGGGACGTGCCGGATGCGGGACGCGACCTGCCCGGGATCGCTAAACTGGTGGATGAAATCGCCGCGGGCGAAAAAGGCCTGGTGATGGTCATGGGCAAGGGCGGCGTCGGCAAGACGACGGTTGCCGCCGCGGTCGCCGTCGGCCTGGCGAAACGCGGCCACGCGGTGCACCTCACGACCACCGATCCGGCGGCCCATCTCACCTTCGTCGTGGAAGGCGAGATGCCGGGACTGTCTGTCGACCGGATCGATCCGGCAGTAGAAACGCAACGCTATATCGAGAAGATCATGACGACGCGCGGGCGCGATCTCGATGAGGACGGCAAGGCGCTTCTGCGCGAGGATCTGGCCTCGCCCTGCACCGAGGAGGTCGCCGTCTTCCACGCCTTCTCCCGCGTCGTGGCCGAGGCGAGAAGCAGCTTCGTCGTCATCGACACCGCACCCACCGGGCATACCCTGCTGCTCCTCGACGCCACCGGCGCCTACCACCGGCAAATGACCCGCCACCTCGATCCCGATGCGCCCGGGCGGTTCGTCACGCCGCTGATGCGCCTGCAGGATCGGGACTACACGCGGGTGATACTCGTCACCCTGCCGGAAACCACTCCGGTTTCGGAGGCTGGCGCCTTGCAGGACGATCTCAAGCGCGCCGGTATCGAGCCCTATGGCTGGGTGATCAACAAGAGCATGGCGGCGACAGGCACCCGCGACCCGCTACTGCGTTCGCGCCTGAAGGGCGAACACGAGCAGATCGATCGCGTGCGGGAGAAATATGCGAGGCGCGTCTATGCGCTGGAATTTCGCACCGAACCTCCCGTCGGAGTGGACGAGCTCCGCAGCCTGACGTGACGCCCACGCCCGGGGCTTCGAGGCCTCAGGCCGCCGTTGCGTCCTGTGACGCCCTGCGCGCCAGCACATTCTCGCGCCAGACGGTGAAAAGCCCGGCGCCCACGACGATCACCGCGCCCACCACCGTGTTCCATTTTAGGGTCTCTCCAAACACCGTCACCGCGATGAAGGAAACGAGCACGAGCTGCAGGTAGGTGATCGGCTGAACCGCCACTGCCGTCAGGTTGTCATAGGCCTTGATGAGCAGGAAATGCGCGGTAATCCCGGTGAAGCAGAGCAGGATCATCCACTTCCAGTCCGATGCGGCGATTTCCGTCCAGAAGAACGGTCCGGCGATGGTGAGCGCCACCGCGCCGACGGTGCCGATATAGAAGAAGCTCGTGACCGGCCCGTCGACCCGGCTTACCAGACGCGTGGTCAAGCCATAGAGCGCCCCGATCAGGGCGACTGCGAGCGGCAGGACCACCAGAATGTTGAACCCGTCCGAACTCGGCCCGAGGATCAGGAGGACACCGCACAGCCCCACGATGATCGCCGTCCAGCGCCGCCAGCCAACCTTCTCCCCGAGGATCGGGACGGAAAGCAATGCCACGATCAGCGGACCGGAAGCGAAGATCGCCTGGGACTGCGCCAGTCCGACCATGGTGAAGGCGGATATGGCGATCGGGATCTGTACCGCCAGCAACAGGCCACGCAGGATCTGCAGGACGGGACGTTTTGTGGCAATCGCCGCCTTCAACCCGCCGCGCGCCCGCATCGCAAGCAGGATGGCAAAGAGACCAAAGGCCCAATAGCGGATCATCGCCACAAGAACCGGCGGATAGGCCGTGCCGAGATGCTTGGATACGCCGTCCTGCACAGAGAAGATCGCAAAAGCGAGCAGCGCGAAAACATATCCGAGGGGCGTGGATTTCATCAGGACGGCTAACGGGGAAAGGACGGCGCCATGTGCGGCGGACGTCGTCGGCGGGGGATGCGAATTTTCGACAATATACGTCTCCTCGGATTTGAGAAGCGACTTCATCGCAGGCCAGCCTTGCAGGAAAGGCGGACCACGGCCGCCCCCGGACCGCCGCATCGCCGGCGCTCGCACCTGTCCCGCTTGCCCTTCCCCGGTCCGTCATGCTCTAACCGGCCATGGCCTTCACGCTCCGACAATTGCAGTATTTCGTCGCCGTGGCCGAGCAGGGCTCGGTGACGCGGGCAGCGCAGAACCTCTCGATCTCGCAATCCTCGGTCACAGAGGCGATCAAGGAGCTGGAGGGAGATCTCGGCGTCGTGCTCTTCGAGCGCCATCCGCGCGGTCTGTCCATCACCCACAACGGCCACCAGTTCCTTCGCCATGCGACCAAGATCCTGGCGACCGTTTCCGATGCGCGCAATTCCTTTTCCGAGACGCGGGTCAACGAGGGCGGCACACTGAATATCGGCGTCACCTCGCTGGTCGCCGGCTACGTGCTTTCCGATCTGCTGGCGCGCTATCGCCGTGCCTGCCCTGGTGTCGAGGTCAGCGCCATCGAGGATAACGGCTCCTATCTCGAACATCTGCTGATCGGCGGCGAGCTTGATGTCGCCGTCATGGTTATTTCCAACCTGCGCGACCGCATGGCGCTGCAGGCCGAAATCCTCGAAACCTCGCCCTATCGCCTCTGGCTGCCCATGGGCCATCCGCTCGTCTCTGCCGACATCATCTCGATTGCCGATATCGCCCGCGAACCGCTGATCATGCTCACCGTCGACGAAATCGAGGAGAATACCGGCAAGCTGCTATCGGCACTTGGCGCGCGCCCCCATGTCGCCTTCCGCACCCGCTCGGTCGAGGCCGTCAGAAGCCTGGTGGCCACCGGCGCCGGCGTGGCGCTGCTCCCCGATCTCGTCTACCGCCCCTGGTCGCTGGAAGGCGACCGCATCGAAAGCCGCGACGTCTCCGGCGCCCTTCCCGTCGTCCAGGTCGGCATGGTCTGGCGCAAGGGTTCGAGCCTGCCGCAATCGGCGAGGGATTTCGTTGGCATTGCGGAAGCGCTGAGAAGCGGGCGCGGACGGTAAGGCGGCATCATTTCGGCTTGCTTCTCACCCTCTCCCCGTTCAACGGGGGGAAGGTGCGGGCAGGCGGATGATGGGCAATTTTGACTGACCTTTCGGTAAAACCGATAGCGACTTTCTGATAAATGAATTTGCGAATGCGGCACATTCGCGGCACTTTGGGGCACGGGAACTAGCGCCGCGGAAAAGCGGCCCCGAACCGGGAGAAAATTGCCATGAAAAAGTTATTGCAGTCCTGCACCGCCATCACCGCCATCGTCAGCTTCGCCACGACCGCGATCGCCCAGGAGCCCCTGAAGGAGCTCGGCAAGGGTGAAGGCGCGCTCTCCATCGTTGCCTGGGCCGGCTATATCGAGCGCGGCGAAACCGACAAGAATTACGACTGGGTCACCAAGTTCGAAGCCGACACCGGCTGCAAGGTCACCGTCAAGACCGCCGCCACCTCCGACGAAATGGTCGCCCTGATGAACGAAGGCGGCTTCGACCTCGTTACCGCCTCGGGCGACGCATCCCTGCGCCTCGTCGCCGGCAAGCGCGTCCAGCCAATCAACACCGACCTCATCCCCTCGTGGAAGACCATCGACGAGCGCCTGCAGAACGCTCCCTGGCACACGGTGAACGGCGTTCACTACGGCACGCCCTATGTCTGGGGCCCGAACGTGCTGATGTACAACACCGAAGCCTTCAAGGATCAGGCGCCGACCAGCTGGAAGGTCGTCTTCGAGGAAATGACGCTCCCGGACGGCAAGTCCAACAAGGGCCGCGTCCAGGCCTATGACGGCCCGATCTATGTCGCCGACGCAGCGCTCTACCTGATGAAGCACAAGCCGGAACTCGGCATCAAGGACCCCTACGAACTGAACGAAGACCAGTACAAGGCCGCCCTTGACCTGCTGCGCGGCCAGCGCCAGCTCGTCGGCCGCTACTGGCACGACGCCATGATCCAGATCGACGACTTCAAGAACGAAGGCGTGGTCGCATCCGGCTCGTGGCCCTTCCAGGTCAACCTGATGAAGGCCGAGGGCGCCAAGATCGCCTCGACCTTCCCGGAAGAAGGAGTCACCGGCTGGGCCGACACCACCATGCTCCATGCCGACAGCGAGCATCCGAACTGCGCCTATATGTGGATGGAGCATTCGCTCTCGCCGAAGGTCCAGGGCGACGTCTCCGCCTGGTTCGGCACGGTTCCGTCCGTCCCGGCCGCCTGCAAGGGCAATGAGCTTCTGACCGACGAAGGCTGCACGACGAACGGCTACGACAACTTCGACAAGATCAGCTTCTGGAAGACGCCGACCTCGAAGTGCGAAAGCCAGGGCGAGTGCGTGCCCTATCACCGCTGGGTCTCCGACTACATCGGCGTCATCGGCGGCCGTTGATCATTTCCTTCTCCCCCGCGGGGAGAAGGTGCCCGAAGGGCGGATGAGGGGGCCGAGTATGCCGCCCCCTCATCGCCTCGCATACGCTTGGAACTTCTCCCCGCTGGGGAGATGAGGTCGAGGCGCCGAGGCCAATCAAAATCATCCGGAGTACCCATGACCGCAGCCGTTGAATTCTCGCAGGTGTCCCGCCATTTCGGCGCCGTCAAAGCCGTCGATGACGTCGATCTTGCGATCGCGCCGGGGGAATTCTTCGCCATGCTCGGGCCCTCCGGCTCCGGCAAGACCACCTGCCTGCGCCTGATCGCCGGTTTCGAACAGCCGACCTCCGGCCATATCGAGATCTTTGGCGAGACGGCGGAAGGCGTTCCGCCCTATCGGCGCCACGTCAACACTGTTTTCCAGGACTACGCGCTCTTTCCGCATCTCGACATCCTCAACAACGTCGCCTACGGGCTGATGGTCAAGGGCGTCGAGAAGTCCGAGCGCCTGCGGCTCGCCGAAGAAGCGCTCGACCTCGTCAAGCTGCCGGGCTATGGCGAGCGCAAGCCGGGGCAATTGTCGGGCGGCCAGCGCCAGCGCGTGGCGCTGGCCCGCGCGCTCGTCAACAAGCCGAAGGTGCTGCTCCTCGACGAGCCGCTCGGCGCCCTCGACCTGAAGCTGCGCGAGCAGATGCAGGAGGAGCTGAAGACCCTGCAACGCTCGCTCGGCATCACCTTCATATTCGTCACCCACGACCAGGGCGAGGCCTTGTCGATGGCCGACCGCGTCGCCGTGTTCAACAATGGCAAGATCGTCCAGGCCGGCACGCCGGAAGAGATCTACAACCGTCCGAAGACCCGCTTCGTCGCCGATTTCGTCGGCTCCTCCAATGTGATCTCGCCCGCCGACATGAAGACGCTCGGCGGCGAGACGAGGTGGGCAAGCCTGCGCCCCGAGGCGATCCGCCTCGTCGCCGATGGCGGTATTCCCGCAACCGTCCGCTCGACAAGCTTCCTCGGCGCGGCCACGAGGCTGACCGTCTCGGCCGGCGACATCGCCCTGTCCGTCATGGTGCCCGCCGGCCAGCCGGTGCCGGAGATCGGCGCCGCGACCGGGCTCTCCTGGCAGCCCTCCGACCTGCACTACATGGATGACGCCGCATGAGCGCGGTCGCCACCACATCCATCCTGCCGGGACGCGGCGGCCTGATGGGTCGCCTATCGGACCTGTTCTGGCGCCGCCCGACCCTGCTGCTCGTGCTGATGCTGATCCCGCCGCTGCTCTGGCTCGGCATCATCTATGTCGGCTCGCTGGTCGCCCTGCTCCTGCAGAGCTTCTTTTCGATCGACGAGTTTTCCGGGCTGATCAACTACGAGTTCACGCTCTCGACCTACGGCCAGCTGCTGAGCCCGGCCAATTTCGACATCATCGTCCGCACCGTGCTGATGGCCGCCGCCGTCACGCTGGCTTCCGCCGTGCTCGCCTTCCCGATCGCCTACTACGCCGCGCGCTATGCCACTGGCAAATGGAAGGCCTTCTTCTATATCGGCGTCATGTTGCCCTTGTGGTCGAGCTATCTCGTCAAGGTCTATGCGTGGAAGCTGATCCTCGCCAAGGAAGGCATCCTCACCTGGGCCTTCGATAAGCTCCACCTGACCTGGCTGCTCGACGCCGTCCTGGCCACGCCCGTGATCGGCGGCAATTCGCTGTCGATCAGCTATATCGGCACCTTCCTCGTCTTCATCTATGTCTGGCTGCCCTTCATGATCCTGCCGGTGCAGGCGGCACTCGAGCGCGTGCCCGGCAACCTGATCGAGGCGTCGGGCGATCTCGGCGCCCATCCGGGCCAGACCTTCCGCCATGTGCTCCTGCCGCTGGCGCTGCCCGGCGTGATCGCCGGCTCGATCTTCACCTTCTCGCTGACGCTCGGCGACTATATCATCCCGCAGATCGTCGGCTCCTCGCGCCTCTTCATCGGCCAGGCCGTCTATGCCCAGCAGGGCACCGCCGGCAACGTGCCGCTTGCCGCCGCCTTCTCGGTCGTGCCGATCGTCATCATGGGCGTCTATCTGTGGGCCGCCAAACGCATGGGGGCTTTCGATGCGCTCTGATCGTTCCTCGGCCGGCTGGCCACTGAAGCTCGCGGCAGGAGGTGGCCTCCTCTTCCTGCACCTGCCGATCCTCTTGATCTTCGTCTACGCCTTCACCACCGAGGAGAAGAGCTTCCAGTGGCCGCCGCCGGGCTTCACCGCCAAGTGGTTCGCCGTCGCCTGGAACCGTCCCGACGTCTGGGAAGCGCTGACCTTGTCCGTCAAGGTCGCCTCCATCGCCACCGTCATCGCGCTGGTGCTCGGCACGCTTGCCGCCGCCGCCGTCTCCCGCACCAAGTTCTTCGGTCGCGAGGTGATTTCGTTGCTGGTCATCCTGCCGATCGCGCTGCCGGGCATCATCACCGGTATCGCGCTCCGCTCGGCGTTTTCGCTCGCAGAGATCCCCTATTCGATGTGGACGATCATCCTCGGCCACGGCACCTTCTGCGTGGTCGTCGTCTACAACAACGCGGTCGCCCGCTTCCGCAGGACCTCCGGCTCGCTGATCGAGGCCTCGATGGACCTGGGCGCCGACGGCTTCCAGACCTTCCGCTACGTGGTCCTGCCGAACATTGCGACGGCGCTTCTGGCCGGCGGCATGCTCGCCTTCGCGCTGTCCTTCGACGAGGTGATCGTCACCACCTTTACCGGCGGCCAGCAGGCGACGCTTCCGATCTGGATGCTGGAGGAGCTGATCCGGCCACGCCAGCGCCCGGTCACCAACGTGGTCGCCATGCTGGTGGTGATCGTCACCTTCCTGCCGATCCTCGCCGCCTTTTACCTGACCCGCGACACCGACCAGATTTCGGGCAGCGGCAAATGACGCAGACAAGCGGGGCCAGCAAAAGTGTGAAGCGGTTTTCCGCTTGACGCCCCTGCGACAAACCAGATGAGGGAGAACGACATGGACACGCAAATGCTGATCGGCGGACGCTTCGAGGCCGGCACGGAAACCGAGGAAAAGGTCCTCAACCCGAAGACCGGCGAGACCATTCTCGATTTGCCCGAAGCTTCGCTCGGCCAGGTCGATGCCGCCGTCGATGCCGCCGAAAAGGCCTTCGACACCTGGTCCTCGACTACGCCCTCGCAGCGTTCCGCCTATCTCTTGCAGATCGCCGACGCGATCGAAAAGGATGCGGCCGGCTTCGCCACGCTGGAAAGCCTCAACTGCGGCAAGCCGATCAATGCCGTGCTGAACGACGAGATCCCGGCCATCGTCGACTGCTGGCGTTTCTTCGCCGGCGCCGTTCGCTCGCTGCATGCCCCGGTCGCCGGCGAATACCTGCCCAGCCACACCTCGATGATCCGCCGCGATCCGGTCGGCATCATCGGCTCGATCGCGCCGTGGAACTATCCGTTGATGATGATGGCCTGGAAGCTGGCCCCCGCGATCGCCGGCGGCAACACGGTCGTCTTCAAGCCGTCCGAACAGACCCCGCTCACCGCGCTGAAGATGGCGAAGCTGCTGGCCGACATCCTCCCCGAGGGCGTGGTCAACGTCGTGCTCGGCCGTGGCGAGAGCGTCGGCAACGCGCTGATCAACAATCCGAAGATCGGCATGGTCTCGATCACCGGCGATATCGCCACCGGCAAGAAGATCCTCGCCGCCGCCGCCAAGACGGTGAAGCGCACCCATCTGGAACTCGGCGGCAAGGCCCCGGTCATCGTCTATGACGACGCCGATCTCGACGCCGTCGTCGCCGGCATCCGCACCTTCGGCTTCTACAATGCCGGACAGGATTGCACCGCCGCCTGCCGCATCTATGCCTCCGACAAGATCTACGACAATTTCGTCGCCGACCTCTCCTCCGCCGTCTCGACGCTGAAGTTCAACCAGGCCGACGACACCGAAAACGAGATCGGCCCGCTGATCTCGAAGCGCCAGCGCGACCGTGTCGAAAGCTTCGTCACACGCGCCTCCGAGCACAGCCACATGGAAGTCGTCACCGGCGGCAAGGTCTCGGGCGAGAAGGGCTTCTTCTATGCCCCGACCGTCATTGCCGGCGCCCTCCAGGACGACGAGATCGTGCGCCGCGAAGTCTTCGGCCCCGTCGTCTCGGTCACCCGCTTCTCCGAGACCGACGATGCGGTCGCCTGGGCCAATGACAGCGATTACGGCCTTGCCTCCTCCGTCTGGACGAAGGACATTTCCCGCGCCATGAAGACCGCGGCACGCCTGCGCTACGGCTGCACCTGGATCAACACCCACTTCATGCTCTGCAACGAAATGCCCCATGGCGGCCTGAAACAGTCCGGCTACGGCAAGGACATGTCGGTCTACGCACTGGAGGACTATACAGCCGTCCGCCACGTGATGATCGCGCACTGAGGCAGGCAAAACCGGGGCGTCGGACGAAGCTTGACGCCCCCAGCCTGCGCGGGCATGATCTCCCGGTCGAAAAGGACGTTGGCCGGCAGAGGTAACCCCGGCCACTTCTCCTCATGGGAAGCTCCGTGTCGCACTGCGTGCGAACCCGCGACAAGCAACCGGCCATGCCAGCCGGGGGGCTTGTCGTGGCGCATTTGCGCACGCCTCGGCTCCCGTAGGGCATCGCCTCAAGTGTCGAGGAGAAACCAATGCCCGTCATTCGCGCCAATTCAGGCATCATCACCCAGATCAACGTCTTCACGGTAGCCGAAGGCGGCCAGCAGCCGCTGATCGACCTGCTGGAGGAATCGGCCGAGTTCGCCAGTTCGATTCCGGGATGGATGTCCGCGAGCATTCACCGCAGTCTCGACGGCACGCGCGTCGTCAACTACGCCCAGAGCGACAGCCTCGAGGCATCGCAACGCATCATCGAACGGCTGCGCCTCGAAGGCTTTCTCGAACGCAACAGGCGGCTCGGGCAGGCAAGTCCCGGCCTCTATGAGGTCGTGCGCACGCTCGAGCGCTAGGCTGAAGAAGCCGACCCGGCGCGCCGGCAACCATCCCCCGTCATGCCGGACTTGATCCGGCATCCAGCGGCGCAATGTCCATCGCGCGGAAGACTCTATTGCGCCGCAGACGCGGCGCTGCTGGACCCCGGATCAGGTCCGGGGTGACGGGACCTTTGATGCCCTCAAGGATCTGCAAGCGGATTGTTTGCGGCGGAAGCAGGCATAACTCAGCCGTTATTGAAATATCACGTTTAGACCGCAAGCGGACCTCCCGTTAGGGGGCCTTCCTTGCCACAATCGCCCAAATATGGTGAATGTTGAACGGCGTTTTCCCAATGGAATCAACGAAGCCACCGCAAAATCTTTTTGCCCCTTTTTGCCCGGCGCTATACTGGCCGCGTTCCGTTTTCGGATACACCGGCTGTGCGTGGCCGGCGAGACGGAACCGGCGCTTGGAGGTTCGGGCATACGCAGGTCCGGCCTTCAGGGGTCCGCGGAAAATGGTCTCCCTCCGGTGTGGCGGGGCGGACGGGACAAGGCGACGGAACCGCCTTGCCGTGCTGCCACCGCATCATGCACCGGATGTGCCTGTGAGGCACACAACG